>OLOW01001961.1_pt1 | contig 14276 bp, 9 predicted proteins | sample 1672801 | NCBI WGS metagenome assembly OLOW01 (sample SAMEA3136725, study PRJEB25190) | human gut metagenome | biome: human gut; feature: human-associated habitat; material: faeces | place: Austria | collected 2013 | reverse complement strand
CGCAGATGACGACCGGCTTGTGCCGGTCGAGCGAGCAGACGAATTCGCGGAACGCATCGTCCCAGCTCATCCGGTATTCCAGCCGGCGCAGACCGTCCTGGGCGTTTGGCGTGTAGACGCATACGAGGTAGAATTCCGGGTATTCGGCCGTGATCACGCGGCCCTCCAGATCGTGCTGCGGCAGGCCGAGATTATACTGCACGTCGAGCGGCTCGGCCTTCGTGAACACGGCGGTGCCGGAGTAGCCCTTTTTCTCGGCGCTGCACCAGTACTGATGGTAGCCTGGCAGGTCGAGCGCGATCTGCCCGGGCTGGAGCTTTGTCTCCTGCAGGCAGAAAATATCCGCATCCAGCGCGCGGAACGTGTCCGCAAAGCCCTTGGTCACACAGGCGCGCAGTCCGTTGACATTCCAGGATACAAGTCGCATTTCGTGTCCTCCGTTTTCACCGCTACGCAGCGGTTGATCGTGATGCCCTGATCGTAGAATTTCGCCTCATAGTCGGTCATGACGCCGACAGGGCCGTCGGCGTGCAGATCGTGCGTGACCTCGCGCAGCTCCCAGCCCTCCTGCGCGAACTGCTCGAGTGAGAAGGCGAACAGCGGGTCGTTGTCGGTCTTGAACCAGATCTCGCCGCCGAGCGGCAGCACGTTTGCATACAGCGCCAGAAAGCCCGCATAGGTCAGGCGTCGCTTGTGCTGGCGGGATTTTTTCCATGGGTCGGGGAAGTTGATGTAGATGCGTGAGACCTCGCCGGGGGCGAACATGTCGAGCAGGTTGGCTGCGTCCCGGTCGAGAAAGCGCACGTTTTCGAGCCCGCGCTCGGTCACGCGCTCCATGCCGACGACCATGGCGTCCGGAACTTTTTCAATCGCGGCGAGGAAGATATCCGGATTTTGCGCCGCAGTGTCCGCTGTGAAGCGGCCCTTGCCGCAGCCAAGCTCCAGATGCAGCGCCTGATGGCCGGGGAAGTGCTCCAGCCAGCGGCCGCGCAGCGCCTCGGGGTCAGTGATCAGCGTGGCCGCGCAGCGCTCCATGCGCGGGACGAGGTTGGGCTTTTTTCGCATTCTCATAGGTTGATGCTCCTGTCATAACAAGTCCTGATTTGATGTTTAGAGCATACCACACGCGCCCGAAAACTGCAACGCAGAAAACCGTTGCGCATTTCTAAAGAATATGTTAAACTTTATTTTATGCAAATTGCGAAATTCCATATCCGGGTGTAGCGCAGCTGGTAGCGCGGGTGGTTTGGGACCATCAGGCCGCAGGTTCGAACCCTGTCACTCGGACCATAAGTCCACCGTAATTTCGATAGAATTACGGTGGGCTTTTTCTGTGCCTGGGAACTGTTTGAAATAAGACTTTTGGCCGTTTTGGCATATAAATTAATCCTGCTGCGGAGAAATTTCGCAGCGGGATTTTCATTTTATGTAGGCTATTTTTGTCATAAGTGTAGCAGTAATCGTTAGATTCACGTATATTCGTTGAATTCGTGTTGCCTCTTTCTGGATGAATAATTCATTTCAGTCTTGAAATATGGAATTAATTTCTTTATAATGAAAATGCGTGGATAACGCAGGCGAAACATATCATTAGAACGAAATGCGCTGATGATTTTTGGTGAAGAAAGCAAATGGGCTTCTAATGTACTCCATTTTACGGACTGAGCCGAAGTTGTATTTTCGTGGAGTTTGCCACTCCACGTGTAACGCAAAACATAGTTATTCTTTTGTATTATAGCACATTACATATTCAAATGCAATTGAATCAACAAAGAAATGGAAGAAAAAAGTATGTTTTTGTCAACTTACGTTAATTTTTTGCGGAGAATTCCGTTGACTTAAAGTTCAGCGCAGTCATCCCAGCAGTCTGGATGAAATTAAAATAAGATCCACACCCAACATAATCACTGCACAAGGAGGAATTACAAAATGGCAAAGGGTGAGAATATCTTCAGACGGCGGGACGGTCGCTGGGAGGCTCGGTATATCAAGGGTCGTGAGCTATCCGGAAAAATCAAGTATGGATACTGTTATGGAAAAACATATCGGGAAGCCAAAGAGAAAGCCGCAAAGCGCAAAGCAGCTTTGGCAAATGGAGCTCCCTTACCGACAGCCAGAACGCAAAAACCGTTCTCCAGCTATTGCTTGGAATGGCTACATACAAAGAAATGCACGGTGAAAGAATCGACGTATATTAAATACAGCACCGCGGTCAATAAGCACATCATTCCAAAGCTCGGTGTGTGCCACCCTCTGGGCTTCACGACGGAATTGATGGACGATTTCATCAAAGAACTGCAATTCGAAGATGAACTGGCGCCAAAGACGGTGCATGATATTCTAGTCGTGCTGCATGGCATTTTGAAGTTCGCTTCCTCGAAGTTTGCAGGCTCATTTCCCGCGGTGGAGATCAACTATCCGAAGATCGGCAAGAAGGAGATGCGCGTTTTGTCCAGAGAAGAGCAGGCGCGCCTCGTTGCCTATCTACATGAGGATCTGGATTCGTGCCGATTTGGTATCTTGCTGGCGCTATGTACAGGCATACGAATTGGTGAACTCTGTGCACTGCAGTGGGAAAGTGTTTCTACAAACGATAAAGCTATCCGAATTGCAAAGGCCCTGCAAAGGCTGCATGATACCAGCGTATCGCAAGGTGCTCGAACAAGGATTGTGATTGGTCAGCCCAAAAGCGATACCTCCGTGCGAACAATCCCTATGACGGAATACGCAACCGGGCTTTGCAGGCGCATGAAACCGCAAAGTTCAGCTGCGTATGTTCTGACCGGAACGGAAGCGTTCATGGAGCCGCGGACATTGCAGTATCGATTGGAAAAGTACACGCAGGCATGCGGTCTGGAGGGCGTGCATTTTCATACGCTGCGCCACACATTTGCGACGCGAGCTGTTGAGGTCGGATTTGAAGTTAAATCATTGTCAGAAATATTAGGACATACCTCTGTGACGATCACGTTGGACCGGTATGTGCACGCTTCGCTGGAACTGAAACGGGATAATATGCAGAAATTGAAGGTAGTGGGTCTATGATCTACGCAGTCAAAACTAGTGTAAGTGAATATCATAAAAACGGGAAAAGCCTTGCATAGCAAGGCTTTTTCTTCGCTTTTGTAGTGGAGTGGCAAACTCCACGAAAGCTCCGCTGACACATCTGCATTAACAAAAGATGTTCGTTTTTATGCAGCTATGGCGGAGGCGGTACTTACTTGAATTGCGCACCTTGAATGGATATTTTTGTACAGCAATTTGCAAATTCAATATCTGTGTAGAGCCTTTGCCCCTGGACGGCTTCGTGCTGAACCGATGGGGGGCAGAGATACAGATATCAATGTAGGGATGTGAGATATGTGACAACAACAGCGAGCAGCTGTTTGACAGAGGAGCGCTCTGCCGATGTGATCATTCAAATAGCAAAACCTGTATTGGAACAAAAGAAGCTGTACCTGATAACGAAGCGTGCTTTTGACATAGTATGTTCTTTCTTGGGCCTGCTGATTCTGGCAATCCCGATGATAATCATTGCATTGATCATCACTTTGGACTCGCCAGGTTCCCCAATTTTTAAGCAGGAGCGGCTCGGTCTCCATGGGAAGCCGTTTATGATCTATAAATTTAGGTCAATGCGTCTTGACGCAGAGGAAAACGGCCCGCAGTGGGCAGATGAACAGGATCCAAGATGCACACACTTCGGCCAAATTCTCAGACGCACCCGGCTGGACGAGCTTCCTCAGTTCTATAACATCCTGCGCGGCGACATGAGTTTCGTCGGCCCGCGGCCGGAGCGTGCTTATTTCTACGGAGAATTTGAAAAATACATTCCCGGTTTCTCCAACCGGTTAATGGTTGTTCCTGGCCTGACTGGATATGCTCAGGTGAATGGCGGATATTCTCTGAAGCCGGAAGAAAAAATTATCTACGATATGGAATATATAGAAAAACGGTCGATCTGGATGGATTTGGCATGTATTGGAAAAAACGATCCGCGTCGTTTTGTGCGGCGCGGGCGCCCGATAAAGAAAGATGCGTTTGGAGGACAATCCTAGAATATGAACGAAAGTAAGAAACCGTATGCTTCCGTGGGGGGCACAGAACTGTCACTATGGGATATTACAAAGATCCTGTTGGCAAAGATTCATTGGCTGCTCCTTGCGGGGGTCGTTGCTGCTGCGGGCGTTTATGCAGTAGTAACAATTTTTGTTACGCCGACCTATGAATCTCGAGTGAGTTTTTATGTATATAACAGTGCGGACAATTCATCACAGGGAACGATCAATAACAGCGACCTCCAGGCGGCGGAGAGCCTTGCTACGACCTATTCAAAGATCCTGGCGAGCAATTCTGTTTTGGATTCCGTCCTGAGTGATTTGAGAGCAGAAACTTCATTGTCGAGAAAGGAACTTAGCCGCATGGTGAATGTCTCCGTTGTGTCGGATACACAGTTGCTGGAGGTGGTAGCGACCTCGACCGATCCAGAGCTTGCCTGTAAGATCGCCAATTCCTTTGCAAAAGTTGCGCCTACTGAAATCGTTCGTATTACCAAGGCGGGCGGCGTCGAGGTCGTGGACCGACCGGAGGTGGCAACGGAAAAATCTGCGCCCAGAACCGTATTTGACAGCGCGATTGGATTTGTGGTTGGCATGATACTGGCTTCAGTTGCTATTATTCTGCGAATGATGGCCGATACGACCATCTACCTGCCGGAGGACATTGAAAAGTCCGCCGGTGTGACTGTCCTTGGTCAGATACCGGACATCCATGCGACAAATGAGAATGCTGGCTGCTGGAAGCTGGCGGAGGGAGGTGCAGTGCTCTATGGCGAAAAAGAAAGAAAGCCGAAAGGTAGCGATTGAAGCTGTTCGTACAAACAGGAAACGTCTGCTGACCAATGAATCTCCATTTGCGATAAAGGAAGCCTATGTAAAGTTGCGCACCAGTTTGATGTTCTGCATGACGGCGGATAAGGAGCGCCCATGTACGAGCTTCGCCGTCACTAGCGCAAAGCCCTCTGAGGGCAAGAGCCTGACAGCAGCCAACATTGCCATTAGCTATGCAATGTTGGGCAAAAAGGTGCTCTTGATCGATGCGGATATGCGCAAGCCGACACAGCGCCGCCTTTGGAGGGTGGAGAAGCCTACCGGCCTGTGCGACTTTCTTGCAAAAATATCGAAGCTCGAACTGGACAAGGTGAAAGATCTGCCGCTCTGGATCGTTTGCACTGGCACCATCCCACCGAACCCCTCCGAATTGCTTTCGTCCGAGCGCATGAAGCACTTCGTGGAAGAAAGTGCAAAGGTTTATGACTACATTATTATTGACACGCCGCCGATCAATACGGTCGCCGACGCCCAAATCGTTTCGACCTATGTGGACGGTGTGGTACTCGTAGTCAAGTCCGGCGATACGACGGAGGACGAGCTGAACGAGGCCATCGATGCGGTACGCCGTGCGGGCGGAAACCTATGCGGCACGGTGCTCAACGACCTGAATATGAAATCCGTGAAGTATGCTTACAAATATAAATATGGGGGCAAATACGGATATAAGTATTCCTATTCTGAGTCGTATGAAGCGCGGTAATATGAAGCTCGACTTGTCGCTTGACTACCATGCCCATATTCTTCCCGGCTGCGACCATGGGAGCGATGGCCTTGTGACCTCGCTGAAACAGGTGGAGATGGCAGCTTCTGCTGGCGTGAAAACGATCTGTGCAACGCCGCATTTTTACCCGCACAAGGAGTCCGTCGAATCCTTCCTGCGCCGTAGGAAGAAAACTGCAGGGCTGCTGCTCCGTGAGCTGCCTGAAAACGCTCCGCTGATTCAGCTCGGCGCAGAGGTGCTGATCTGCGATGGCATGGAACGGCTGGACGGCCTGAACCGCCTGTGCCGTGAGGGTACAAACGAGCTGTTGTTGGAAATGCCGTTTTATGCGTGGCCGGAGTCGATCTGGGACACGCTGTATCTTCTGTGTGACCTGGCGGATATTCAAATTGTCCTTGCTCACGCAGAGCGGTATCCTGCAGAGAATATTGAAAAACTGATTTGTGAGAGCGTGCCGCTCCAGCTCAATGCAGAATGCCTGACAAAGCCGCTGAAACGTAAACGGTATCTTGAATGGATTGAAAATGGATATGTAAAGTACCTCGGAAGCGATATCCATATGCTGGGAGATCGGTACGAAGATTGGACTAAATGCCGAAGGCTTCTAGACAAATAATTGGAGCAGAAAGGGGCGCTTTATGAGCGCAGAGCAATATGTAGCATATTCTGTCCTTATGTCAGTCTATAGCAAGGAAAACCCGGCATGGCTGAAACTTGCAATTGAAAGCATGCAGACTCAAACCCTGCCGACCAGTGATTTCGTTTTGGTATGTGATGGACCGCTGACCCCGGAATTGGACGGTGTGATTGCTGAAAAGCGGCGTCAGATGGGCGAGACCTTAACGGTCGTGCGGCTTGAGAAAAACATGGGCTTGGGAAATGCCTTGAATGAAGGGATAAGGCACTGCAGGAATGACCTGGTTGCGCGTATGGACAGTGATGATATTGCGTGCCTTGACAGATGTGAAAAGCAGGTTGCAGTTTTTAACGAACATCCGGAAGTGAGCATCTGTTCTGGCACAATATTGGAGTTTTCGGAAACACCAGAAGATGCGGATCGCAGGCGAATGCTGCCAGAAGGAAATGAAGCGATCAGAGAATTTGCTAAAAGAAGAAGCCCATTTAATCATCCATGTGTAATGTACAAAAAATCGGCGGTTGAGGCAGTAGGCTCGTATCAGCACTTTTACCGGCTGGAGGACTATTATCTGTGGATTCGAATGCTGATGGCTGGTTATGAGGGATATAATATTCAAGAGCCGCTGCTCTATATGAGAGCAGGTACAAGTATGTATAAACGACGGGCGGGTTGGCGTTACGCAAAAACGCAGATAGAATTGTTCCGTTTCATGTGGAAGCAAGGATTCATAAATGCTTGGCAGTATGCTGAGAGTTGCATTATCCGAAGTAGTTCTGCGCTGTCACCGAACTGGCTGCGCAAGTATATGTATATAACTTTTCTGCGTAGCTAAGGGCGCACATATGAGAGTACTGGAACAACATACGGGAATGACGGCTCATCAGACACTTCTGCTTGAAATGCTGAAAGATATTGATATCGTCTGCAAAAGGCACCGAATATCATATCAGCTTTTTGCAGGCACGGCATTAGGAGCAGTCAGACATCACGGCTTCATTCCATGGGATGATGATGTGGATATTATAATGTCTCGCAGTGAGTATGAGCGTTTTTTCAAGGAAGCGGCCAAAGATTTTGACGAGACTTTATATTTTGCCCAGCAGGAACACAGCGCTCATTGGCCAATGCCCTACTCCAAATTGCGGCGAAACAATACGACCTGCATAGAGAAGTATTATCCAAAGGATTTGAAGACGCACCAAGGCGTGTATGTCGATATCTTCCCGTGCGATAACCTCTCTGATTGCACTTTGATGCGGAAGATACAGTTTTGTGTATCAAAAATCATTATTGCAAAAAGCCTATATGCTCGTGGGTATGAAACCAATAGCGTGATTAAGAAGCTATTCATGCAGGTATGCCGCATGTTCCCGCTCAAAGGGCTCAAGGCAATTTGTATACGAAAAAAAGATCAGAAATCGCAGTTAGTCCATACATTTTTTGGCGCAGGGAGCAAATACGAGAAAAATATATTCCCGCGGGCATGGATTGAGCAGTCCGTTGAGATGCAGTTCGAGGATGGAGTATTTCCGGTATCTGCCTATTATGACGAGCTGCTGACGAAGCTGTACGGCGATTACCACGCGCTCCCAAATCCGGAGGACAGAAAGTGCAAAGAGCATGTCGCCATTCTGGATCTGGAGCACCCGTATGAAGCGCATCTGTCGGAACTTCATAATATGCAGTTCGACGTTCTTACAAGAAGCATTCGATAAATGCGATTCCGGATATTTTCGAGGAGATAATATGGTAGAACCGCGAGTACTTGTTGTTAGTCACAATGTTTTCAGTTCTTCTGGAAACATGGGGAAAACAATGATGCATATGTTGGCTGGAATCCCCCCAGATAATCTCGCACAATTGTACTTCCATCAGGAGATTCCGACTCGAAGATGCTGTCTGCACTATTTCAGAATGACGGACAGCAATATTCTGCATTCGCTGTTTACACGAAAAACAGAGTTCAGGGTCTTTGATGCATTAGACATTGATGAATCGGCGGTGCAGAGCAGAACCGACACAGGCTGGCTGGCGAAGGTATATCAGTTTTCCAGACGGCGTACATCATTCATCTATTTTTTGCGGGACACAATGTGGAGATTCGGCAAATGGAAAACCAAAGCGCTTTTGGAGTGGGTGCAGGCATTTGCCCCTAATGTCATATTTTTAGCGGCCGGAGACTATGCGTTTCCCTATCGTATCGCCATTTGGCTGTCGGATTTCCTGCACATTCCGATTGTGATGTGGTGCGCAGATGATTTCTATATTGAGCCGCTGAATCATGGACCTTTTTTTCGTCGAATACAATGCCAACAGCTGGTGAAGCTGGCCCGAAAGGTCATTCATCGGGGCGGGACTATTGTTACGATCAGTGACATGATGCAAAGAGATTATGCACGCTTGTTTCAAGTTCCAACAAAAACGATCCGAATCTCAAGTGCAATTAACCATTACTCGCTGCCTGCTGATTCCCGGTCGGGTGTTGTTTATGTTGGGAATTTGGGAATCAATCGCATTGTACCGCTGACTGAACTGGGGCGTGCGCTCAGGGCAGCCGCAATAACTGGATTTGAGACAATCAATGTATATTCCGGTGAGCGGAATTCCACAATTCTTCAACAAATCAACAAGGGAAATGGATTGACTTATTGCGGATGTATTTCTGAGCGAGAGGTTGAGCGGCTCTTAGGGACAAGTAAGTTTATTATCTTTACTGAAGCCTTTGATAACAAATCAATTTGTCGTACTAAGTATTCCCTTTCTACAAAAATTGCAGAAAGCCTACGAAGCGGAGCATGCATTCTTGCGTATGGGCCATCTGAAATTGCAGCAATTGATTATTTGAGACGTTATCGTGCTGCATACATACTCGAAAAAGCAGAAGAACTTCCTAATGCAATACGGCATTTATGCGAAGAAGCCAATGAGTACAGTCATTATACACTATGCGCACAATCATTGGCCGAACAGTTTCATAGCGCTGAAGTTAATGAAGAATGTCTAAGAGATATTTTCGTGGAAGCAATTAGTAATTATAAAACTGCGGAGGTCAAGGAATGCAAGACGACAAAGTGACAAGCAAACAAAACAAAATCCGAATACGCCAAAGGAATGCAGGGATGACATATCGAAAATGGATATCAGTATTTTTGTGCGTCATATTCGTGTGTGGCCTGTTGGCCGGGTGCGGCAATGACAAAGTGCAAGAAGAACAGAATGATAATGTTTCTGCAAATACGATTCCAGAAGATGTAGTCGTTCATACGGACTACGGTGATCTGCATTATCCGGATCGTTGGCAGGAGTATGTTACCATTCGCCAGGAGCAGAACGGCAACACGATTGCGGTTACCTTTGAAACCAAGAGCGGAGAAGAAACCTATGAATTGTTCAAGGTTTTAATTGGTGATGACAGCAGTGAGGTTGTCGGCAGCCTGACGGACGACACGGGAACCCAGCGAAATGTTTATCTACATGTTGAGGAACTGCCTGCCGATTCTGGCTTGGAAGAGACAGAGCAGACCCGCTTCTACGCAATGCAAGAGGACTTAAATTATCTGATCGATCATTTAAGCTGAATGTAATTACAATAGGAGGAGAACTGTTATGACAAGTAGACTGGTGAAACGACATTTGTCTTTGTGCCTTGTTCTTGTGATGCTGCTGACAGCTATGCTGCCGGTCAGCGTCTTCGCGGCGGGCTCAAACGATGAAGGCTCTGCTGCTTCCGGGGGGAACGCAGCTGCAACTACGATGATTTCAGACTATGCAACATTCCTTTCCTGTTTCAAGGTTCTGGAAGGCTATGCCCAGACCTATGCGGAAGAAAATGCCGGTGAGGATGCCAATGCGCTGATCATCAACTATATCCGTACAGGCGTGGAGCGGTACACCTCCGGCACTTGGGAAATGGTCTGCGGCAAGGAGAATACTGCCTTCACCGCCTACGTTTCCGAGCAGGACGCCGCAAACGGCACTTCGGCCTCCGCGCTGAAGCGCATTCAAAACTTTACGCTGCCCAACGGCGATCCTGCCGACCTCGGTCATGTGTTCGGCGCGATGGACGTGGCGAACTATGCGAAGGTGCAGGGCATGACGGATGCCGTTGTGCTGGCCCGCGCCGATATGGGCAGCTGGGCCGGTGACATCGCGGACCTGATGTTCTGCGCCGAAAATGTGGACATCCCCGATAAGGTGGATACCACGGAGACGGACGTTGACATTCTGGCTGCCAACATTCGTACAAAATACCTCGGTGTAGATTACGGCACACTCAACAGTGTGGGTCACTCCTTCACTGATACGGACCTCTATGGCGACATGGATGCGTTCTATCTCACAACGGAGATGAACCGCGGCGGTGTGGCGTTGAGCACGATCATTGAGAACTACTTTACCGCAGGGCTTACAGACGCAAGCCGCGCTTCCTACTTCCTGACCAACCGTCTGGGCGGCATGGTCACCAAAGACGGTATCCGGAGCAAGGTTCTGAGCACCTATACCGGGAATACCCTGATCGGTGCGCTGGAGAGCTCGTACTCGCTGACAGATCTGCCCAATTGCGAGACGCTGCGCAAGGCCTGCTGCTATGCATTTGCGGATTATCTGTTTGATCTGGCTGGCGATCCCAACGGCACGGATCCCGTTGATCCCGACCCGGTCGATCCGGATCCTAAGCCCGAGCCGAAGCCGGATAATGCCTACTATTCTGTGTTTTCTTCGGACACGACGACGGTCGCGCCCGGTGTGACGCAGACGATCAACTATGCACTGACCAAGGACGACAAGCAGATCGTCTACTACATTGCCACGGCGGATATCGCCCGGGAGGATGTGAGCATCCACGCCAATTATCACGACAACGATCCGAGCCAGGGCTGGGCAATGTCCCGCGTGTCCGATCAGATGGCGGCGGCTCAGAAGCGGCATTCCGATCCGTCCGATGCGGCAAACTACGTCGAGCACTACAATGCAGTGGTCGGTGTCAACGCTGACTTCTACAACATGACCACCGGTGCCCCCAGCGGCGCTCTGGTTATGGATGGTGTCGAGTATCATGGCGGCACCTCCAAAAACTTCTTTGCGATCCTGAAAGACGGGACTGCCATGATCGGCGGGCCCAGCGATTACGCAGCTTATCAGGATCAGATCCAGGAGGCTGTCGGTGGCAGCGTTTATCTGGTCAAGGATGGGAAGCCTGTCGTGACCAGTGCGGCGGACTATTATAACAGCCGTCATTCCCGCACTTGTGTGGGTATCACTGCTGAGGGCAAGGTCGTCATGATGGTGCTGGACGGCCGTCAGGAACCCTTCTCCGCTGGCGGCACTGCTGAAGAACTGGCACAGATCATGCTGGACGCAGGCTGTGTGACCGCAATCAATCTGGATGGCGGCGGTTCCACTACCTTCGTAGCGAAGCAGGAAGGCAGCAATACGCTCACGGTTGTGAACCGTCCTTCGGATGGTTATGAGCGTTCCGTTAGTTCCTCTCTGATGGTGGTCTCCACGGCCCCTGTCTCTACGGAGTTTGATCATGCCCTGATCACCTCTGCTTACGATTACTTGACGAGCGGCGCCGCGGTTCGTCTGGTTGCTTCCGGTGTCAGTGTGTCCGGCAGCGCGGCGGAACTCCCTGCCGATATCACATGGAAGTCCGCGGATGAAACCATCGGTACCGTCTCTGAAGATGGTGTTTTCACCGCCGTCAAGAAAGGCAGCGTGGAAATTCAGCTCCTGTCCGGTGACACGGTGATCGGCAGCAAGACGCTTACCGTGGTCGAGCCGAATGGACTGAAATTTTCCAAGACAAGCATCAACGCCATCTACGGGGATTCGGTGCGCCTTCCCCTGATCGCAACCTATAATGAGAATCCCGTCGCTGTATGCGCGGGCGATATCACATTTGAACTGAGCAACAGCGCAGCAGGTACTGTGGAAGCTGCGAACAATGGCTTTGCCTTTACTGGCAGCGAGGGATCCGGTCTGCGCAACGTTACCATTACGGCTATGATCACGCGGGACTATTCCATCAGTGCCACGATCAAGGTCGCCATGTACAGTGCCAATCAGGCGATTTTCGACTTTGACAACGCCACAGGCGGCGACAGAACCTTCGCATGGACAAGAGAAGTCTCCAACGCGGAATATCTCCCCGGCGGCGACGGCGAGACAGACCGCTATCATGTGATCGATCCCAGCCAGCCCATGAACGTCACCTATGTCTTCGGACTGGATATGATGACGATCAAGATGCCTGAAAAGCTGGAGCCGCTTCTGTCCATGGTTGCTGGCGGCGATATTTCCGGCATCACGGCCTGGGATCTGCTGCTCCAGCTGGCAGAGCGTGTCAGCCCGAAGACTGAGGTGACGGTGAAGTTCCAGTTCGACCAGAATGTCGATGTGGACATTTCCAACCTGACGGTGTCGAATGATTATTTCCGTCTGACGTCCGCATCCATGGACGAGAATAATCTGCTCACGGTGAAGTGCAATTTCATCAAGCAGAGCCAGGCCATTGATCCTGAAACGGCCAACCCCATCTGCATTCTCAGTGGTGTAAAGATGACCGCTAAGAACGGCGCGAATCAGACGCTGACAATTACGAACGCTGGTTCGATCGGCTATGATATCTATCTTGGCGCAAACGCGCTCTACAGCATGGCCAAGCAGACCTCTTTCCAAGAGCAATATGGTATTTATCCCTATGAGGAGCCGGAAAATGTCACACATCCCAAGGGCGGCCATTTTTACTGCGAATCGTATCAGAAATTTACGGATAAGTTCATTCTGGATGGCACAGTCTGGTCCGGCTGGAAGCAGATCAACGGCGCAACCTACTACTTTGTGGATAACGTCGCTGTGAAGGGCGTTCACAAGGTCCCTGGTCTCAACGATGAAAGCAACGAGTATTTCTACCAGTTCAATGAGACGACCGGTGCTTGCGAGGGTAAGGTCACAGGCCTGTTCGAACTTGACGGCGCACGGTATTACGCCATCAACGGTGTGGCCAAGTCTGGCTGGTGGAACCTGACGGATGCAGATGGTGAGAACAGCTATTATTACTTTGATAAAGAGACATTCAAAGGACTGAATGGCCCGAGTAGAGCATTCTTCGAGAATGTGACGTACACGTTTGATAACGGAAAGCTGTTGAAGGGAGAATGGCTGACAACCGATCAAGGAACCAAGTATTATTATGGGCCGACATTCGTACAGGGAAAATGGTATACGGTTGAAGGCGAAAAGTACTATTTCGACCCGCAGGGCTATCGTTATACAGGGCTTAGATATGTGAAAGAAAGCTACAATCACGATGATCATATCTACTGGTATGACTTTGGCGAAGATGGGATTTGCCACGGCGTATATCAGCACACAGGCCTCTTCTATCTTAACGGAAATACGTACTACACCATCGACGGAATGGTCTGCTTTGGCCTGTATTTAGCGGAAGATGGATACTACTACTATTTTGGAAGTGGCAATTATACCGCTGTTAAGAACACCCGTCACTGGGTATCCTTCCCGAATGACACTGGTCTTGCACAGGCGTTCTACGATTTTGACGAAAACGGCAGGATGATTATTGATAATCCGGATCCGAGCAAAAACGGCATTGTCAACGAAGACGGTACGCTCTATTACTACGTGAATGGTGTCAGGAACTATGCCGGTCTGATTCAAATTGACGGTGACTACTATTACGTGAACAGTTCCTGCAAAGTAGTCACGAGTCAGCGTTACTGGGTATCTAAGACCAATGATCTGCTTCCTGCCACCTTCTATAACTTCGATGCAGACGGCAAGATGACCGATGCACCCATTCCGACGCCGGATCCCGATCCAGTCGATCCTGCAAAGAACGGTATCGTCAGCGAGGACGGCGAGTTGTATTACTATGTGGACGGCGTCAAGACCTATGCTGGCCTGATCCAGATCGACGGTGACTACTACTATGTGAATAGCTACTGCAAGGTCGTGACAAATCAGCGGTACTGGATCAGCAAGACCAACAATCTGCTGC
>OLOW01001959.1_pt1 | contig 14278 bp, 13 predicted proteins | sample 1672801 | NCBI WGS metagenome assembly OLOW01 (sample SAMEA3136725, study PRJEB25190) | human gut metagenome | biome: human gut; feature: human-associated habitat; material: faeces | place: Austria | collected 2013 | reverse complement strand
ACGACACCTATATCGAACAGGGCGGCACCAACGTCTCCGGCGGGCAGAAGCAGCGGCTGTGCATCGCCCGAGCGGTGCTGCGGAAGCCGAAGATACTGATCCTGGACGACTCCACCAGCGCGGTGGACACCGCCACGGACGCGAAGATCCGAGGCGCGCTGAAAACGGCGCTGCCCGGCACCACAAAGCTCATCATCGCCCAGCGGATCACATCCGTTATGGACGCCGACCTGATACTGGTGATGGACGATGGGCACATCTCCGCCATAGGCACCCATGAGGAGCTGATGGCACAGAGCGACATTTATCGGGAGGTCTATCGCTCCCAGCAGGAAGGGGTGAGCATCGATGGCTGAACAAAAACGCGGCGGACCGCGCGGCCACGGGCCCCAGGGGCACGGCTTCCAGCGGCCCAAGGACTTCCGGGGCACGGTGAGCAAGCTGCTGCGCTATATCGGGCGCTATAAGGCGGCGTTGGTGGTGGTGTTCATCTGCCTGGTGATCAGCTCCGTGGGCTCGGTGATGAGCAGCTATCTGCTCAAGCCTATTATCAACGACTATATTCTGGTAGGCGACTTCGCCGGCCTGCTGAAAATGCTGGCGCTGCTGCTGGGACTGTTCCTGCTGTCGGGCCTGTGCTCCTATGCCTACGCCCGCATCATGGTGCATATCTCCCAGCGGACGGTGGCCCAGATGCGGCAGGATCTGTTCGACAAATTGCAGGACCTGCCCCTGCGGTACTTCGACACCCACCAGTCCGGCGACCTGATGAGCCGCTTTACCAACGACATGGACACCGTGTCGGAGATGATCAACTCCAGCTTCGCCAGTGTGGTGTCCTGCGCCTTGACGTTTATCGGCATTGTTGTTATGATGCTGTATATGAACTGGGTGCTGACGCTGATCACCTTTGCCTTTCTGGTGCTGATGCTGCTGGTGGTCAAGGGCGTTGGCGGCAGAAGCCGCGTGAGCTTTCAGGCACAGCAGCAGGCGCTGGGCGCCATGAACGGCTATATCGAGGAGATGGTGGAGGGCCAGAAGGTCATCAAGGTGTTCAACCACGAGAGCAAGGCCATCGCGCAGTTCTCCGGGCTGAACGACAGCTATCGGGACGCCGCCACGGCGGCCCAGACCTACTCCGGCGCCATGATGCCGGCCATGGCCAACCTCTCCCGCATCGACTACGCCGTCACCTGCTGCGTGGGCGGGCTGCTGGCCATCGGCGGAATGTTCGACGTGGGCTCCCTGGGCGCGTACCTGCTGTATGTGAAGCAGGTGAGCCAGCCCATCTCGCAGATCAGCCAGCAGGTGAACGTGCTGCTGGCGGCCGTGGCCGGCGCGGAGCGCATCTTCGCCGTGATGGAGGCCGAGCCGGAGGTGGATGAGGGCAAGACCGTCATCGTCCGGGTGGAAAAGCACGGCGATGCGCTGACCGAGACGAACCACCGCACCGGCTGCTGGGCGTGGAAAAAGCCCGACGGCACGCTGGTGGAGCTGAAGGGCGACGTGCGCTTCGACCATGTGACCTTCTCCTATGACGGGGAGAAAACCGTGCTGAACGACGTGTCACTGTTCGCCAAGCCGGGGCAGAAGATCGCCTTTGTGGGCTCCACCGGCGCGGGCAAGACCACCATCACCAACCTCATCAACCGGTTCTACGATGTGCAGGAGGGCACCATCACCTATGACGGCATTGACGTGAAGGACATCCAGAAGGACTCTCTGCGCCGTTCGCTGGGCATGGTATTGCAGGACACCCATCTGTTCACCGGCACCATCGCGGACAACATCCGCTACGGACGGCTGGACGCCACGGACGAGGAGGTCCGGGCCGCGGCGAAGCTGGCCAACGCCGACGGGTTTATCCGCCACCTGCCCCAGGGGTATGACACGGTCATCACCGGGGACGGCGGCAGCCTGAGCCAGGGCGAGCGCCAGCTGCTGGCCATCGCCCGGGCGGCGGTGTCCGACCCGCCGGTACTGATCCTGGACGAGGCCACCAGCTCCATCGACACGCGGACGGAAAACCTGATCGAACAGGGCATGGACTCGCTGATGGAGGGCCGGACGGTGTTCGTTATCGCGCACCGGCTGTCCACCGTGCGGAACAGCCAAGCCATTCTGGTGCTGGAGCACGGGCGCATCATTGAGCGCGGCGACCATCAGGAGCTGCTGGCGCAGCAGGGCAAGTATTATCAGCTCTACACCGGTAAGGCGGAGCTGAGCTGAGGTATAAACGAGGAAGAAACCGGAAAAGATCAAAGGAGGATGCACCATGACGGAAAAACAGCTTTGTGATATGGCGGTGGCCATGCTGGAGCGTTCCTATGTGCCCTATTCCCACTTCCCGGTGGGCGCGGCGCTGCTGTGTAAGGACGGGACGGTGTTTACCGGCTGCAACGTGGAAAACGCCGCCTACGGCGCCACGATATGCGCCGAACGGACGGCCATGGTCAAGGCGGTCAGCGAGGGACATAAGGATTTTGACACCATCGTGATCGCCGGGAAGAGCGAGGACTACTGCGTGCCCTGCGGCACCTGCCGGCAGGTGATGATGGAGTTCGCACCCGGCCTGACGGTGATCTGCCTGAACGGAAAGGGCGAGAGCAAGCGCTTCGCGCTGAAGGAGCTGCTGCCCTACGGCTTTGACCAGAGCTGGCTGTAAAAGCGGCAGAATTTTCATGGAACCAAATCGCACCGCGCTCCGTCTCAATGGACAGAAACCTATTTCAGGAGGAAACTACACGATGAAAAAAATCATTTCCCTTGTGCTCGCCGCCGTGCTGACCCTGAGTCTCGCCGCCTGCGGCACGAAGAACGACAGTAAGGGCGACCAGCCCGCCGCGCCTGCCAGCGCTCTTGACCTGCTGGAGAAGGTGTGGAGCACCTACACCGATGATGAGAAGTTCCCCGCCTCCGGCGGCGACTACTCCGAGGCGAACAGCAAGGAGGACGCCCCCGGCGTCTATGACCTGACCGACCGCGCCGCTGTGGACAGCGCCCTCGGCCTGCCGGAGACGGCCAAGGTGGATCAGGCCGCGTCGCTGGTCCATATGATGAACCAGAACACCTTTACCGCCGCGGCGTACCACTGCACCGATGATGCCGATGCGCTGGCCACCGCCCTGCGGGACAACATCCAGCAGCGGCAGTGGATGTGCGGCTTCCCCGATAAGGTTGCCGTGGCCGTGGTGGGCGAGTATGTGGTGTCCGTGTTCGGTGCCGAGGATCTTGTGAACACCTTTATGTCCCACCTGAACGGCATCTTCGGCGTGCAGCCCGTCTACGACGAGGCCATCCTGTGAAGCGCTGGATAGAGCGAGGCGTATTTCTGCTGGCGGCAGCGGCTATGGTCATAGCTGCTGCCGCCATTCCCACCCGGCGGGTGCAGGAGGATACGCTGCCGGAGGTATATGTGTACCGTGGCTATGCCGCCGCCACCGACGCACCGTGGAGCGAGAAATCACTGGACTTCGCCGTAAAACGGTTTTCTCACCTGTTGGAGGCATATTTCCCCGGGTCGGAACACGTATATATGAGCGTGATCCCAGATAAGGCCGCTTTTATGGAGACGCCGGAGGGCTACACGCCCGCCGGGGCCCAGGAGACGGCGGACTATCTGGCGCAGCGGCTGCCGGTGGAGATCATCGACATCGCGCCGCTGCTGGCGCTGGAGGACTATTACCGTACCGATCCCCACTGGCGGCAGGAGCGTCTTTCCGCCGTGGCGCAGGCCATATCGGAGGCCATGGGTGCATCTGTGCCGGACACGACGGAGGAGACGCTGTGCGCGCTGGCGGGCGAATTTCACGGCAGCTACTGGGGCAAGACGGCGGAGACGCTGACGGCGGACGTCCTGTCCTATATCACCTCTCCCCTGCTGGATGGCTGCACGGTATACGACTATGAAACGGACAGCACCGGCGGCGTGTATGATCTGACGGCAGCGGAGAAGGCGCCCTACGACCTGTTTCTGGGTGGGCCGAAGGCGCTGCTGCGGATCGAAAACCCGGCGGCTAACAATGACCGGACGCTGATCGTGTTCCGGGATTCCTTCGGCAGCAGCCTTGTGCCGCTGCTGGCGGGCGGCTACCGCACCGTCTATGTGGTCGATATCCGGTATATGGCCACAGACGCGCTGGCACGGGTGACGGAATTCCCGGAGGGGGCGGATGTACTGCTGCTGTACAGCGTTGCCGTACTGCAAAACAGCATTACGCTTAAGTAAGCAAAAGGCCGGGCGCTGAAAGCGCCCGGCCTTTTGCGGCAGAAAGAACGCCGGAGCATTGCTCCGGCGTTCTGCATTTACTTAGAAGAAGAAATCCTTGATCTGGCCGTACAGGATGAGGACCATGCACAGCGGGGTGATGAACTTGACGCAGACCTTGAAGAAGCCGTAGCTGCCCATGGCATGGCCGGACTGCTCCGCCTCTTCCTTGACGAACTCGGGGCCGATCTCCCAGCCGATCATCAGGCACATCAGCAGGGCGCCCAGTGGCATCATAACGCCCTCGGACAGTGCATCCCAGAAGTCCAGCCAGTCAGCCGCCCAGTTCTTGGGTTCCGCTATATTCAGTATATCGGCCGGTGCGATACCGCTGGAACCCAGGCAGTCAGCGCAGACCAGGATGCAGCCCAGGCACACACAGGCGGCGGCGATGAGGGTGTAGGGCTTACGCTTGTCGCCCTTGCCCTCGATACGGGCCTTATCCACGAAGTGGGCCACGATGACCTCCAGCAGGGAGATGGAGGAGGAGATGGCGGCAAACACCACCAGCAGATAGAACAGGATGCCGAAGATGGGGCCCAGTGTGCCCATGGAGTGGAACACGTTCTGCATGGTGATAAACAGCAGCTTGGGGCCGCCGATGTTGCCGGCGGGATCCAGCGCGAAGCGGGCGGGCATGACGCACAGACCGGCCATCAGGGCCACCATGGTATCCATGATGATGATCAGCAGGGCGTTCTTCTGCAGGTTCTCCTTCTTATGCAGGTAGGAGCCGTAGGTGATCATGGCGCCCATGCCCAGGGACAGGGAGAAGAACATCTGGCCACCAGCGGTGGAAACAACGTTAAAGATGCTGGGAGCGCCGGACTTGTAGGCGACGATGGCCTGTGCCACGCCATTGACCATGATGGAGGAAACCTCCGCGCCATCAACAACCGCCTTGGCGGGCACATAATAGCCGACATTGGCCGCCCAGCCGGGGGAGAACATGTACTTCAGACCGTCCAGAGCACTGCCGTTAACAACGCCCTCCACGAGAGAACCGTCCGCCTGCAGGATCTGCACGGCCACGTCGGTACCCTCCAGGGTGCAGGCGCGGATGATGCAGATCAGCAGGGCCACGAACAGGGCGGGCATACCCACGGAGCAGACCTTCTCGATGCCGCCGCCGATGCCGCCCATAACGATGAGCATGGTCAGCGCCACGAAAATAAGGCCGTAGATAACACCCTCAGCGGGACTGCCCAGGAAGTTGCCGAAAATTTCGCCGCCGGACAGGCCATTGGAGCCGAAGCCGGCACCGAACAGATCGCCGATGTTCAGAACGGTGTACTTGATGCAGTAGCCGCCCAGTGCGCAGTAGAAGAACAGGATGAAGAAGGCGGACAGGATGCCCAGCCAGCCCATCCACTTGAACTTCTTGGACAGAGCCTTGTACGCGCCCACGGCGCCGTGACCGGTCTTGCGGCCGATGGCCAGCTCGCCCACCATAACGATGAAGCCGCACAGGACCGCCAGGATCAGATAGATGATGAGGAACGTGAAGCCGCCGGAGGCACCCATCTTATTGGGGAAGCCCCAGATGTTGCCCAGGCCGACTGCAGAGCCGACCGCGGCCATCAGGAATCCGAAATTGGATCCAAAGCCTTTTCTTTCTTCCATTGTTTTCTCTCCTTAACAGATTTTTGCCCCTACGTCGCCGCAGAAGCTGATAAACTTTACCGCACCCGTCTATTGACAGGAAACGGCACGGGGCACCGCCATGCCCCGCAGGTATTTCCTCACGGGATAAAATCCCTTCAAGGCTACCTGAAAAAAGTATACAGGAAACTCTTTCCGCCCGCAATTAGCAGTTTTTATAAAAATTGAGCGCCATATTGTACATTTTTAACATTCTGTGAACGGATTTCTCCACATATTTTATATGGTTTTTGCTTCTTTTTTACATTGAACCATTCAGTTTTTGGCGGGGTTCCGGGATTTTTGCAACGGACGGCGAATGATTTTCTTTTGAGGAAACCGATTGTAGGTTTATTAACAGGCGGGGGAGGGGGACAAAAAAGACCGCCGGACGGCGGTCTTTTCGATCTGTCAGGAGAGAGGTTGACCGGATGGCGGTCCCGGGAACAACTGAAAACACCTCCGCAGAAAAACGCTGCAGACTATGGAAAAAGTATACAGGAAATCGTCGAATGGTTCAATCAGCAATTTTAACGCCTTTTTCTGTTTTAACATTATCTTAACGTTTGCAACGTGGTTTTTGCGGTATTTTTCAGCCGCTCTGCGTTTAAATATATGCAAAGCACAGGTGTTTTTCCATGTTTTCCGGCGCAAATATCTTCACTTTCATATTAGGAAACTTTTTCATCGTCGTGTTAAGAGCGCGTTAATTATACGCTGGGAGACGGTGTCCGGATGCAAAAGGCGGGCACTTCCCTTTTTGCGCATCGTGTGGTATACTATGATTTTATGAGACAAGACACGCAAAGGAGGCGGGACACGTGAGACGAGCAGGCGCAGCGGTGCTGGCGGCGGTATTGGCGCTGACGCTGGCGGGCTGCGAGCGGCAGGACCGTCCGCAAAGCGGGAAACTGAACGTGGTGTGCACGCTGTTCCCCTACTATGACTTTGTGCGGCAGATCGGCGGGGACGCGGTGGACGTACAGCTGCTGGTGCCCGCCGGGCGGGAGACACACAGCTTTGAGCCCACGCCGCTGGACGTGATCGCCGTCAGCGAGGCGGAGGTGTTCATCTACAACGGCGGGGAAAGCGAGCTGTGGGTGGAGGACATTCTGGACGCGGCAGGCGAGGCTATCCCCTACCGGCTGGCTATGATGGACTGCGTGGAGACATCCCGGGAGGAGTACGCCGAGGGGATGCAGGGCGGTCACGACCACGACCACGATGACCACGACCATGATCACGACGACCATGACGGCCATCTGCACGATGGCCACGAAGAGGAAATAGAGTACGACGAGCACATCTGGACATCGCCGGTGAACGCCATGGCCCTGTGCCGGGCCATCTGCGATACGCTGTGTGAGGCCGATCCGGACAATGCCGACGGCTATCGGGCTCGGCTGGCGGACTATCTGGACGAATTGCAGGCGCTGGACGAGACATTCCGGGACATCACGGACCATGCGGCACGGCGGCTGCTGGTGTTCGGCGATCGGTTCCCGCTGCTGTATTTCTGCAGGGAATATGATCTGGATTACCGGGCGGCGTTCCACGGCTGCGCGGGAGACACGGAGCCGTCCCTCGCCACGCTGAAATATCTGATCGACGTGGTGGAGGAGCAGGAGATACCGGTGGTATACACCATCGAGCTGAGCAGCCAGAAGGTGGCGCAGGCCATCGCCGAGACCACCGGGGCGCAGGTGCGGACATTCCACTCCTGCCAGACGGTGAGCCGGGCGGAATTCGACGGCGGAGCCACCTATATCAGTCTGATGACCGCCAACGCGGCGGCACTGAAGGAGGGACTGTCCTGATGGAACAGGAGAAGCGCATATTGCTGGACTGCCGGGACGCGGCGCTGGGCTATGAGGGCAAGCCGGTGTGGGAGCACCTGAACTTTCAGGTGCACAGCGGCGACTATGTGTGCATCGTGGGCGAGAACGGCAGCGGCAAGTCCACACTGGTGAAGAGCCTGCTGGGGCTGCTGCACCCCATGGCGGGCGAGATCGTACGTTCGCCCTCCCTGCGCTCCGGCGCCATCGGCTATCTGCCCCAGCAGACAAAGGCGCAGAAGGACTTTCCCGCCACGGTGACGGAGGTAGTGCGCAGCGGCTTTCTCAGCGGGAAGGGAATGCGGTTTTTCTACACGCCGAAGGAGAAGTCCACCGCGCTGATGCACATGGGCAAGCTGGGCGTGCTGGAGCTGAAGGACCGGTGCTACCGGGAGCTGTCCGGCGGACAGCAGCAGCGGGTGCTGCTGGCGCGTGCCCTGTGCGCCGCCGGTGAGCTGCTGATCCTGGACGAGCCGGTGACGGGGCTGGACCCGGCGGCGGCCCAGGAGCTGTACCGCACGCTGGACTATCTGAACAAAAAAGAGGGCATCGCCATCGTGACGGTGACCCACGACATCCGCAGTGCCCTGCGCTACGCCGACCATATTCTGCACGCCGGCCATGGAACGTACTTCTTCGGCACGGCGGCGGACTATCTAACGTCCCCCTGGGGCAAGCGGTTCGGAGGTGACGAGGCATGAGCTTACTGCTGGAAATGTTCACGTACCCGTTCATCCTGCGGGCTTTTGTGGTGGGTATCCTGGTGGCGCTGTGCGCGGCGCTGCTGGGTGTGCCGCTGGTGCTGAAGCGGTACTCCATGATCGGCGACGGGCTGAGCCATGTATCCTTCGGCGCACTGAGCATCGCGCTGGCCTGCGGCTGGGCGCCGCTGCCGGTGTCTATCCCGGTGGTGGTGCTGGCGGCGCTGGGGCTGCTGCGGATGACGGAGAGAAGCCGCATGGGTGCGGACGCGGCCATCGCGGTGGTCAGCGCGTCGGCGCTGGCCGTGGGCGTGGTGGTCACCAGTCTGACCACCGGCATGACCACGGATGTGGACAGCTTTATGTTCGGCTCCATCCTGGCCATGGACCGGGCGGATGTGGCGCTGAGCGTGGGGCTGTGCGCGGCGGTACTGGTGCTGTATGTGCTGTTTTACCATCGGCTGTTCGCCATCACCTTCGACGAGAGCTTCGCCCGGGCCACCGGGGTGAAGGTGGGGCTGTACAACACCATCCTGTCGGTGCTGACGGCCCTGACCATCGTGCTGGGCATGCGGATGATGGGCGCGATGCTGATCTCCAGTCTGGTCATCTTCCCGGCGCTGACGGCCATGACGCTGCTGCGGAGCTTCCGGGGCGTGGTCATCTGCGCCGCGGGGCTGAGTGTGGTGTGCTTCTGCGTGGGGCTGACCGGGTCGTACCTGTGGGGCACGCCGGTGGGCGCCACGGTGGTGCTGGTAAATTTGGCGGTGTTTTTGCTGTCGAGAGGCGTTATGAAGCTGAAAAGAGCGTCCTAAGGGCGTTCTTTTCAGCTTTTCGACCTATTTTGCGGGTGCTTTTTGCGGAAAAACCCTTGCGTTTCGTGTGCTTATATGGTATGCTATGTGTGTACGTAAGGTTAAGGTATTGACTGGAGTGGACGAGATCGTCCGCTTTTTTTAATGGTCATCGTTCCATGATGACCGGGACGTTCTGTTGGAGGGCTTGCTGTGAAAAAGATCACCGAGGTCGTATGGGCGCTGGCGAAGCCGGCGGTGCAGGCGCAGGGCTGCCGCATCTGGGATGTAGAGTACGTCCGGGAGGCGGGACAGTGGTACCTGCGGCTGTATCTGGACAAGGACGGCGGCGTGGACATTCTGGACTGCGAGGCCGTGAGCCGGAGGGTCAGCGATCTGCTGGATGAGCTGGATCCCATCGAGGCAAGCTATATCTTCGAGGTGTCCTCCGCCGGAGCGGAGCGGCCTTTGAAGCGGCCCTCGGACTTTCAGCAGTTCATGGGCAGCCCCGTGCTGCTGAAAACCTATAAGCCCGTCAACGGCCGCAAGGAGTTCGCCGGGAGGCTGGCGGGCTACGACAACGGAGCCGTGGAGCTGGATATGGGTACGGCGCAGCCCCTGCGGTTTGAAAAGCAGGACATTGCGCTGGTGCGCCTGCGTGTGGAATTTTAAGCAACGACAGAAAGAATAGGAGTTACGATCATGAAATGCGATGAGATCTTTGCCGCACTGGCAATGCTGGAAAAGGAGCGGGGCATCCCTCAGGACTTTATGATGAACAAGATCGTTCAGGCCCTGACCACCGCTTATAAGCGGGACCACGAGGGTGTGGAGAACGTGGTGGTGGAGGTCAACGAGGAGAAGCGTGACCTGAAGATGTTCGTGCAGAAGGAGATCGTGGAGGAGGTGGAGAACCCCGGCTCCCAGATCTCTCTGGAGGAGGCCCGACGCATCTCTGCCAAGTATGAACTGGGCGGTATGGTGCGCTTCCCGGTGGAGAATGTGGAGTTCGGCCGCATTGCCGCCGGTAACGGCAAGCAGGTCATCATTCAGGGCCTGCGGGAGGCTGAGCACGGCATGATCTACGACGAGTGGGGCTCCAAGCAGCATGAGATCCTCACCGGCACCGTGTCCCGCATCGATCCCCGCAGCGGCAACGTCTATCTCCGCATCGGCACTGGCAACGAGGCTACCGAGGGCATCCTGAGCCTGAACGAGCAGGTCAGCACCGAAAGCTACACCGAGGGGCAGCTGCTGAAGGTGTATCTGGTGGAGGTGCGCCGCGGCACCCGTGGCCCGCAGGTCATGGTGTCCCGGACCCATCCGGGCCTTGTCAAGCGGCTGTTTGAGCTGGAGGTGCCGGAGATCTTCGACGGCACGGTGGAGATCCGCTCCATCGCCCGTGAGGCCGGCAGCCGCACCAAAATGGCGGTGTGGTCCGCCGACGAGAACGTGGATCCCATCGGCGCCTGCGTCGGCCCCCGTGGTCAGCGTGTGGCTGCCATTGTGGAGGAGCTCCACGGCGAGAAGATCGACATCATCAAGTACTCCGAGGATCCCGCCGAGTTCATCGCCGCTGCGCTGGCTCCCTCCGATGTGGAGGAGGTGCGTCTGGCGGACGAGGGCAAGGTGTGCCGGGTCATCGTCCCCGACGACCAGCTGAGTCTGGCCATCGGCAAGGAGGGGCAGAACGCCCGTCTGGCTGCCCGGCTCACCGGGTATAAGATCGACATCAAGCCCGTGTCCCGGGCGGATGAATAAGTTCGTATCCTGAGAGGAGGCCCGTCATGCAGAAGGTGAAGAAGCTCCCCCAGCGCCAGTGCGTGGGGTGCCGTACCAAGCGGGATAAAAGGGACCTGCTGCGGATCGTCAAGACCCCGGAGGGGGAGATCGTGCTGGATGCCACCGGCAAAAAATCCGGACGGGGCGTGTACGTCTGTCCCGACCCGGAGTGCCTGCGGAAGGCACGGAAGTCCCGTGGGCTGGAGCGTGCGCTGGAGACGACCATCCCGGCGGAGGTATACGATGGGCTGGAGGCCCGGATGGGGGAGTAATGGAGCATATTTTATCAATGATCGGCCTTGCCAAAAAGGCGGGCCGTGTGGAGATCGGTGAGGAGCCGGTGGGCTCTGCCGCCCGCAGCAAGCACGCACGGGTCATTCTGGTGGCGTCGGATGCGGCGGCCGGCTCTGTGCGCCGGGCGTATGCCTTTGCACAGACGGGGGCCTGCCTGTGTCTGACCATCCCCGCCGACAAGGACGCTCTGGGCCGTGCGCTGGGCCGCAGCAGCTGCGCCATGGCGGCTGTCACCGACGTGGGCTTTGCCGACGCCATCGTGAAAAAGCTGGCAGTCATGGATCCGGAGCACTATGAGCAGGCATCCCAGCGGCTGCAGATCAAGGCCCGGCGGGCCATGGAGCGGCGGGAGGAGCAGGCCCGGCACGAGAAGAACCTGCGCCGGGGCAAGAAGCGCACGGCTCCCCCGGAGCCGCCGCAGCCGGTGCAGGAGCCGCCCCGTGAGGCGGCGAAGGAAAAGCCCCGGCGTCCGGCCCGTCCGGGCCGCAGGCGCCCCGCTGCTCCGCAGCAGCGGTTTGCCGGTTCCCGGCCGGTGAAAAAGGGCAAGGGCTCCGGCAGGGAGCGGAAAAAATCGTAAGTTTTGTGCTCCGGCACATTTCGTAATCACAAAGATGGAGGTGGCTTTATTTGGGTAGCGTAGGAAACAAATATAGAGTGCATGAGGTGGCGAAGGACTTCGGAGTCCCCACCAAGCAGATCACGGAGATCTTGACCAAGTACGCCGAAACGCCCAAGAACCATATGCAGGTCTTGGAGGATCGGGAGCTGTCTCTGATCTTTGAGTATCTGACCCAGCACAATCAGGTATCCGGGATCCAGGTGATCTTCGCCGAGGGGGCCAAGCCTGCCGAGAAGAAGCAGCAGCCTGCCGCCAAGCCCGCCGAGAAGAAGCCGGAGGGCAAGGGGGAGAACCGTCCCGCCAAGCAGGAGACCAAGCCCGTCTCCCGTGTGCCTCAGACCAAGGTGGTGGACACCCGCAAGGCCACGGCGGTGAATCTGGATAAGTACGACGAGAAGCTGCAGGACATGGCGGAGGGCCGCACCGGCGGCGGCCGCCGGGCCCAGCAGCAGACCCAGGGCAAGGAGAAGTTCCGCAACGGCGGCAAGCGCCGGGACAACGGTTTTTCCAATAAACGCAAGCAGGAGGAGGCGGATCGTCTGCGCCGCCTGCGGCTGGAGGTCATCAAAAAGACCCCCGTTACCGTGCAGATCCCCGATGAGATCAGCGTGGGCGAGCTGGCCAGCCGCATGAAAAAGACCGGCGCAGAGGTAGTCAAGTGCCTGATGAAAAACGGCGTTATGGCCTCCCTGAGCCAGCTCATTGACTTCGACACCGCCGCCATCATCGCAGAGGAGATGGGCTGCAAGGTGGAGAAGGAGGTAGTGGTCACCATCGAGGAGAAGCTCATCGACGACCACAAGGACAACGAGAAGGATCTGGTACCCCGTGCCCCCGTGGTGGTGGTCATGGGCCATGTGGACCACGGCAAGACCAGTCTGCTGGACTATATCCGCAACGCCCATGTGGCCAGCGGCGAGGCCGGCGGTATCACCCAGCACATCGGCGCCTATCAGGTGCAGATCAACGGCAAACCCATCACCTTCCTGGATACCCCCGGCCACGAGGCATTTACCTCCATGCGAGCCAGAGGAGCCATGGTGACGGATATCGCCATTCTGGTGGTGGCCGCCGAGGACGGTATCATGCCCCAGACGGTGGAGTCCATCAACCACGCCAAGGCTGCCGGGATCCCCATTATCGTGGCCATCAACAAGATGGATAAGCCGGAGGCCAATCCCGAGCGCATCAAGCAGCAGCTCACCGAGTACGGGCTGGTGTGTGAGGAGTGGGGCGGCGACACCATTGTCTGCCCCATTTCCGCCAAGACCGGTATGGGCGTGGACAATCTGCTGGAGATGCTGACGCTGACCGCCGAGGTGGGTGAGCTGAAGGCCAACCCCAACCGTGCCGCTCAGGGTACGGTCATCGAGGCCCGTCTGGACAAGGGCCGTGGCCCCGTGGCCACGCTGCTGGTGCAGAACGGCACGCTGAAGCAGGGCGATATCATCATCGCCGGTACCTCTGTGGGCCGTGTCCGGGCCATGGTCAGCGACAAGGGCCAGAAGATCACCTCCGCCGGGCCCTCCGTGCCTGTGGAGATCACCGGTCTCAGCGAGGCACCTACCGCCGGCGCCACCTTCAACGCCGTGGCCGATGAGAAGCTGGCCCGTGAGCTGGTGGAGCAGCGCAAGGCCGAGGAGAAGGCCAAGGCCAACGCCCCTGTCACCAAGGTCTCGCTGGAGGATCTGTTCAGCCAGATCCAGGCCGGTGAGATGAAGAACCTGAACCTGATCGTCAAGGCCGACGTGCAGGGCTCCGTAGAGGCGGTGAAGGCTTCGCTGGAGAAGCTCAGCAACGACGAGGTGCGTGTCCGTGTCATCCACGGCGGTGTGGGCGCCATCAACGAGTCCGATGTGATGCTGGCCTCTACGTCGCAGGCCATCATCGTGGGCTTTAACGTCCGCCCCGACAACGCCGCCCGTGACTCCGCCGCCCGTGCCAACGTGGATATGCGGATGTACCGTGTCATCTATGATGCCATCAACGAGATCGAGGCCGCTATGAAGGGTATGCTGGCGCCCAAGTTCCGTGAGGTGCTGCTGGGCCATGCCGAGGTGCGCCAGACCTACAAGGTCTCCGGCGTTGGCACCGTGGCAGGCTGCTACGTGCAGGACGGTAAGCTCCAGCGCAAGGACTGCCAGGTCCGGCTGGTCCGGGACGGCATCGTCATCCACGAGGGTGTGCTGGCCTCCCTGCAGCGCTTCAAGGATCAGGCCAAGGAGGTTCTGGCCGGCTACGAGTGCGGCCTGACCATCGAGAAGTTCAACGACATCAAGGAAGGCGATATTGTGGAAGCCTTCACCATGGAGTCTTGAGCGGCCACGCCGCCGGCCGCCTTGAAC
>OLOW01001952.1_pt1 | contig 14295 bp, 11 predicted proteins | sample 1672801 | NCBI WGS metagenome assembly OLOW01 (sample SAMEA3136725, study PRJEB25190) | human gut metagenome | biome: human gut; feature: human-associated habitat; material: faeces | place: Austria | collected 2013 | reverse complement strand
TCAACATGCTAAATTATCCTTTTGCGTTTTTTCCTCTGGTCTCCCGGAATTTTCCTGGAGTGACCCCGGATAACTTCTTAAATACCTTTGAAAAATAGCTCTGATCTTCGAATCCCACAGCAATGGCAATATCAATGATAGAAAAATCTGTATTTGTAAGTAAACGCTTACTTTCTTCTATTCGTACCATGTTTAAATACTCTTTAAATGAAGACCCGGTGGAATGCTTGAACATACTGGAAAAATAAGATGGATGCAAATGAACATAATCTGCAACCTCGTCCAGAGTCAGCGGTGAGTTGAAGTGTTCATATATATATAATAAAGAACGTTTGATCACTTCATTGTTTTTTGTAGGTATGTAATTGAACATACTTTCAGAGAATGTCTCAACTACCTCCTGTAATTTATGACACAGCTTATCCATGGTATCTATTTTTTGGATGTTCTGTAAAAAATGGTTGTTTAATTTTAAAATATTATCGGTCGGAGCTCCACCTTCTATGGCTGTACGTGATAAGAGCGTGCACAGTTCAATTGCTCTGGGCTTTATTACCTCCAGACTATTTCCCTGTGAAAAGAAAACATATCCAAGCAAGTCGTTCAATACAGCATTGGCTGAGTTTGCATCCCCTTTTTTTACCTGATTGAGCAATTCCTTTTCTTTTTCATACGGATAAGTAGTTTCTTTTATATTTTCAGCTTTATACCGTTGAATAGATTCATTGATCTTAGATTGCTGCAGTAATTTTTGGTTGTTTTGTAAGAGCTCGTTTTTGCTTTCTGCTATCAGATTTGAAAACAGATAAAACAATAAATGACTGATATGATTAACAAGGGCCGGCTCAATAACTGGTAAAAATTGACTTTCGTCATATAGTTCCAGAGCTTCTTCCATAGTATAGGTATATCTTTTTGTGATATCTGAAATGAGGACTGAATCAGCAGCATCCATTAAAAACGGTCCGACAAGGATGGAGCCTAAAAAAATATTTTTAGTAAATAACGGATAAACGATATGATTCAATTCAGCATGACAGGCGAAAATATAAGCTTCGCCCAATGCAATTGCTTTTTTGCTTGCGGATATATGCATTTTCTCGCAAGTATCTTAAGCCGGAAGATGTTTTTGAAATAAAGTGCAAAAGTGAGGGGATTCCCCCGCTGAAACAAGAGTTTTACCTTCTTCATTGATGATCTGAATAGGAAGTTTGATACATTTGTTAAATGTAAGTGCCATGGAGTGAAGGTTTTCCTCAGGAACGATAGTATATAATAATGGTGTCATAAGTTCACCTCGTACTCTTTGTTGTTCTGTACTGTTTTTCTTATTAATTATATCATAGTTTGGAATGACATAGTGAATATAAATAAAAAAAGTAAAATAATCATAATAATCCAAAAAAAATACCAAAATCATTTTCTGGGATAAGTATAATATAAGTAAATAAGAAAAAGAAACATTGGAGGGAACAAATATGCAACTTATTCAGGAAATTTCAGAGTACTTACAAAAAGGACGCGCTAAAAACGTAAAAGCTTTAGTACAGCAGGCAATTGATGAGAATCTTGATCCAAAGGTGATCTTAAATGAAGGATTACTCGGAGGAATGATGATTATTGGTGCAAAATTCAAAAACAATGAGGTATTCGTACCGGAGGTTCTTGTTGCAGCTCGTGCAATGAATGCAGGTCTTACAATCCTTGAGCCAAAGCTTATCGAAGTTGGTAATGAACCACTTGGTAAAGCAGTTGTTGGTACTGTACAGGGTGACTTACATGATATCGGTAAGAATCTTGTTGTTATGATGCTTAAAGGTGCAGGATTCGAAGTATGTGACCTTGGTGTCGATGTTGAATCTAACGCATTTATTAAAAAAGCTGAAGAAATTGGTGCAGATATTATTTGTATGTCAGCATTACTTACTACAACAATGCCAAAAATGCAGGAAGTTATTGAATTATTAAAAGAAAAAAATTTACGTGACAAATACATCGTTATGATCGGTGGAGCACCGGTAAACGAAAGCTTCTGTGAGCAGATTGCAGCAGATCACTATACACCGGATGCAGCATCTTGCGCAGATCTTGCAAAAGAACTTGTTCTTGCAAAAAAATAATTGCATAATTAAAACGACAATATAATAAGTGATAGAAATTGAAAACAGGAAACCAGTGTGAATCTGGTACAGGCTTGCCCCTACTGTAAACAGGAACGAAGAACAAATAACCATTGTCGACAGATGAGAAGGTGTTCGGAGGATGAACTGTGAGTCAGGATACTTTTTAGATTTTTTATAGCATTATCTTGGGTAAGAGATATGCTATAATTATGAAAGTATGACGAACTCTTTTTTTTATAAAAAGGGTTTATTTTGCTATAATGGGAAAAATAGGTGAACAGCATGAAAAAGACAGATTTTAATATTGAAATATCACTTGATAATGTATTGCGGGGAATGTGTGTTTTTGAAGACAACGAATTATATGAAGAAGTCCGTGATGAATTAATTACATTGATTCCGATTGCAAAAGAAAAAATCAAGCCGGTTGCATTACTTGAAGCAGGAACATTAGGAGAGCATAAACTAGTTCGAAACGACCATACATATACAGATGTGTTATATGTGGTTACTACTATCGGAAAAGAAATGGAACGATGGTGTACGCGGATGTTTGCGGAAGGCGACTGCCTTAAAGGAATGCTTATAGATGCGATGTCTGATGATTTTCTGTTCCAGATGGACAGTGAATTGGAAATTTGGAAATAGTATCAAAGAAGCGATTGCATTCGTGCAGTCGCTTTTTTTCGGAAGAGCGGAAATTCCAAAAGATATGCCGATGGATATACAGAAGCTGGCATATGATACGGTTCATGCAGAGAAATATGGAATAGAAATAAAAGAGAGCTTTATGTATAATCCGGTTAAAACCCTGTGTTCAATTTATTTGCTGGACGATAATGCCAAACGATTTAAACCGGAGCACGATTGCAGCATCTGTGATAATATTACATGCCAAAAAAGAAAATTTGATACGGTACTCCTGTCAGTTCATATGGGAGACGAAGAACGTATTATTCATGTCAAAAAGTCTGAATCAGTTTTAAATGCATTGCAAAGACATAATATATTCCTTCCTGCAATCTGTGCGGGCCGTGGAATCTGTGGAAAATGTAAGGTTAGAGTTCTGGATGGAATTGTGGATGCTGTAGATGCTGAAAAAGAATATTTTACAGGTGAAGAATTAGAAGCTGGCTGGCGTCTGGCATGCTGCCTTCGTCTGACATCTAATTGTACTATTGAAATAGAAAACAAAGAAGATGAGATTTATGTTGTATCTGAGAGCAAAGGGGAAACAGAAAAAAAGAGCTTAGAAGATGCGAAAGAACTGGCAATTGCTGTTGATATAGGAACAACAACGATTGCAATGCAGCTGATCGATCAGGTCAGCGGGGGTATTGTAGAAACATTTACAACGATCAATAAACAAAGAGCCTTTGGTGCAGATGTAATAAGCCGTATTGATGCATCAAATAACGGTAAGAAACAGGCATTGCGAAAATCAATTCAAAATGATCTGTTGGAGGGATATCAGACATTAACAAAAAATGGTTCTGTACACATTAATAAAATGAACATAGGAGCCAATTCAACAATGGTTCATCTTCTGATGGGCTATTCATGTGAAACTCTTGGTGTCTTTCCGTTTAAACCATATAATATCGGTACAATAAAAATCAACTCTAAAAGTCTGCTTTCTGAGGAAATAGAAGAATTCCAGGTTGAAATTCTGCCAGGTGTTTCAACCTATGTTGGCGGTGATATTACTTCAGGAATGTATGCATTGGGATTCCAGAAGAATAAAGAGGTTTCCGTATTGATCGATTTAGGTACGAATGGAGAAATGGCGATCGGTAATGCTGACAAGATTTATGTTACATCAACAGCGGCAGGACCGGCATTCGAAGGTGGAAATATTGTATGCGGAACCGGAAGTATCCCCGGAGCAATCTGCAATGTGGAGATAAATGACCAGGAGATTGCTTTAAAGACAATCGGAGATGCAAAACCATTAGGCATTTGCGGAACGGGTGTACTGGAATGTATATATGAGCTGCTGAAAAATGAATATATCGAAGAGTCGGGACTGATGGAAGAGGACTATTTTGATGATGGATTTATGCTTTCAGAAGCAAATAACATCAGATTTTATCAAAAAGACGTACGAGAAATCCAGTTGGCGAAAGCTGCGGTAAGAGCCGGACTGGAAACGCTGATTCTGAGATATGGTGTAACTTATGATGAGATCGATCATATTTATATTTCCGGTGGATTCGGATACAAGATTGATATTCAGAAAGCAATTCAGATTGGATTATTCCCAGAAGAATGTTCTGAAAAGATAGAAGCCATAGGGAACAGCTGTCTGAAAGGTGTTGTAGAATCACTGAAGGATAAAGATGGAATAAAAACCTGTGAGATAATCGTTGATAAATCAGAAGAGATATCATTGTCCACAGACAAATATTTTCAGGCACAGTATGTAGAACATATGTTGTTTGAACGCAGATAAGCATTCCCCCGCTTCAAGTGCGCGAAGCACTAAGTGGCGGGTTAGGGGGATGCTTATGTCAGTGGGAGCATTCAGCTCTCACTGACAGATTGCGAAGCGACTGGGTTCATGAATTAGAGACGCGGCAAGATAAAAAATTACTAAAATTTCCTCAAATCTTAAAAAATCACCAAAATTATTGATAAGATACAAGAAAAAAAGAAGAAAACTGCTATGATTGGTTTAAAGAAATGCAGTGAACGAAATAGGAGGAAAATTCGATGAATATGAAAGAATGGGCTGCAAATACAATCAAAGCAGATCGCAAAAAGGCAGCTCCAATTTTATCATTCCCAGGTATCCAGTTAATTGGACATACTGTAGATGAGCTGGTTAAAGACGGACATCTACAGGCAACATGTATGAAAGCGATTGCTGATAAATTTGATACAGGAGCAGCTTTCAGCTTAATGGATTTATCCGTTGAGGCCGAAGCATTTGGGAGCCCGGTAACTTATTTTGAAGACGAGGTTCCTACAGTAACAGCTGCTCTTATTCATGATGAAGATGAAGCAGATGCACTGGTGGTTCCAAAAGTAGGCGCAGGACGTACAGGAGAATGCGTAAAAGGAATTAAAGAAGCAGCAGAACTGATCACAGACAGACCGGTATTAGCTGGTATTATTGGACCGTTCTCTCTTGCAGGAAGACTTCTTGACATGACAGAGATCATGATCCTCTGTTACGAAGAGCCAGAGTTAGTAGAAACAGTACTTGAAAAAGCTACCGAATTCCTTATTGAATATTCTAAAACATTTAAAGAGGCAGGAGCTAACGGTATTGCTATCGCAGAACCGGCAGCTGGATTGCTTTCTCCAAACTTAATAGCAGAATTCTCTACACCATATGTACAGAAAATCCGCGATGCTGTCGAAGATGAAAGCTTTATGATCATGTATCATAACTGCGGTAGTATTATTCCGTTATTAAGCAATATCAGTGAAATTGGCGTAGGTAGTTACAGTGTTGGTAATGCGGTTGATATGGAAGAAGCTTTAAAAGGTCTTCCTACAGATGCTGTAATTATCGGTAACTTAGACCCGGCCGGTGTTTTAAGAAATGGAACACCGGAAGAAGTACATACAGCAACAATTGAATTGCTGGATCGACAATGAACGCCGGAGACGACGGATCCCACGCCGTTGCAAGTGGATGTGATATGCCGCCACAGACACCAATGGTAAACATTGAAACATTTTTCAATGCAGTAAATGAGTACTACAACAAATAAAACAATTACAACTCTCCATGAATTAATAATCGATTAGTCATCTAAAGAAGGCCTTGTATAAACTCCTCGTTATGCCAAGAGGAACAATACAAGGTCTTTTTTCATTTGCAGAATAAAAAAATATTGAAAAATTACTATAAATAACCTGAATTATTCACGGAGCAATCTCTAACCTAAAAATTGCACCATGAATCTAAAAAATGATCCCATGCAGCCATAACTTCTCTCAATCTGTCAGAAAAAAGGGCATAAAATCCTTGTAACCAGTTTTGGGGCAATTATCAGGCTGTCAAGGTTCGTTAATAGTTGCTATTCCAGCTGTTCCTTCAGCTTGCCTATCGCAGATGAATTTTACGATAAAAGAAATATAAAAATATGAGATGATTTGGAACTTCTTAATATTATCAGAAATTTTGAATTTTACAGAGAATTTGAAGATTAGGAGCCGCTTTAAAAACGATTACCACAGAAAGCAGATAGCCCAAAAGCGACAAGCCCCTCGACATTTTTTGACAGAAACAAAAAAATATAACATACAGGTTCAAAAATGAGCATTATTTTTCCCACTCATTCAGAAAAAAGGCGCTATTCAAATCTAAACAGAAGAAATTCTGTATTTGGTAAATAGCAACAAATTGCGAAAGGAATAGTATGAGAAAATTGGCACTTAGTGACGAAATATTGCTCAGTGTTGACAAAGCAGCCCGTTATATCGGCGGGGAAGTCAACTCTGTGATGAAAGACCTGAAAGAGGTGACTACCAGGGTTGCATTCTGCTTCCCGGATGTCTATAGAACGCACTTGATATCTAGTATATCGTAAATTAAATAACTGTTATATATCTTTTTGAGATAATATGTGGTAAAATGGTGTTATCTAAGAAAGGGATGAACACTATGAGAAGAACATATCTCGCTCTGTCAGATGAGGACAGGGATTATCTTATAACATTATCCAAAAAGAGAACTATTCAAGCACAAATTGTAGATCGTGCCAAAATTTTATTATATAAATCCGATGGGATGACTTTCAGCAATATTGCTGAAAAACTTTCTGTTAGTCCGTCCACTGTACGCCTTTGTATTTCTAAATATTATGAAGGCGGTGTTGAAAATGCTCTTTTTGATACCCAGCGTCCTGGACGTCCATCTGAAATTACAGATGATGCAAAGGCATGGATGATCAATATCGCCTGCCAAAGACCAGTGGAACTAGGATATGCACAGGAACTTTGGACTTTAAATTCTCTCCATAAGCACATCCAAAAGCATGCGGAAGAGGCAGGATATCCGAGACTTTCAACCGTTACCAAGCCTTATATTCAGAAATTTCTCAAAGAGCAGGATATCAAACCATTTAAGATTAAGTATTACTGCGAAAAACAGGATCCCGATTTTGAATCAAAAATGCATGAAGTTCTTCTGGTTTACAAGCAGATTGAAATGCAGTTTGATGAAAATGGTACACTCATTGTCCCGGATGATTATAAACTAACAATCACAGTATCATATGACGAAAAACCAGGTATCCAGGCAATTTCTAATACAGCGCCGGATCTGCGCCCAACAGCAGAGAACGGAGAGGTATACCGGGATGCGGAATACAAACGTCTGGGAACCCTTTCTTTATTAGCCGGTATTGATCTGCTTACAGGAGAAGCAATCCCATTGGTAAGTGAAACACATAAGAGTTCTGATTTTATCGAATTTTTAAAAATATTGGATAAAAAGTACCCACTGCAGGATACCATCAGAATCATCCTGGATAACCACTCAGCACACACTTCCAAAGAAACACAGCGATTTCTGGATACAATGCCAAAAGGACGGTTTAAATTTGTATTCACGCCTAAACATGGGTCTTGGCTAAACGTGATTGAAAGTTTCTTCAGCAAGATGACCAAGCAAATGCTACGTGGAATCCGTGTCAACACCAAGCAGGAATTGGAAGAACGAATTTACCAGTATTTTGAGGAGATCAATCGAGAGCCCGTAGTTTATCATTGGAAGTATAAAATGAATGAAATCAGCGAAGCTGAAGTATCATCACTTTAATATAGCAGTTATTTATTATTCAATGTACTAGTATAGAAAACAATATATAGTATTGCCTGGTGATTCTATGCACAATATTCTGGTGTCGTGGAGCGCTATTTGGTATCAAACGGCAGTAAATACTACGGTGATCAAACGCTGTTTTTGACCATTTTTTCAAACGTTTTTTTAGAAGATTTTGAGATATTTTTAGTGTGTATTGCCCCCTTCATTATGGCATTGAAATGTTTTTAATGCAAACCCAGAGAATACGCCAAAACATTTGATACATAAACTTATGTAAATTTATATTGCTCCCATTTTTTCTTTATGGTAATCTAAATTTAGAGAACGTTACCAGTGAACTAATTGTACAGGAGGAATAGAATCTCGAAAATTACAGGATGAAGAATTGACATGTAAGGCATATTTGATTTGGCATCGGCAAAAAAATATGTCTGAGGAGTTAAAGAACTTAAAGGAAGTATGTAAAAATATAACGGAGAGGGAGTGGTAGTATGCTGCAAACAGTTTTGATCAAACCGGCATCCGGACTTTGCAATATGCAATGTGATTACTGTTTTTATTGTGATGAAGCTGCCAAAAGGGACGTTGCATCGTATGGAATGATGGAAATCGAAACCATTGAAAATATAATTCGTAAAGTTTTAAAGCAAGGAAAAGGAAATATCTGCTTTGCATTTCAAGGTGGTGAACCGACCTTGAGAGGACTAGAGTTTTTTGAAAAGGTCATCAAATTCGAACATAAATACAATATCCATAAATGTGAAATCTTAAACACCTTGCAAACTAATGGATTCTGTGTAGATGACAAGTGGTGTCGTTTCTTAAAAAAACATGAATTTTTGTTAGGAGTTTCAGTGGATGGAACGGAAACACTTCATAATTTGCATCGGCATGACAAAAACGGAGCAGATACTTATCGAAAAGTCAGAGATAGTATTGCAATGTTCGAGAAGTACCAAATCGAATATAATATTTTAACGGTTGTGAATCGTCAGGTAGCTGAGAATGTGAAAGAAATATACAAAGAATACAAACAAAATGGATGGAAATATCAACAGTATATTACCTGCTTAGATCCATTTGGGGAACCGAAGGGACAGAGACCTTATTCGCTTACACCAGAAATTTATGGACAGTTTCTCATTGATTTATTTCAGTTATGGTATAAAGATTGGAGAAGAGGAAAAGCTCCCTATATTCGCCAGTTTGAAAATTATGTTGGTATTTTGTTGGGATATCCGCCGGAATCTTGTGAGCAGAGAGGAATTTGCAGTGTACAATGCGTAACAGAAGCAGATGGTAGTGTATATCCATGTGATTTCTACGCGATGGATGCGTACCGACTAGGAAATTTTAATACAGATCAAATCACAGACTTCTTTGAACGAAAGGAATCAAAGCAGTTTGTAGAAGAATCGAAAAAATGGAGCGAGCAATGTAAACAATGTGAATATTTTTCGCTTTGTCGTTCAGGATGCAGAAGAAGCAGAGTAGGAGAAAAAGATGCAGGTACTTATCGAAACTATTTTTGCGAAGGGTATCGCAAATTTTTCCAAGTATGTGGAGCGAATCTTATGGAAATTGCAAAATATGTGAGCGAAGAAAGATCATGAAAGAGAGGCAAATGGGTCTGGAAGCAAAAGCAGAGAAAACAAAAATTACTTTATAAAAAGTCAACGCAGAACTATTACCGTCTATATAGCCGTTCAAAAAAACAATGTAAAAACTGCCCGCATTTTTCAGCCTGTGCCACGGATCTGGGTACAGTCAGAATCAATGCGAGTCCTTATTATCCCTCTTTTTATCGAAATGGCAAGAAAGTAGGGAACAGTGATTATCTGAGGATCATGAGGCTTAGGAAGATATGGGCAGAAGGAACCTTCGCAGTTTTAAAACGAGAACATAAATTGAATAAAATCCAGAAAAGAGGCCTTCAGAAAGCGATAGAAGAATGCCTCTTATCGGTAACGGCATTAAATCTAAAACGGCTGGTAAAAGCGGTTTGAATAACCGAATTTACCAGCTGTTTTATGAATGTAAAAAAAAACATGCAGAAACAGACAATGAAAAAGTGAGTTTTTCCATAGGCTCAGCTAGTCCAAGAAAATGTCCGCACCTCCGGCTCTTAATATATAATTGTACCGCTTTAAATATAGAGATGGAGGAAGTTTGAGTTAGCAATTAAAGGTTTTCGAAAATTTGAGGGAAATAACGATAATATCCTTTTCCATATTTTCGGGATTTTTTATGCATTTCGGTATATAACTCATATGCTTTTTTCTTTGCTTCTTCTTGATCTGCAATGAGTAAACGATATTCATTTTCGGAAAGCAGTGTATAATCGCTGAAAAGTTTTAAATGAATTGTGAAATACTCTCTTGCATCAGCAGGCAGTGTAAAGTGTAATGCTTTGAAACTCTTTGAAGAATTCATCCTTACAGACACATTAAATACTTCGGAATGAATGGTGTTTCCGAAACAGTCTTTCACTTCGCAGACATAATGTAAGTCAGTGAATTCCTTGTAGTAATCGTTGATTATATATAAGTTTCCGGAAAAATTCTCATTGGGAAGCCATCTTCGTTTGGAAAACTCCAAAGAAGGAAGGAGTGGCTGATAGGACCGTTTGACATAGTCAAAAGATTTTTTCTTGGTACCATAGTAATCAATAATATCCCATTTGATAATTGGCCAATTTGTTATAAAATGACACAAAGCAACGCCACTTACGTGTGGTTTCTGGCGACGGAAATGTTCCAAGGCAAACTGTGCCACAGTACCCTGAGAAATCTGTGTTGCTTCAACAAATTCCTCCAGAGATCCCATTTTGGTATCGCCAAACACTTCATAATTTAAATTTTTAAGAACATCAATATCCGCCGCGTGATATCCCCAGCTCAATCCCATAGGCCATAATTCGTTTTGAGGAATGAATTTTCTGAGACTTTCCACATTTGGAGCGGAAGCAGCTGTAAGTTCGGGAATAATACAATAATCCAGATTCGGATAATAATCTTCCATAAAAATTGCGCCGGCAGCATAGTAATGAGAATTAGCATGAGTGGATTCTTTTGTAGCGTAACCCATGCGTATACCTTCTTTTGAACTCAGAGGAGAAGCATCAGCATAAGGGACGTTAGTTAATTGATTTGTGATTTTTCCAATCATCTGCATCAATGCTTTGTTTCCACTTTCCACATGTGCTTCAGTAAAAAATACTTCTTCGCCCCCCATCCACATGATATTAGAAGGGTGATTTCTTCTGGAAATCACAGAACCCTGAATTTCCTGCGTTACTTTGTCAAGATAGCTTTGATCTGTCCGGAATTCCTGTGTAGCGAACGAAAAATTAGTCCAGACTGTGATACCAAGTTCATCACAGATATCGTAAAATTCTTTGGTTTCTGCAGGATGCCAGCCAAAAATACGTAGATTGTTGATATTCGCTTCTTTGGCGTTTTCCAGAAACATTCTGTATTTTTGAGAGGAATTCCGTCCATAGAAGAAAGACGGCTGTCCACCCCAACAGGCAGAACGCAAAAACATTGTTTTACCATTAATAGTAAATGTCCAGGGAATCTGAGATTCTTCCGATGTGAAACCTGGATTCATCTGCATTGTTACGGTACGAATACCAGTTTTATCGTGGATGGAATCCAGAATGGTTTCATTTACAGTCAGCTGAATCGTGAGATTGTAAAGGAATGGTTCACCCAAATCGTAAGGCCACCATAATTTAGGGTCTTCTATATCAAAGGAGCAGGAGATCGTAGAATCACCGGAAGACAAACAAACAGATTGTTTACAGGTGTGTGTAAGATCCTGATCTGCCAATTGAATTTGAAGTTCGCCGTTTAATTCTTCTTGCTGCAGATTTCGGATATTAATATCAAAATGAGCCGTGGCCAGATTGTCATGGATGTCATATTCACATCGATAATTTTCAATAACAGATTTTTGTGTTCCTATCAGTTTTACTGATTGCCAGATTCCAAACGGGATCAGTCCGGTCAGATAATCACCGGCGAAATTATGTTTCATACCAGCGAAATTCTGCTGATTTTTTGGCGGTGGATCTAATTTTACTGTCAACAGATTCACAGGAACATGTGGCTGACTGTAAATAAGATGATCTGTTACAGTAAATGAAAAGGATGAATACATTCCTTTATGCGTTCCTAAATAGGTCCCGTTTAACCATACCTCACAGGAATAATCAACACCTTCGAAAACAAGCTGGATATCCTTACCAATCATGTCTTCTTCTACGTTGAAGGCACGATTGTACCACCATTCATATTCCTGTACCCATTTTGCTTTGTGCATGTTTCTTCCGAAATAAGGATCTTCAAGTTCTCCTGCCAAGTACAGATCCGTATAGACGTCTCCTGGAACAGAAGCAGCATTCCAACTGAAATTGTTGCCGGACAATTCGCTTTTTAATAAGTGAATTCCTTCAGCTACTCCCTGTCCAATACGCATTTTTTCCATTTTCCAGTTTCTGCCGCTTAAATCCTGAACGCATCTGCCGGATGTGGTAGAAAGATGCTTCTGCAGTGGCTGCCCTGCTTCTAAAGCGAAGTAATCTTTGTTTGTTTTCATTCAAAAACCTCTTTTCTTTTATCTTATGATATTATATAATACACATATAGAAGAAAAAATAATATATCAAATCGGAGAGGTTTAAACTGTTTTTTTGCATGATTCGGAGGTTTGAATGGATATACAATTAGAAAGTGTGTTTTCCATGTTTTACCAGCCAGATGAATGTATCAGTGGTTTTTCATACAGCAGTCATGAGATGATTTATTTTTGTAACGGATGCGGGAGAGTAAGAATTAATAAAACTGATTACAAATATGAAAAGAATTCAGTTCTGCTTATGAAAAATACAGATATAAAAGATTATGTGGCAGAAAGTTATACGGAATATATATGTATAAGATTCAAAAGTAAAAAAGAAATTCAAATGTTACAATCCGGAATCTACCCTTTGGGTAATGATATCGTGCATCGATTATTTTTGCATATCGTGGAAGAATATACTAATAAAAAATTACGATATTATGATCTGTGTAATGTGATAATTGTGGAAATTTTGATACAACTGGAAAGAGAAAGCAGGGTGGAAAATAAAGATAAGGATATTTACCAGCTGATTAATGAAATAGATTCGAGTCTGATATTTCGGAAAAATGTATTTGATATATCAAAAGAAATGAATTACAATTATGACTATCTACGGCAGAAATTTAAAAAGATCACAGGGGTATCTATTAAAAAATACATTATTCAACAGAGGATTCGAAATGCATGTGCCTTATTGGAAGAAAAGAATTATTCCTGTACAGAAATTGCACAGATGTGTGGATTTGCTTCATCTTCACAGTTCAGCAGAATATTTAAAGAAGAAATGGGATACTCTCCAAAGTTCTATCACGGTGAATAAACGGGAAGAACAATGATGAAAAATGAGAAGCGGAGGTAATGTTATGCCAAGAATAGGAAGGGATTCTGTAGCGACAGCAACGGAAATTTTACTGAACAAAATAGAAAATTATGAAATAAAATCAGGAGATGTGGTTTCTGATGCGGAAATTGCAAAGGAATTAGGAGTCAGTCGTACGCCTGTGAGAGAAGCGATGATGCTTTTGGTTGATAACGGGGTGTTAGAACGAAAAAGATCCAAGTTCATTGTAAGTCCTATTCATCTTGATGATATTATAGAAATCATTGAGGTGCGGGAGGCAATAGAAGTAAAAGTACTGGAAATCATTTTGAATAAAGACAGGGTATCCTTGGAATTTTTAGAAAATATTTCTGAATTACAGAAAAAATTGCGTGAAAATATCATGGTAGGAAATTTGGAAAATATTTTTCAATGTGATCATGAGTTTCATCAAATTCTATTTGAAGCGGCAGGAAACAAACGATTTCTAGACATTAATCACAGGATTAATTTACAGACACAGCGTACGCGATGGCTGACACAGTTAACACCGGAACGTTTTATGGAAACATATAACGAGCATGAACAAATTTTAGCAGCATTGAAGAAAAAAGAACTTGCTCAGGTGAAAGATGCTATGTTATTGCACTTGAAAAAGACAAAAGAGAATTATACTTCTATTTTTTCTAATGAAAAAATTTTTAATATGGTGACTTCTCTTTATAATGAAATGTAAATAAATATGCAAGTTTTCATTTCAAAACTTGCATATATGCAATACGGCAATTTATTTTTTGGAGGAATATATATGAGTTTCAAAAGCGAATACCTGAAAGAAGTAATGGAGCGCGTCATTGCCCGCAATGCAGGCGAGGCAGAGTTCCATCAGGCAGTGCGCGAGGTTTTGGAGTCTATCGATCCCCTAAGCGTATCGCTACCAG
>OLOW01001950.1_pt1 | contig 14306 bp, 13 predicted proteins | sample 1672801 | NCBI WGS metagenome assembly OLOW01 (sample SAMEA3136725, study PRJEB25190) | human gut metagenome | biome: human gut; feature: human-associated habitat; material: faeces | place: Austria | collected 2013 | reverse complement strand
CCGTTTAGGGCTGAATACAGCTATACGGCCGCGAGGACATAACTTTTCCCTTCAATGCGGGAACCAATGCAGCAAAGAATACGGTGTTGTACATATTTACCTCGCGACTCCTTTCATAACGTATCCGCTAAATCATTTAACTCAGCGAACCACTGCCATTGTACCACCATATCTAAAACTTGGCAACATATAATTAACACTTATTTAATAATATTAGCGATTTTGAAAATGGCCCGCCTTATGCTATAATAAGAAGAACTAACGGCCGATAAGGAGAATTGCCATGCCGCTTATTGAAAGTACACGCAACGAAACCGTGAAACGTGCGCGCCAGCTTGCCACAAGGAAGGGCAGGCTGGAGCAGGGCTTGCATTTTATTGAAGGGGACAGGCTTGTGCGCGAGGCCGTGATATCGGGCGCGGAAATACACGAAGCCTTTATTGAAGAAGGGCACGAGCTTATGGCAGCCGTGCTTGAGGGGGCGGGCGCAAGGGTATATACATTAAAGCGCAGCGTTATGGAAACGCTTACCCTTACGGAAACGCCGCAATGGGTCTGCGCAACGGTTAAAACGCCGTGCGTGCCCGTGCCGGAATATTATCCGGAGGGGCTTATTGTTGCGCTGGACGCGGTGCAGGACCCGGGTAACCTTGGCACAATACTCAGAACGGCGGATGCCATGGGCGCGGTAGGGCTGCTGCTTGGCAGCGGCTGCGCCGATCCGTATGCGCCAAAGCCGCTGCGCGCTGCGATGGGGTCGATATACCATATGCCCGTATGGCAGGGCGATCTGCCAACGGAGATAGAAAAGCTTAAACGGCAGGATTATACGCTTGTGTGCGGCCACCTGAAGGGCGAAGGCGCGCTGCCCGCGGCAACGGAGCGGATGTGCCTTGTTATAGGCAACGAGGGCAACGGAGTGAGCGATAATGTTGCGGACATGTGCCACAAGTACAGATTGCCCATGTACGGCTTTGCGGAATCGCTCAACGCGGCGGTGGCGGCGGGAATACTGATATACGAACTGGCGCGCCAAATGCACGCTGAGTAAAAGGAGAGCAGCCATGAAGAAAGCACTTGCACTTGTATTGACTATAACAATGCTGTTCGCCTTCTGCACGGGCATGGCGGAGGGCTGGACGGCCATAGAGCCGAATACCGGCGGCGAAAGCACCCAAGCCGAGGGCGGCACGGGCTTAGGGGATATTACGGACGACGGCTATACCGAGCCTGAAAAGATATACGGCGAGGGTGATGAGAACTACGAATCCGAAGTGCCTGAGGAGCTGAGGCATCTGTACTTGGAAGAGCAGAGCAGGATATCCACCTATGCCAACGATGCGCGGGACGTGCGCAAGGTGCGCGTGCTTATAAGCCAGAAGAACCGTTCGGAATCAACCGTAAGGACATACGGCAACTATGCCGTGCATGATGCGGCGGGCAACGCGCTCTTTATTGCGCAGGATGAAGCGGCGTATATCGTTAAGGCGGAAAACTCCGCAGTCAGCCTTTATTCCGAAACCGGAACGCTCCTTTACAGCGGCGCATCGGTAAGCTTTAAGGAGTTCGCGGGGGATGATGCGAACAACTGCGTAAAGGTGAGCAGCGTATCCATGGGCAACGATGTTACGGACAGAACCTACCGCGGGGATATGGAGGTATATTATTTTGCCAAGTCCGGCAATTATGACAGCTACTGGAACGGGCTGTATGTTGTGAACGAGGTTTATATCGAGGACTACCTTGAGGGCGTTGTCGCGGCGGAGGTAGGCGCCGGATACAGGGACGCGGCGCAGCAGGCGCAGGCTATTGTTTCACGCGCGTTCGCAATAAAATCCCGCAGCACCAAGCGCGTTTTTGATATGCGGGACACGAGCGCAAGCCAGGCATATTTCGGCATGACGGATGTTTGCCGCGCGGCTGTGCAGGCCACTGCGGGGCAAACGCTTTACTATAACGGCGCGTATCTTCGCGTGCACTTCGGCGGCACCAACGGCGGGGAAACGGAAATTACCAACAACCAATGGTCCGGAACGGAGTTCTGCGGGGAGGAAAGCGTGAGGGAGGACGCATACGACCTTGCCTCAACCAGCAAATACGTTGAAACGGTGACGATACCCGCATCGCCTTCGGGAAGCGAAACATATGTGCAGTCGCTCATAACAAACGCGCTCATACCCGCGCTCAACTCGGCAGGATATCCGGTTACTGCGGCAACCGTGAGCGGCATAAGCATGGAAACGCGGTGCGATGATAAATCCTGCCGCCATCATCACCGCGATAAAACACCGGGGCAGGTGTGCAACCATTTCTGCTCGGTAGATATAACCTTCACCGGCATAAACGCAACGGGAGCGGGCTACATAGGCCAGTATACGGTCAATCTTACAGAAAACGATTTCTTCATAAAGCCGAACAACGGCAGGCCGCTGGGGTTCTTCTCCAAGGGTTCATGCTCGCGCTATTGGCTTATTAAGAATTATACGGGCAATACCGTAACAAGCTATACTATACGCCATGCGCGCTACGGCGGCGGCGTGGGATTGAGCCAATACGGGGCTAACTATCGTGCGGCTAAAGGGCAGAGCGTAAGCGATATACTCGCCTTCCATTACCCCAACAGCACCATTGCTCCCCTTGCTTCGGACATATCCCGCCCCGCGATACAGGCGAAGCCTTCGGTCAAATACGATGCGCGGGTGCTGGGCAGTACGGCGCGGGTATTCGCAAAGAAGAACGCCGCTGCGGACGCGATAGCCACCATACAGGCGGGCAATACGGTATTTGTGGACGAAATAAGCGGCAAATGGGCGCATGTGAGCTGCGGCAGCATATCGGGCTACATTGCGGCAAGCACGCTTGAAAGAACGGCTGTGCAGGTTACCACGGCGAATATAGGCAGCAGTATAACGGTGCGTAAATCGCCTGACAGCCGAACGGATCCGGTATATACGGCCAATAAGGGCACTGTGCTTGAATTGATAGAGGCCAACGCCGCGCCGGGCTGGCACAAGGTTAACACCACAAGCGGCGCAGGCTATATCCCCGCGCGATATTCCACGCTGATATTCCAGGGCAGCGGGGAGCAGTTTGACGAGCCTACGGGGCTTGAGGATTCGCTGAGCTATTACGGCGCGGCGATTAAGCTGACGGGCGATTACGGCATAAGGGTGCGCTTCGGCATAGAAATTGCCGCGCACGACGGCGGAACCATTGCCGGATATACCATAAAGGAATACGGCGTTATAGCGGACGGCGAAAAGCAGAGAGCATATTATACCGAAAACGGAGCTAAGTACGATAAGGTATCCGCCGTTGCGGACGGAATGGCGCTGTTTGCGGCGTACGCGGACAATATAGCCGCGCTGAAGGCGGAGCACAGCTTCGTGCCGTATATCATAGCGGAAAACGCCAAGGGCGAAATTACGCATTACGGGGACGAGGTTAAGCTGAGCGTATATTCGGTTGCGATAAAGCTTGCGGATGAGTACGCGGCGGACAGCGCCGAGGGACAATACATTGCCGCGCTTATAGCCCAAGCAAATGCGGAATAAAACGGAAGTGAGACTATGACAATTATGAGAACAAGGCGCGCGTTCAAACGCACGATAGGCATACTGGCGGTGCTGCTTATACTAAGCGCGGCGCTGAACATAGCGCTGATAATAATGCTGAGCAAGGCTAACGGCGGCGCAAACGCGGCCGAGCCCACGCCAACGCCCGAGATGAGCGACACGGCGGAGCCTGAACAGCCCACGGCGGAACCGACCGCGGAGCCTACGCCCACGGTGCAGCCCACGCAAACGGCAAAGCCCACGGCAGCACCAACAGCGGAGCCTACCGCAACGGTCAAGCCCACGCCGACACCAACAGTGAAACCAACGGCGACGGTGAAACCCACGGCAACGATAAAGCCCACGGCGAAACCAACCAAGCGCCCTAACCGCGCAACGCCAACGCCCGTGCCGACGGAAACCTCGCCATGGGTATACCCGACCCCCATACAGACGGCGGAGCCTATGGATACACCCGCCGCAACGGCAACGGCTGTGCCCACGCCCACGCCGGATGTTACGGGCGGCATGCTCGGCGGAGGTGAATAAGCATGTATAAGCACAGCACGGTTGTAAACAACACGCTGTATGTGGACGGCATAGACAGGCTCGATCTTTCGCGCAGCTGCGCATGCGGGCAAAGCTTCCGCTGGCATGAGGATAACGGCGGCTTTACCGCGCCCGCATTGGGCAGGGTTGTCCACGCAAGGCAGGCGGGGGACACGCTGAGCATATATCCCTGCGCGGAAGGGGAAGCAGCGGACTGGATACATTATTTTGATTTGGAACGCGACTACGCCGCCATAGAGGAACGGCTTAGCCATGATGAGCAGCTTAAAATGTGCATACCCTGCGCAACGGGCATAAGGGTGTTCAATCAGGATGCGTTCGAGGCGCTTATAACATTCATAATCTCGGCAAACAACAACATTGGCCGCATTGCGGGAATAGTGGAGCGGCTGTGCGCGCTCTGCGGGGAAAGGGCGGAGCTTGACGGCAAGGAGTACTTCCTTTTCCCAAAGCCCGATGCCATTGCCGCGCGGGAGGAAAGCGAGCTTTTAGCCATTGGCGCAGGGTACCGCGCGCCGTATATAATAAAGAGCGCAAGGCGCATTGCGGAAGGATACGGGCTTGAAAAGCTGCGCGATATGCCGCTTGACGCGGCGCGGAAGGAGCTGCTCACGTTTTACGGCGTTGGCCCGAAGGTTGCGGACTGCGTGCTGCTGTTCGGCCTTGGGCATACGGACGCATTCCCCGTTGACGTATGGATAGGCCGCGCGCTGAGCGAGATTTATTTCGGCGGAGAAAAGGCACGGCGGCAGGAAACGGAGCGGGCGATACGCGCGCTGGGCAGCGAAAGCGGCATTGTGCAGCAGTATATTTTCCATTATGCGCGGCAAAACGCCATAGGAAAGAAGCAGAATGCCAAAAAGATAGGCGAAAAGGGCGAAACTGTTGTTGACACGGGCGCGGCCCTATGCTAAAATACGCAGGTGAGCCGCTCTGCGACGGCTTTTTTGAAGCGCGTGAACAGCGCCGCCGTGTCGCGGGCGAGATTGGGGAATAGGAGGTGCAGCAAATGTACGCTATTATCCGTACCGGAGGCAAGCAGTACAAGGTTGAAGCGGGCGATGAGATTTTGGTCGAAAAGCTCGATCTGGAAGCCGGTGCTGAGGTTTGCTTCGAGGTTCTGATGCTTTGCGACGGCGAGAACGTGACCATAGGCAAGCCCGTGGTTGAAGGCGTTTGCGCCAAGGCGGAAGTCATGGAACAGACCAAGGGCGATAAGGTTGTGGTGTTCAAGTACAAGGCCAAGAAGAACATCCGCAAGAAGCAGGGTCATCGTCAGCCGTATACCAAGGTTAAGATCAACACCATAGGTTAACAAAAGACATGACAAGAATTACTCTGTTCCGCAGCCGGTCCCACGCAATAGGCTTTGAAGCCGAGGGGCACACGGGTTACGCCGAAGAAGGCAGCGACATTGTGTGCGCGGCGATAAGCGCGCTTACGCAGGGGGCGGTAATAGGGCTGAAAGAGGTCATAGGCCTTGAGATTGCGCTTGATATTTCAGACGGGTATATGTATTGTATGCTTCCGAAGAAAATATCGGCCGCTCAGCAGCACGACGCGGAGCTGATACTTAACACGATGGCGGCGAGCATAGCCTCGCTTGCCGAAACAAACGGTGATTACATCAAATTGACTGATAGGGAGGTGTAACACGATGATGATCAATCTGCAGCTTTTTGCTCATAAGAAGGGCGTTGGCAGTACCCGTAACGGACGCGACAGCGAATCCAAGCGTCTTGGGCCCAAGAGGGCTGACGGGCAGTTCGTTCTGGCCGGTAACATTCTGGTCAGGCAGAGGGGCACCCACTTCCATCCCGGCAACAACGTTGGCATAGGCAAGGACGATACCCTTTTTGCCAAGGTTGATGGCGTTGTCCGCTTCGAGACCAAGCATCTTGGCCGCAAGCAGGTCAGCGTTTACGCGGTCGAGGAAGCCGCCGCTAACTGATTCATAGCATCGTAACCAACAGCCGGTCCTTCTCAAATGAGCAAGGGCTGGCTTTTTTTATGCTTGTTTATAGCTGTTTATATGGTATAATCCAAATTGTATTTTTTGAAAGGAGAGTTGACGCCTATGCAGAAAAAGGTGAACGGCAATACCGAAGGAATACGCGACGCGGTATTGGAGCGCATAGCCGCCATTTATGATATGACGCAGGGGCAATACGAGTTTGCCTCGCACGAGCTGATAGCCGAGCTTTGCGCGCTTACGGGCGCGATACGCCGCGAAATAAGCGTTTATATAAGCCGCAGCGGCAGCATAGAGGACGTGTCCGTAGGGGACGGGTCTAAGGTGAGCATGCCCTCCATGCGCCTTGTACGCAACGAGGACAGGCTTTGCGGCGTAAGATGCCTGCACACACACCCCGGCGGGGACGGCAGGCTGAGCGGAGTGGACATAGGGACGCTTAGGAGCATGCGGCTGGACTGCATGGCGGCGGTGGGCGTTAAGGAGGACGGCACGGCCACCTCGCTTTACGCGGGCTACATTGGCGAAGCCGTGGGCGAGGAGCGGGAGGCGCTCGTATACGGCCCGCTGAGGCCATATAAACTGCCGCAGAGGCAGCTTATAGAGGAAATATATGTATCCGACGACAGGCTGAAAAGCAGCACCAAGGACACCAAGGACGATATCCCCGAAAGGACGGTGCTGGTGGGCCTTGAAAACGACGAAGGGTACGACACGATAGAGGAGCTGGCGGAGCTTGCAAAAACGGCGGGGGCGAACGTGGTCGCGCGCAGCATACAGAAGCGGCGCACGCCGGACAACGCAACGTATATAGGCAGCGGCAAGGTGGACGAGCTTAGCCTATTATGCAGCGAAACGGAAGCGGAGCTGGTTATATTCGACGACGAGCTGACGGGAAGCCAGCTGAGGAACCTTGAAACGCGGCTGGGCGTTAAGGTAATAGACCGCACGGCGCTTATACTGGACATATTTGCGCAGCGGGCAGTAAGCCGCGAGGGCGCATTGCAGGTTGAGCTTGCGCAGATGAAATATAACCTTACCCGCCTTACGGGGCAGGGCACGGCGCTTAGCAGGCTGGGCGGCGGCATAGGCACGCGCGGCCCGGGCGAAAAGAAGCTGGAAATAGACAGGCGGCGCATACGCAGGCGCATATTCGAGCTGGGGGAGGAGCTGAAGGAGGTTGAAAAGCAGCGCTCTCTCAGGCGGGAACGGCGGGAGAAGAACGCAACGCCGCTGGTGGCGCTGGTTGGATACACAAACGCGGGCAAGAGCACGTTCCTAAACGCCGTATCAAACGCGGGAGTGCTGGCGGAGGATAAGCTTTTTGCAACGCTTGACCCTGTTGTTAGGCAGATAACGCTGCCAAACGGGCTTGACATATTGCTTTCCGACACGGTGGGCTTCATAAACAAGCTGCCGCATGACCTGATAGAGGCGTTCAAATCCACGCTTGAGGAGGTTTCAAACGCGGACCTTATACTGCACGTTGTGGACATTTCGTGCGACCATTACGATGCGCAGATGCGCGTTGTGGAGGACGTTATAGCAAGCCTTGGCGCGGGGGACACGCCGCGCATAAACGTATACAACAAGATAGACCGCATTGACAGCCGCCCGCGCGGCACGGAGGACGACGCATTCGTTTCCGCCGCAACGGGGGAGGGGATGGAGAGCCTGCTTGAGCGGGTGGAAAAGCTGCTGAGCGCATCGCACAGCACAATAGAGCTGACCATTCCTTATGACAAATACGAGGCCGTTGCGCTGCTGCACAGCGAGGCGCGGATACTGAGCGAGGAGCATACCGAAACCGGCACGAAGATTTGCGCCGCGTGCGAGGACGGCACACTGAGGAAGCTTAAAAAGCTTGTCGGGGAGAACATTTAATATGAAGAACAAGAATACGCTGGGAATGCTGCTGGTGTTCATAGCGGCGGTGCTGTGGAGCACCAATTCAATACTGGTGAAGAATATTGAGCTGCCAAGCATGCTTATAGGCGCTATGCGCGCGCTGATAGCGGGCATTGTGCTTGCGCCGTTCATACGGCCCAAGAAGCTTAAATTCAGCCCCAAAATGCTGCTTATGGCGGTAGCATTCACGCTGAACAGCGTTGGCGTGGTTACGGCAATAAAGCTTACCAGCGCGGCAATAGCCGTGGGTATGCAGTTCACCTCGCCCATATGGCTGTATATATATTCCCGCATAAAGGGTTATCCGTTCATAAAGCGGCGGGTGATACCGCTGGCGGTGCTTACGGCGGGGGTTGTTATATCCATGTTTTCAAAGGCGGAGGGCGTAACGCTTATAGGCAACCTTATCGCCCTCACTACCGGCCTTTCCTTCGCCGTGGTCACGCAGCTTGGCAAGGACCTTGGCGGGGACAATCCCGTTGGCATAACCGCCATAAACAATCTTTTCATGGCGGCGGTCATACTGCCGCTGTTCTGCCGCGACTCCGTTGCGCAGCTTTTCACAATGGATACAGTCGGCTGGGTAACGCTTTTAGCCCTTGGCATAGTGCAGTTCGGCGGCGGCTATGTGTTCTATACCCTTGGCCTGAGGTACACAACCGCTGCCCGCGCCAGCATGATAAGCCCAATGGAGATGGTTTTAAGCCCCGTTTGGGTGGCTATATTCATGCACGAACTGCCGGACGCTGTTGGCCTTATAGGCTTCCTTGTGATAATAGCGGGCATTGCGCTGGAGGTGATATTCACCGCGCAATACGAAAGAGCGGCAAGCATTAAAGCGCTCTAACGGCCTTACGCACTCTGCGTCACTTGCGTCACTATCGTCGAAACAGGCTAAATGTCTGGTTTTTTTCTCCGACGCAGCTTCGACGATGAATTTCTGCGTCGAAGAACGAGGGTTGCGCAAGCAGTGAAATTGCGCTTAGGCGTTGTAGGGGCCGTCATTGGCGGCCCGCCCGTGGCTTCGCTTTTTATCTCAACCCCTCAGTCAAACCTTCGGTTTGCCAGCTCCCCGTAAAGGGGAGCCTTTTGGTGCGCTTTACAAGCTTACATATTAAGCCTGCCCTGAAAGGGGAGGTGGCAATGAGCGTCAGCGAATTGACGGAGGGGTTATAAAGCAGCTTACAGCTCTTTGTTTATTACAACCCCTCAGTCTCACTTTGTTCGACAGCTCCCCGTAAAGGGGAGCCTTTTTGCCGCAGGCATCACATGAGTGCCTGAAAGGCCGAATCACCTGTTACAGCTCTGCTGTCTTATGTACAGTAGTGACTAAAGATTAACAAAGAGAGGTATATAGAAGTAGTATATAGCGAAGGCGGTAGCTTTCACCTGAGCGTGGGAGCACGCAAAAAGCCTCCCTGTCGAGGGAGGTGGCTGCGAGTGCAGCGAACAGACGGAGGGAGTCAGCCTGCCCTGAAAGGGGAGGTGGCGAACGTAGTGAGCCGGAGGGGTTATAAAGCAGCTTACAGCTCTTTGTTTATTACAACCCCTCAGTCTCACTTTGTTCGACAGCTCCCCGTAAAGGGGCGCCTTATAGTGCGCTTTACAAGCTCTCATATTAAGCCTGCCCTGAAAGGGGAGGTGGCAATGAGCGTCAGCGAATTGACGGAGGGGTTATAAAGCAGCTTACAGCTCTTTGTTTATTACAACCCCTCAGTCGGCTACGCCGACAGCTCCCCGTAAAGGGGAGCCTTATGAAGAACGGATTTCACTGCTTGCGCAAGCCCCGTTCTTCGACGCAGAAATTCATCGTCGAAGCTGCGTCGGAGAAAAAAGCCAGACATTTAGCCTGTTTCGACGATAGTGACGCAAGTGACGCAGAGTGCGTAAGGCTGTTATAGTACCTTTACACGAACCTTTCGTCCGTGACCGTATGCCCTGCGAGGCGGGTGCGGCGCATGTCTATTATGCGCTGATTGTCGCTGCCGCGGAACATCAGCTTCAGGTTCTTGCGCTCCTCTATAAATTCGCCGTCAACCAGCGTGTCTATAAGGCCGAGCAGCTCGTCCGTTGCATCGCAGCGGTAGGGGGAGGGGGAAAGCAGGTCCCGCTCCAGCGTGCAGCCCGTGTAGCACCATATGTCCTTTGAGGGGAAGCGTTCCTTAACGCGGCGCACGAAGGGAAGCAGCGCCGCCTGGTTCTGCGGCTCCATAGGCTCCCCGCCCAGCAGCGTAAGCCCGTTTATATAGGAAGGAGCGAGCGCTTCCATAAGCTCCCGCTCAGTATCCGCATCAAACGGTTTGCCGTTTGTAAAGCTCCATGTTTCCTTGTTGAAACAGTTTTTGCAATGCCTGTTGCAGCCGGATACGAACAGCGTTACCCTAACGCCCAGCCCGTTTGCAATGTCGGTCTTTTTAATCTCGCTGTAATACATTATAAGTGCAGCACCCTGTCCTTAATCTCCTGCGTGCGGCCCTGGTTCCAGAACTGCGTACCGATGTAGCCGCAGGTGCGGCGGGCAACGTTCATGGTGTCCTGGTCCTGATTGCCGCATTGCGGGCAGGTCCATACCAGCTTGCCGTCCTGCTCCTTTATGGTTATTTCGCCGTCCCAGCCGCATTTCTGGCAATAATCGCTCTTTGTATTAAGCTCGGCGTAAATAATATTGTCGTAAATAAAGCGCATCACCTGCAAAACGGCCTCAATATTGTTCTGCATGTCCGGCACCTCAACGTAGCTTATGGCCCCGCCGGGGGAAAGATGCTGGAACTGCGCCTCAAAGCCCAGCTTCGTGAAGGCGTCTATCTTCTCGGTAACGTGAACGTGATAGGAATTGGTGATGTAGCCCTTGTCCGTCACGCCGGGGATTATGCCGAAACGCTTCTGTAAGCATTTGGCGAATTTATACGTTGTGGATTCAAGCGGGGTGCCGTAAAGGGAATAGTCTATGTTCTCCGCTTCCTTCCATTGTTTGCACTTGTCGTTCATTTTCTGCATTATCTGCAGGGCGAACGGGGTGGCCGTGGGGTCCGTATGGCTGCGGCCTGTCATGAACTTTACGCATTCGTAAAGCCCCGCGTAGCCAAGCGATATTGTGGAATACCCATCGTAAAGCAGCTTGTCTATAGGCTCTCCCTTCTTCAGCCGCGCGCATGCGCCGTATTGCCAAAGTATGGGCGCGGCGTCGCTCAGCGTGCCTTTAAGACGGTTGTGCCTGTATTGCAATGCCCTGTGGCAAAGCTCCAGCCGATCTTCGAATATCTGCCAGAATTTTTCCACGTTTCCGCCGGAGGAAAGCGCCACGTCCGGCAGGTTTATGGTAACAACGCCCTGGTTGAAGCGGCCGTAGTATTTATGCTTGCCGGGTTCGTAATTGAGCGCGTTTGCAATGTTGCCCACGCCCGCGTCGGTAAACCTATCCGGCGTAAGGAAGCTGCGGCAGCCCATGCAGGTGTAAACGTCGCCCTTAAGCTCGCGCATTTTCTTTGCGGAAATATAGTCCGGCACCATGCGCCTTGCGGTGCACTTCGCAGCCAGCTCCGTAAGGTAATAATACGGCGAATCGGGGTAAATATTGTCCTCGTCCAGCGTGTATATAAGCTTTGGGAACGCAGGCGTTACCCAAACGCCCTTTTCGTTCTTAACGCCCTGATAGCGCTGCAAAAGCGTTTCCTCAATAACCATGGCAAGGTCTTTCTTTTCCTGCTCGTTCTTAGCCTCGCCCAGATACATGGATACCGTTACGAACGGCGCCTGACCGTTTGTGGTCAAAAGCGTTACCACCTGATATTGTATAGTCTGCACGCCGCGGCGTATTTCCTCGCGCAGGCGCTTTTCAACTATTGAGGAAAGCTTCGCTTCGTCCCGCTCAACGCCAAGCTCGGCCATTTCCGCTTCCACCTGAGCGCGTATCTTTTTGCGGGAAACGTCAACAAACGGCGCAAGATGGGCAAGCGATATGCTCTGCCCGCCGTATTGGTTGGAGGCAACCTGCGCAATTATCTGCGTTGCAATGTTGCACGCGGTCGAAAAGCTGTGCGGCCGCTCTATAAGGGTGCCGGTTATAACGGTGCCGTTCTGCAGCATGTCCTCAAGGTTCACCAGGTCGCAGTTATGCATATGCTGGGCAAAATAGTCCGTATCGTGGAAATGGATAACGCCTTCGTTGTGCGCTTCAACTATTTCCTTTGGCAGCAGTATGCGGTTGGTAATATCGCGCGAAACCTCGCCCGCCATATAGTCGCGCTGGGTGGAATTGACAACGGGGTTCTTGTTGGAGTTTTCCTGCTTTGCTTCCTCGTTATTGCATTCTATAAGGCTGAGTATTTTATCGTCCGTGGTGTTGGACTGGCGGACGAGCGTGCGCGTATAGCGATAGGTAATGTAATTCTTGGCCACCTCAAACGCGCCGTGCGCCATAATCTGCTTTTCCACCATGTCCTGAACCTCTTCAACGCTGGGGGAGCGGCCGAGCTTTTCGCAGCTTAATACAACGCTTTCGGCTATGCGCTGTATCTGCACCGGCGTCATGCGGGTGCTTTCGTCAACGGTTGCGTTGGCCTTGCCTATGGCAACGATTATCTTTGAAATGTCAAATGCGGCCTCCGAGCCGTTCCTCTTGATTATCTTCATAACAGAAAAGCACCCCTCCGAAAAATATGAAACTGAGCTGTATAAAGCAAACATGACCGCCCCGAAAGGCAGGGCTGCTTTATGCATCCCGCTGACTTATTATATCCCCTGCGGCACAATTTGTCTATATGTTGTTATAATAAAATATTCCAATACACGATATATTGTGTGGTTCGATGAATTTAAGCAGACACATATGGTATGCCTAACAATAAATCCCCAAGTTTCGGGCAATGCCATAAAGCGGTTGAGAATGGACAGCTGGTGTGGTATGATTTATCATAGAATAGTTATAGATATGAGGTAGCTAAGCCATGTTTGACGCGCACATACATTCTTCCATGTCGTTCGATTCGTCCGTCCCGCGGGAGGACGTTGTTGCAGAGGCTGTAAAGCGGGGCTTTTACGGGCTGTGCTTTACCGATCATTACGATGTTGTGGATAGCTATGGCAAGTTTGTTTCCGATTACGATTGGGAAGGCACGCGCATGGCGCAGCAGCGCGCCCTTGCCCGCGCCGGAGGACGCATAATAGTAAATAACGGCATAGAGCTTGGCAACGCGCCATATGGCTTCGCTGCGGCCGAAAGCGTGCTTAATGCGGAGCCGGAGGTGGACTTTGTGCTCGGCTCCATACATAACGCAAGCGAAAAGCTTGACTATAAGGATTACTATTTTGTTGATTATACCGATACGGACATATGCTATAAATATCTTGACGATTATTTTATTCAGCTTGAAAAGCTGGTGGAGTGGGGCAATTTCGATTCGCTTGCCCATGTGCCCTATCCGCTAAGATACATGATGCAGCGCGACGGCATGGACGTTGACATGGCGCGCTATCAATCAAGCATAGATTCAATGCTGCGTACGCTTATAAGGCGCGGGCAGGCGATAGAGATAAACGCCGGCAAAAAGCCATATATAATGCCGGAATACGCTTACCTTCTCGATCGCTACCGCGCGCTCGGCGGCAGGCTTATAACCGTTGGTACCGATGCGCACAGCATACCTCAGTTCGGCATGGGCCTGAAGGAAGCGTATATGCTGGCGCTTGAAAAGGGCTTTGAAAGCGTTGCCGTATTCAAGCGCCGTAAATGCGAGCTTGTGAGCATTAGGAAGCTGCTTGCACTTGAATGATTCTGCCGCCAAGGCTTTCATACACCCTGTGTGATATTGAAAGCACCGTGCGCCCTGCCGATGCGCGCCTGAGCGCATCCAGCACCCTTGCCTCCGTCTCCGCAATATCCGCGGCATCCCTGCCGCCTATCGTTATCGTGCCGGAATTTGGCTTATACAGCCCCAGCAGCAGCTTGAATATGGTGCTCTTGCCCGCGCCCGTGCGGCCAACGAGCGTCACCTGCTCGCCCTGCTTCACCGTGAAAGATATATCGTTCAATACTATCCGCCCATCATAACCGAATACAACGTGCGAAAGCACAACATCCCCTTCGGGCGCTTTGCCGCCCAATATGTCCGAAAGGGTCTGCGCAAGCTTACCTTCAAACCACGGCATCGCCACAAGGCCAATGTTGTACACAAGTCCGGAAAGCACAATGAACGCAAGCGGCAGCCATTCCATGCGGAAATATGCCTGTATTTCTGTTGATGACGCATATTTGGAAGGCGTTGTCGAAAGGCTTACATCCATTGACTTCTATTGGCATACAC
>OLOW01001930.1_pt1 | contig 14343 bp, 13 predicted proteins | sample 1672801 | NCBI WGS metagenome assembly OLOW01 (sample SAMEA3136725, study PRJEB25190) | human gut metagenome | biome: human gut; feature: human-associated habitat; material: faeces | place: Austria | collected 2013 | reverse complement strand
GGGATGTGAACCTGATGCAGGGGGCCATTTACGCCTCCAGCTTTGTCACCACCGTCTCCCCCACCTATGCCCAGGAGCTGCGTACCCCCTTCTACGGCCGGGGCCTGGACGGGGTCATTAACCAGCAGAGCGGCAAGATCCAGGGCATCCTCAACGGCATCGACACGTCCTATTACGATCCCGCGAACGACCCGGAACTGTTCGCCGCGTATTCCGCGGAGGACCCCGCCGGAAAAGCGGTCAATAAGGCCGAGCTGCAGCGCATGCTTTCGCTGCCCGAATCGCCGGATACGCCGCTTTTCGCCATCGTCTCGCGGCTGGCCGACCATAAGGGGCTGGACCTCGTCGCGCTGGCGGCGGACGATATCCTGGAGGGCGACGTGCAGCTGATCGTGCTCGGCAAGGGCGAATATTATTATGAAAACTTCTTTTACCATCTGGCGCAGCGCTATCCGAATAAGGTGAGCGCGCTGCTGGTCTATAACAAGGATTTGTCCAAAAAGGTGTACGCCGGCGCTGGGCACGGCGCTCCTTTCCGGCCTCAAAATCGGCGCGCTCGGCGCTGGTTTCAGGCACCAAAGCCGGCACACGGGCGGGACGGCCATCCTTGCCGATGGCCACCATGGTCAGGTAGGCGCGGTTGACGCGGCTGCGGTCATGCGGGCATTCCAGATGCTCCACGTAGGTGTCCACGCACACCTCCATGCTGGTATTGCCCACGTAGGTCACGCGCCCCTGCAAGGTGACGGTGTCATTGATGTGGGCCGGGGCCAGAAATTCCAGGTGGTCCACGGCGGCGGTGCGGGTCTCCATACCGCTGTGCCGGCGCGATACCACGCCAGCGACCACGTCAATCCATTGCATCAGGATGCCGCCAAAGAGCGTGTAGCTTCCGTTCACATCCGCGGGCATGACGATATGCACCTGCTCGGTGCGGCTGGCGGATACGGGCTTGGAGGGACGGGGTAATTCACTCATGGGTTGGGTTTCCTCCTTTAAAGGCAGGTTTTTGGGGCGGAGGGGGCAGGAACGGTTCCGGCAGGGACGCAAGCAGCGCTCGCAGGCGTGCGCCCAGCAGCTGCGGGTCAAAGGCGGTCAGAAACAGGAGCCGCCGACGGGGCATGGGATGAAGGGCAAACAGGTCCGGCGCCTCGTCGATCAGGCGGGTCCAGAGCACCTCCTCGCTCCATCCCCGCTTGAGCTCCGCGTCCAGCTGGGTGAGGGCCTTGGTGCGGCTGCACAGCCTCGGCAGCAGCTCCACCGGGGCCACCAGAAAGCTGGGGTCTGGCACGCCGTCCACGGTGGCCAGGTGGATGCGGTCGTCCATCAGCTTGCCAAAGGCCGGCACCGCTTCCGGACAGACGGGATGCGGAAGAATGTCCATATCCACCCAGGCGGCGTGCGTAAATTCGGGCCGGCGACTGGCGGCCCGGAGCATCAGGAGAGGCTTGCTGCGCCGAAAATGGTCCGTGGGGCTCATGCCCATGCCCAGCAGGGCACGGGGCAGCACGGCGTTGTCCGGGTAGCTCTGCGTGTTGGGAAAGCCCGCGCGCAAAAGCCGCTCCTGTGCGCCGCCGGTGTAGAGCAGAAGCGGCAGGCTCTCTACCGCCTTGAGAAAGCCAAAGCGCAGGATGTAGGCCGCCACGGGCCGCCGGGGGCTGGGCAGGTCCACAAAGGCAGTCACCAGCAGCGGCATGTAGCGTTCGCTGAGGTGGATACGGGTGGCGCGGGCGTGCTGGGTCAGCCGCAGCCCTCGCGGCAGGCGCTGGGGATAGGTGTTATCCACGCCAAACAGCCCCCAGGTGGTGCGTACGCCCGCCCTTTGCCGGTCATAGCGAAAGCCCGCCAGCTGCTCAAACCGGCTGAGCGTGGTGCCGGGCAGCGCATCGGGTACAGGGCGGCGAAGCCATCGCCGGGGCGGCTCGGCAAGCGGCCACAGGGGCGCGTCCGGCAGGGCATAGACCGAAAAACCCGCCACATACGCCGCGATGGACAGCGTGGCCAGCGCGGGCTCCGCCTTGCGCAGGAAATCCACCGGACCGAACAGCAGCGCCGGGTCTGCCGTCAGCGTGCGCACGGGGGACGCGGCGCATACCAGCGGCAGCCCCCGCACGATCTGTACGGCGTTGTCCTCAAACCGGTCGGCCAAAGCCGGCAGGCAGGCTTCCGCCTCTACCGCCGGCTGCGGAAATGGGGTAGCGCCGAGCGCCGCACGGTCGTATACGCGGGTGTCGGCATCAGCGTCCGCCACAGGCTCGGGCGTGCCCTCCACCGGGGGACTGACGGAGGCCGAAAGCAACGCTGGTCCGCAGACATGGCGCAGCGCGGCGTAGAGCCGCGCATCCCACTTGGGAGCGAAGCCGTGCGCGCCCATCAGGTGCAGAAAGAACGTTTCATCGGTCAAAAGGGGGAGCACGGCTTCAAGGGGTTCCTCGCCGGAATAAAACAGCGCGTCGCCCTGGCTAAACCCCTCCCGGCATGCTTCCGGCACGGCAAAGCGCAGGCCCGTGGGCCGCGCCGCCGCCGCCAGGGCCCGCTGCGCCGTCTGCGCCGCCTCTGAGGCATCGGGCAGCGAGGAAAGAATCACCAGCATGCGCGGAGCCAGCACCGCGCGCACCCCCTTTGCAGGCAATGAATGGTCTCATTATAGGCCATGGCTGCGCGCCCGTCAACAACACGTTGACAGCCGGGGCCGGTCCTGATAAGATGAACGCACAGGGCCCCGGCGGGCCCGGACAGGGAGGCGAACACCTATGCGCATCATGATTACCGGGGCGGGCGGCTTTATGGGCCGCAACCTGTGTGAGGTTCTCCGGGAGCAGCACCCGGAGGACAGGCTGGATCTGATCGATCTTGCCACTCCGCGCCAGACGCTGGAGGCCGTCGCGGTGGAGGCGGACTTTGTGTTTCATCTGGCGGGCGTGAACCGGCCCAGGGACCCGGACGAGTTTATGCGGGGCAACGGCGATTTCACCCTGGAATTGACGGCCCTGCTGGAACGGGGCAAAAGGCCGCCTGTGGTGCTGGCCAGTTCCATTCAGGCTGCGCTGGACAACCCCTACGGGGCCAGCAAGCGCGCCGCCGAGGACGCGGTGGCGGCCTATGCGCGCCGCTGCGAAACGCGCGCGTATCTCTACCGGCTGCCCAACGTGTTCGGCAAGTGGAGCCGCCCCAACTACAACAGCGTGGTGGCCACCTTCTGTCACAACATCGCGCGCGGCCTGCCCATCACGGTCAACGATCCGGCGGCGCAGGTGCCGCTGGTCTATATCGACGATGTGGCGGCGGCGTTTGTGCGCGCACTGGAGGGCGCAGCCATGCCGGATGCGGAGGGGCGCTACGCCGTCAAACCCGAATATCGCATCACGGTGGGGGATCTGGCGGCAATGCTGGGCCGCTTCCGCGACATGCGGGACCGCCTGGAGTGCCCCGACCAGTCCGATCCGCTCACGGCCAAGCTCTACGCCACCTACCTGAGCTTTCTGCCGCCGGAGGACTTCGCCCGCCCCACGATCACCCATGCCGACGCGCGGGGATCGTTTACGGAGCTTTTGCATCTGGGCGGTCACGGACAGGTCAGCGTGAACGTCTCCCGTCCGCACATCACCAAGGGGGAGCACTGGCATCACACCAAGCATGAGAAATTTGTGGTGCTCAGCGGCGAGGGTGTGATCCGTTTTCGCAGGCCCGGCGACGCGACGGTGATTTCCTACCGGGTGTCGGGCGACGTGCCGCAGGTGGTGGACATCCCGCCCGGATATACCCACAACATCGAAAACACCGGCGATACCGACATGATTACTCTGATGTGGGCCAACGAATGCTTCGACCCCGCGCGGCCCGATACCATCCGTCTGCCCGTGGAGGGGCCAAAGGAGGAAGCAAAATGACCCGCAAGCTCAAGCTCATGACCGTGCTGGGCACGCGGCCGGAGATCATCCGCCTGTCCGCCGTGATGCGCTGCGCCGACCGCTACTTCGACCATGTGGTGGTACATACCGGCCAGAACTACGACCCCGCGCTCAACGAGGTATTTTTCCGCGAGCTGGGCCTGAGAAAACCCGATTTCTATCTGGATGCCGTAGGCGCAGACCTGGGCGAAACCATGGGCAACATCATTGCTCAGAGCTACAAGGTGATGACGCGCGAGCGGCCCGATGCCGTGCTCATTCTGGGCGATACCAACTCCGCCCTGTCGGCCATCTCCGCCAAGCGGCTGAAGATTCCCATCTTTCACATGGAGGCAGGCAACCGCTGCTGGGACTGGAATGTGAGCGAGATGATCAACCGAAAGATCGTCGATCATATCAGCGACATCAACCTGCCCTACACCGAGAACAGCCGCCGTTACCTGCTGGGCGAAGGCATCGACGGCAAGACCATCTTCGTCACCGGCTCGCCCATGCGCGAGGTGCTGGAAAGTCACCGCGAACAGATTGCGCAAAGCGATGTGCTCAGCCGTCTGGGGCTGGAGAAGGAACGTTACATCCTCGTCAGCGCCCACCGCGAGGAAAACATCGACATCGAGGAAAACTTCCTTTCCCTGATGCAGGCCATCAACCACATGGCCGAGGTCTATCAGGTGCCGGTGATCTATTCCACGCATCCGCGCAGCATGAAATTTATCCGGCAGCGGCATTTCCAGTTTCACCCGCTGGTGCGCAACCTCACGCCCTTCGGCTTCTTCGATTACAACTGTCTGCAGATGAACAGCCTGGTCGTCCTCAGCGACAGCGGAACCCTCAGCGAGGAAAGCGCCATGCTGGGCTTCTGCGGGGTCTTGATCCGCACCTCCACCGAGCGGCCCGAAGTGCTGGACAAGGGTACGGTGGTCATTGGGGGCATCACACAGCAAAGTGTGGAGCAGGCGGCGCAACTGGCTATCGCCATGCAGCGCGCCGGCGAGCCCCGCGCCATGCCTGCGGATTATCAGGACACCAACGTGAGCGTCAAGGTGGTCAAGCTCATTCAGAGCTATACGCCCATCGTCAATGAGACCGTATGGCTGAAGCGTTGAGACATGATTTCGGACACTTCGCGCGCATTGTCATGGCTTTTGCTGGCACGGGGATGACAACCGGCCCCCGCTTGCGTTATACTGTATAAGCCAACCAAGGAAGGCACCAAACCCCATAGAAAATACAAGGAGGATTCGATTATGACCCGCAAGCTGATAACCACCCTGCTGTGCCTGGTACTGGCTGTGGCGCTTCCGCTGGCGGCGCTGGCCGATACCCGGCATACGCTCACCCTGATTCCCGGCGACGACCTGAGCGCAGTGCCCGCGATTGCAGACCTCTGCGATGCGCTGTCTTTGACCCTGACCAAGGGCGAGAAGTCGGGCGGGCTTACGCTTTCCGTTGGCGGGGAGGACATTGCCACCGTTGCGCTGGGCGCGGACAGCACCGGCCTGTACGTGCAGTCCACGCTGTTGGGGGACGACGTGTACTATGTCAACTGGGATGACGGCTTCGCCTACGTCTCCGATCTGGTCATGGAAATCGCCGAGGCAAACGGCATGGAAACAGACGCGGGCATGGCCGCCACGCTGAAAAACATGCTCGACCTGTATAAGACAAAAATCGTGGAAACCCTCGGCGCAGCCGGTTATGCCGGGTCGTCCACGGTTACCGGGACCCTTGACAGCGCAATGAACGATCGAGAAGCGCTTAAGGAACTGATTCAGGAAAGCTTCCCGGACGATCCTGACATGGTGGCTGTTTATGAGCGGCTCTTTGACAACATGACCCTTGAGGAAGGCGAGTTTACCGATCCCGAACGCGATCCGGCGACCCGCCATATGTCCATGGTCCTGACCTCCGAGGATATGGCGGACATGTGCGATACGCAGTATATGCGCGGGGTTATGGAGATGACGCTCAAGTCCCAGAACCCGGAGCTGGGGGAGGAGGAACTGTCCGCGGCGGTGGATGAGGCGATTGAGCAGGCCCGCAGCGTCTACGAGGAGAGCGACCTGCAACTCGTCATGAATATCTACACCAGCGATGAGGACACCAACCTCGTGGGCATGGACATGGGCATGGAGATGACCATTCCTGCTGATGAGGGAACCGAAACGAAGGCGACCCTGAACTTCAACTATGATCGCCTGACCGGTAACAACGGTGTGGATCATCGCGCGGACATGAGCATGATTGCCGATGATGAGACACTGGGCCTGATGGGCTTTCAGCTCTCGCAGGGCAAGGACGGCGTAAGCGACGGCTACTTCGCCGTGCTGGCGAATCAGCAGCAGGTGACCTTTGCCTACCATGCCGAGAACCAGGGCAACGACCGCATACGGACCCTGAATCTCTACAGCCGCAGCAACGCTGCCGCCATTATCGCACCCGCGGCCTCCGACAGGCCTCTCTTCGGCTTCCAGCTGGTTTCCGGTCCTGCCGAGGACAGCGTGCTGGATGCGATCGACAATGCGACCGGCGACACCGCTATCGATCTGATGAAGCTGTCCGCCGAGGAAATGCAATCCCTGTTTATCGATTTGCAGGCGCATGTCACCCAGGCGGCCTTTACCGCCCTGGGCAACCTGCCTGAGAGCGTTACCCAGCTTATAACGAGCGGTGTCCCCACGATCGAAATCGAAAAATAAATTCCTGCCTGTCGTACAAGCAAGGCCCGACAGGCTGCGCATGGCCGCTTCCCATCGGGGGAAGCGGCCTTTTCTCATACAAAAAACCGTGGGAGAGCTTTGCCTGGAGCCCTCCCACGGTTCATCCATCATTTTGCTTTCTGACCGATGCGGTTTTCAGTGCCGCTGAGCAGGCGCTGGATATTGCTGCGGTGCCGCCATACGCACATGGCGAACAAAACCACCGTAAACAGACACACGGCCCACTGTCCCCAGTGGGCGATGCACATCAGCACCATGTAGCAAAACAGCATCGTCATGCTGCCCAGGCTGATGAAGCGCGTCAGCGCGATCACCGCCAGGCAGGCCACAATGGCGACCGCCCCCCACAGCGGGTCCACAAAAAATACCACAGCTGCCGAGCAGGCAACGCCCTTGCCGCCCTTGAAGCCGTAAAAGACCGGCCAGTTGTGCCCGATGATGGCAAACAGCCCGGCCAGCATCATCCCGTAACGCGCAATGCCAAAGGTGGTTCCCGGCAGAATCAGGCTGCCGATCCAGCAGGCCAGCGCAGCCTTGAGAAAATCGCCCGCGAAGGTGATCAGCCCGCTTTTAAGCCCCATGACACGCAGCACATTGCTGGCGCCCGTGTTTTTGCTGCCACGGTTGCGGATATCCACGCCCTTTGCGCCGGATACCGTGAGCCCCGTGGAAAAACAGCCAAGAAGATAGGCGATAGCGGCGACCAGTATCGAAAGCAGAGTTTCCCGCATATGTTCCTCCATCCGCGGCACATGCCGCCCGTGATTCATTCTTCCCGATGCAAACCGCGATTATTATAGCATAGCCGGAACAAAATGCAAACCTGTCATTTGGACTGCCGGCAAATATGCCGCGGCGCTTGCAACGCGGGGCTGAATCGTCTATAATAGACCATGTATGTCTATAGACCCAAGTACAGGGAGGATGGAAACCGGTATGCAACACACGACCGCCAAGCACAATCCGCTCACGTTTTATCTGCGGATGCTTCTGTATATGTTTGTGGCGCTGCTCCTGCGCCTGTTGGCGCTTGCGCCGCTGGCCTGCCTGTTTGTTTTTCCTGCGGGATCGCCGCTGAAACTGCTGGCGCTGCTGTGCCCGGTCCTTTTGGTGCTGCTGGTGTTACCGCTGCGCTATTCCTTTGCCGAGGCGATGGTGCGGAGGGACGGCCGCCGCTATTTCAGCTTTGACACGGCGCTCAATCTGGGCAACTATGGCGAAAAACTGGCGGAGTCCCTGCTGCATGCTGCGCATGTGATCAAATGGGGGATTCCCTTCTTTGCCATGCTGATCTATGGGTACTACTGGTATAAAGAGGTAGACGCCCTTACCCTGCTCAGCACCCTGACCCAGCTGGGCCGGGGATGGACCAACGTCTGGTGTTCCGTGGCCAATTTCTTCCTGGGACTGGTGGGAGGGGCTCAGCTTACGCCGCCCCAGAATACCCTGATGGACGGCGTAGCCGCGGTGCTGGCTGTGCTGGGGCTGGGCGTGGCCGTGTGGCTGTATGGCGCGGTGCGCAACAGTGCAGCGCGCTACGTATGGGCCTATGCCAACCGCAATGATCATTCTCCCCGCAAAGAGCTTCGCCGCCGTCTGCGCGGCCGCAGACTGGCCCAGCTGGGCGTGAGCCTGATCAATCTGGTTTTGTGGATTCCTTTTGCCATCGTGGCCGTGACGGCGGTCAAGGGTGCGGTGAGCGGCGCGGCGGAGGCGCTGATGGCGGCCATTACCCAGCAGGGATCGGCCGGGCTGGACATGGCGGCGGCTGTGGTGCCGCTGCTGGCCGCGTTCGTGTTTCTGTACATGCCGCTGCTGCCTATTCGCCGCATTCTGACGGCTGCCTTTGCGCTGTGGGATCATCATCCGAAGGCCCGCAGCGGAGCCTCTTTGCAGCAGACGGCCTCCGTGCCCGCCGGCGAAGCAGCGCCCGCCTTTACCCCCGGCGAAAACGGAACCCGTCCGTGAGCGCCGTCCGGCTGGATAAGTACCTGGCCCAGAGCGGCGAACGAACGCGCAGTCAGGCTGTGCGCGCGATCAGGGACGGCCTGGCGCGGATCAACGGCACAACCGTGCGCGATCCTGCCGCCAAAGTGGGGGAGGGGGACGAGGTCACCCTTGCAGGGGAGCCCGTATATGACGAGGCACTGCAATACTACATGCTTCACAAACCTGCCGGCGTGCTCACCGCCGCCCGCGACGGACGCGCGCAGACGGTCATGGACCTGGTTCCCCCGGCGCTTCTGCATCGCCGCGTGCTGCCTGTGGGCAGGCTGGACAAGGATACCACCGGGATTTTGATTCTGACCAACGACGGCGCGCTGGCGCACGCCCTTCTGGCTCCGGGCCGGCATGTGTGGAAGCGCTATGTGGCCTGCGTAACCGGACGGCTGGACGGGGAGGACACGGCGGCCTTTGCCGCCGGGGTGCCTCTGAGCGATTTTACCGCGCTGCCTGCCACCCTCACCATTCTGTGTGCGGACGAAAGAGAAAGCCGGGCGGTTGTAGAGGTGCGAGAGGGCAAGTATCATCAGATTAAGCGCATGTTTTCCGCGCGCGGACATGAGGTTACGGCTCTGCACCGCGCCTCTTTTGGTCCGCTGGAGCTGCCGGATGATCTCCCGCCCGGCGGCCTGCGCCGGCTCTCCGCCGATGAGGTGGCCGCTCTGCGTGCCGCTGTTCTGAAACCGAACGATAAGGAAGGGTAAGCCATGCCGCCTGCCAACGATCATTACTATACCGCAGAACCCTCCAGCGAGCACCGCCCCGGCGAGGTTCGCTTCTGCTATGGTGGGCACGAGTTGGTCTTTGCTACCGACAGCGGCGTATTTTCGCGCCGGGAACTGGACCGGGGTACGGAGGTGTTGTTGGCTGCGCTGCCCGAATCCGTCCCTGGGCCGGTACTGGATATGGGTTGCGGGTACGGGACCATCGGCGTGGCCGTAGGCGCGCGATGGCCGGGATTGGCGGTTACCATGGCGGATGTGAACCGTCGCGCCTGCGATTTGGCGCGCGAAAACGCCCGTCGAAACGGCGTTCGGGCTGAAGTGCTGGAAAGCGACGGATATATGGCGCTGACGGGAAGGCGCTTTGCCACCATCCTGCAAAATCCACCCATCCGCGCGGGCAAGGCCGTCATCTACCGCATGTTTGCCGATGGGGCGGCAAGCCTGTTGCCGGGGGGCCGGCTGTGGCTGGTCATCCGCAAGCAGCAGGGTGCGCCCTCGGCAATGAACTATCTGGCCACACTTTTTGATGAGGTGGCCGTGGTGGAAAAGAAAAGCGGTTACTGGGTGCTGCGCTGTGCCGCGCCCCATCAGGATACAGAGGAGGATACCAAGGATGTATGACCGGGCTTTTTTTGACCGTCCCATCGACCGGCGTGGGACAGCATGTGAGAAATGGGATGTGGCCATGGCGCGTGACGCGCGTGTGAGCAATCCCATGTGGGTGGCGGATATGGATTTCCGTTGCCCTGACGAGATAGTGAACGCCCTGTGCGAGCGTGCGACCCATCCGGTCTATGGCTATACCGAACAGACGGACAGGGCGGTGACAGCCATGCTGGATTTCATGGAGCGCCGCCATGGGCTCAAGCTGACCCCCTCGGAACAGATCATGCTGCCCTGTGTGGTTTCCGGGCTGAAGGCGGCGGTACAGGCCTTTACGCAGCCTGGCGACCGTATCATCGTGCAGCCGCCGGTATATGGACCGTTTTACGCGTCCGCGCGCGATAACGGCCGCGAAGTGGCGGAATGTCCGCTTCGGCGCGACGACGCGGGCCGCTACACCATGGACCTGCAAAGCGTGGAGGATGCCTGCCGCGCGGGCGCGCGTATGATGTTCCTGTGCAGCCCGCATAATCCCGTGGGACGTGTGTGGAGCCGGGAAGAGCTCAAGGCGTTGTTTGCCGTGCTGGCCCGGTATGACGTATTGCTTGTATCCGATGAAATCCATGAGGACTTTGTCTATCGGCCGGGCACGTTCGTCCCGGCGCTGGATCTGGCCGTGGAAGCGGGCGTGCGCGCCATCTCCATGACCAGCGCCAGCAAGACTTTCAACCTGGCGGGTCTGCAGCAGGCGACCGCTTTCTGCCGCGACAGGGCGCTGCTGGACCGCCTGGAAAAAACGCTGCGTGACGCTGGCGTGGTATCCGGCAACATCTTCGGCATGACCGCTACCGAAGCGGCCTTCGCTCACGGCGATGCGTGGCTGGATGCGATGCTGGATTATGTGGCTGAAGGCTACGCCATTTTCCGCGAAGAGACGGAGGCCCGGCTGCCCGGCGCGGTCCTTACCCCGCTGGAAGCTACTTATCTGGGCTGGCTGGACCTGCGCGCCTGGGGCCTTACCACCGCGCAGCTGATGGAGCGCACGAGGGCTGCGGGTGTGGAATTCACTCCCGGGACCTTCTTTGGTGCGGTTGCGGGCGAAGGATTTCTGCGCGTGAATCTGGCCTGTCCTCATGAACGCGTGCGCCTGGCCGCCGAGCAGATCGAACGCGCCCTGAAACAGCAGGACGAAAAATAACATGGAGAGATGGAGGGACACAAACGTGCAAGACCTGAGCATCATCATCGACGAGCTACGGGAGGAAATGATCCAGACCCTGAAGGGCTGGATTCAGGTGCCCAGCGTGAAGACGGCTCCTGAACCCGGCGCTCCCTTTGGCCGCGAGGTGCGGCGGGCACTGGACCTGGTCCTTTCGGACGCGGCGGCCATGGGCTTTGAAACCCGCAACTTTGACGGCTATGCCGGCGATGTGCGGATGGGTCCGCTGGGCGTGGACCCGCTGGCCATTCTGGTGCATCTGGACGTGGTGCCCGCCGGCGACGGCTGGACGGTGCCCCCCTTTGCCGCGGAAATTGAGGATGGACGCATGTATGGCCGCGGTATGTCCGACGACAAGGGACCTGCTGCAGCGGCGCTGTACGCCATGTACGCCATGAAAAAGGCCGGCCTGCCGCTTAAGCGCGAAGTGCGCCTTATCTTCGGCTGCGATGAGGAAAGCGGCTGGGAGTGCATGAAATACTACATGGCGCATTGCGACATGCCCCGCACAGGCTTCAGCCCCGATGCCAGCTACCCCGTCATCAACACGGAAAAAGGGCTTCTGCACCTGAGCTTGCGTGCGGGCTACGCTTCAGACGGCCTGCGCGTAAAGGAAATCAGCGTGGGCGAGCGCTGCAACGTGATTCCCGGCATCGCCACCGCGCTGGTGGAGGGCGATGAGGCCCTGTGCAGCAGGATCAACCATCTGGCGGGCGATATGCACATTCAGGTGGAGGCGAAGATGCAGGATGGCCTGGCGCTGCTCACCTCTACGGGTGTGCCCGGCCACGCGGCCTATCCCGAAGCGGCCCGCAACGCCATCGGACAGCTGCTCCTGATGCTGCGCGCACTGGGCGTAACCGGTCCGCTGCGTACGTTGGCCGATCAGGTGGGCATGGAATATGACGGGCTGGGTCTGGGCATCCGTTGCATGGATGAGACCAGCGGAAGCCTTACCTGCAACCTGGGCATCCTGCGCTACAATGAGAAGGACGGGCTGTACGCCACGCTGGACATCCGCTATCCGATCCTGTGCGACCACGCCGCATTGACCGCCTCTGTGCGCGCGGCACTGGAAGGCGTGGAAGTCACCGTGGATGAGCAGAAGAACCCGCATCATGTGGCGCCTAACAGCAAACTGGTCATGGCGCTGCTGGATGCGTACCACGAGGCTACCGACCGCCCGCGCGAGTGCGTGGCGACCGGCGGCGGCACCTATGCCCGTGTGCTGGAGGAGGGCGTGGCCTTTGGCAGCGTGTTCCCCGGCGAGGAGGAGCTGGCGCATCAGGCCGATGAATACATGTCGCTGGACAGCCTGGTACTGAACATGCGCATCTTTGCCCGCGCAATTGAGAAGCTCCAGGACTGAGGCTCCCGAATAGCAATTCAAAGCGGGACGTTTTCCTGGCCTTTCAGGCCGCAGGCAGGCGCCCCGCATCTTTTTGGAAAGATGAATACACAAACGCGAGGACTCCAACCGGAGTCCTCGCGTTTTGCATTGATCGGTGTCTCAGACCTCAGTGAAGGCGTCCTTGCTCAGGCCGCACACGGGGCACACCCAATCTTCGGGCAGATCTTCCCAGGCGGTGCCAGGGGCGATGCCGTTATCCGGATCGCCTACAGCGGGATCATACACATAGCCACAGGCGCATTCATACTTCATGGTGATATCCTCCTCACGTTTGATTGTTCTTAGCCGAAATAGCGCTTGAGCAGACCGTCGAAGCCCTTGCCATGGCGGGCCTCATCCTTGCACATCTCATGGACGGTGTCGTGGATGGCATCCAGGTTGAGCTCCTTGGCCAGCGTGGCCAGCTCCTTCTTGCCGGCGGTCGCGCCCCACTCAGCCTCAGCGCGCAGCTCCAGGTTCTTCTTGGTGGAGGGGGTAACAACCTCGCCCAGCAGCTCGGCGAACTTGGCGGCATGCTCGGCCTCTTCCCAGGCATAGCGCTTGAAGGCCTCGGCCACTTCGGGGTAGCCATCGCGGTCAGCCTGACGGCTCATGGCCAGGTACATGCCAACCTCGGTGCACTCGCCGTTGAAATTCATGCGAAGGCCCTCGATGATGCGGGGGTCAACACCCTCGGCAACGCCCACACGATGCTCGTCCGCATAGGACTTCTCTTCGCCCATGAGCTGGAACTTGCTCTTGGGAGCCTTGCACTGGGGGCAGAATTCAGGGGCTTCGGGACCTTCATAAACATAGCCGCAAACCTTGCAAATCCATTTCATGATCAAATGACCTCCTTGGAATTGAAATCCGAATCTGAGGGGGCATCTCTCGCCCCGCGCCTATAGTATACCCCACTTGCGGAAAAAGTGAAACATAAATTTGCGCAGATTTCTCAATTTTCAGGCGGAATAGGCGGCGAGCAACGCTTCTTCCATGCCATCGGGATCGCACACGGCAGTATGGCGGACCGGCAGGCTGGCCAGACCGCGCACCTGATCGGGAACGGGTACGCCGCTGAGCTGCTCCACCTTCTGCGCGCACGCCAGGAAATCGAGTCCCGCCACGTTCTGTACGCCCAGCAGGCTGGCCGCTACATCGGGCGCGAACTTGTAGGGGCTGGCCGTGGACACCAGAACGGCGGGCGTCTGGTCACGAGTCTGGTCGCGGTACTGGCGCAATACGCAGGAACCTACGGCGGTATGCGGGTCCATGACATAATGCGTGCGCTCGTATACCAGGCGGATTTCATCAGCGGTCATCTTGTCGTCGGCGTAGCCGGCCCAGAATACCTTTTGCAGACCGGTCAGCCGCTGCCCGCCGATGGAGAAACTGCCGCAGGAGGAGAGCTGCTCCATCCACGTGCGCACCAGGGCGCCGTCGCGGTCGGCACACTCGTAGAGCAGGCGCTCCAGGTTGGAGCTGACCAGAATATCCATGCTGGGGGACATAGTCTTGAAGAACGTGCGGTGGGTGTAGTACGTGCCCTCGCGGAAGAAATCGGTCAGCACGTTGTTACGGTTGCTGGCGCAGATCAGGCGACGGATGGGCAGGCCCATGCGCATGGCGTAATACCCGGCCAGGATATCGCCAAAGTTGCCGGTAGGCACCACGAAGTTGACGCCCTGTCCCATGCGGATGGCGCCGCGCTGGACCAGGTCGGTGTAGGAGACTCCGCTTCCGCAATTAACAAATTCGGTCTCGGCGACAA
>OLOW01001925.1_pt1 | contig 14382 bp, 10 predicted proteins | sample 1672801 | NCBI WGS metagenome assembly OLOW01 (sample SAMEA3136725, study PRJEB25190) | human gut metagenome | biome: human gut; feature: human-associated habitat; material: faeces | place: Austria | collected 2013 | reverse complement strand
TCGTCGCCATTGTGGGCGGCCTGCTCATGCTCGGCGGCGCGCCGAACGTGAGTCTCTCCGGCCTTGGCTTTGGGATCAGCATCGTGGTGCCTTTCCTGAATATGACCAAACAGTTTGCGGGCTCTATCGGCCAGGTGTCTAACCAGATCAATATGGTCATTATGGGCCTTGCGGGCGCGCACCGCATTTTTGCGTTGCTGGATCAGGAACCGGAGGCAGATGATGCGATCCTCGGCCTGATTTCCAGCACAATGGAAGCTTTTCGTCAGGGGAGATGATATAAAAAGAGGTATGAGGGCTGCATTGCCGCTGGCGCTCATACCTCTTTTTCTTCCTGTATAGCCGCGATGAAGTTGTCAATAATATTTTCCAGGTGTCGGTATTGGCAGGGAGTCAACGACGAGACCTTTTGATTGAGCAGGCGTGTGTCGCCTTCCATGACCTGACCGCGCAGGAGATAGTCTGTGCTGATATCAAGCGCATCACAGATCTTCAGCATCGTTTCAGGCCGCATGGCTTTTGTGCCCAGCTCCGCAGTGGAAACGGTCTGGGGCGTGACATGTGCCATCTTGGCCAGAGCCTCTTGTGTCAGTTTTAGTTGTTTGCGCCGGTCCAGCATCCGCTGGCCCATTTCTTTCAAAAGTTCGCCCATTCGTAACCCTCCATGCTATAGCTATATTTTATCCGCTATAACATAAAAAATTAAGCGGCCATGGTTGAACTTCATCAGCCATAGCAAGTATAATGGGCTATATTGAGAAAAAAGTTTCTGGAGGAGATGAGATGTCCCAGTTTTACTCGTGTGTAATTACCAGTCAGCGGCCTACACGGTTCAAATTCAAGTATCAGGAATATATGACCTCGTGCAAGCGCCTGAAGAAACGGCTGCACGATGTTTTTACCGAACTGTACCGGCGCGGTGTGCGCCGGTTCTATGTTGGTGGGGCCCTTGGCGTTGATCTATGGGCCGGCGAGATCCTGCTGGAAATGCGCCGGCAGGAAGAGTACCAGGAGCTGGAGATCGTGCTGGTCTACCCGTTTCCGGGCCATGACGAGCGATGGGACCCAAAGAGTCGGGAGCGTCTGCGCCATCTGAAGGAAAACTGCGACCAGTTTGTAATGGGTAGCAAAATCGTGGGGGCCCAAGGGTATCGGGAGCGCACTGCCTACATGGTAGAACACGCTGATTGCCTGGTGGCCGTGTGTGATGATGAGCCTGCTGGCCCGAGCGGCGTGGAGGCGGGGCTGCGGATGCGTCGTCTTCTCCGGAAGGCTTCTGCGCGCTTTCATCTGCTCAGGAAGAGTATTGCCAAGGGCATTTCCGCCGAGGGCAATGACAATACGTTTTTTCTTTTCCATTTTAGGATCCTCCGTATTTACTGTAAAGGTATTGTACAGGTCTGAAAGATTCAGGCCTGTACAATAAGTTACTAATTAAGGTAACTGTGAAACTATTTTTGTCTGAGAAATTTAAACTTACTCAAAAATTCTGGACATTCCTCTTTCTTCGAGTTTCTTCAGGATTTCCTGTGGGTTCTCGAATTTAGCAAGGAAGATCATAGCTGCGATGATGTATGGTTTGAAGCTGGCTTCTTTGTAAAGTGGATCTCTGTAACGATCGAATACGGAAGCGTCAACTTCACCTTCTTCACAGCTTACGCCTGAGATGTCAGCTGGCAGACAGTGCATGTAAAGAGCTTTTCCGTCTTTTGTTGTAGCCATGAGCTCTTCTGTACAAGCCCAGTCTTTGTGCTCTGCATTCTGAGCAAGAAGTTCTTTCTCAAGAGCTTTGATACCTTCTGTATCTCCGTTTCCGTAAAGCTCTGTACGTTTTTCCATAGCTGCAAATGGAGCCCAGCTCTTTGGATATACGATATCAGCATCTTTGAATGCTTCAGCCATGTTGTTAGTCTTCTTGAAGGATCCGCCTGATTTCTTAGCGTTCTCTTCAGCAACTTTCTCAACATCCTCGAATACTTCGTATCCTTCTGGATGAGCAAGAACAACGTCCATTCCGAAACGTGTCATCAGACCGATGATTCCCTGTGGAACAGAAAGTGGTTTTCCGTAAGATGGTGAGTAAGCCCATGTCATAGCAAGTTTTTTGCCTTTCAGGTTCTCAACTCCGCCGAACTCATGGATGATGTGAAGCATATCAGCCATAGCCTGTGTTGGGTGGTCAATGTCACACTGAAGGTTTACAAGTGTAGGTTTCTGCTCAAGAATTCCGTCCTTGTTTCCTTCTGTTACAGCGTCAACAACTTCGTGCATGTATTTGTTACCTTTTCCGATGTACATATCATCACGGATACCGATAACATCAGCCATGAAGGAGATCATGTTAGCTGTCTCACGAACTGTCTCACCATGAGCAACCTGAGATTTTCCTTCGTCAAGATCCTGAACCTCAAGACCAAGAAGGTTACAAGCAGAAGCGAAAGAGAAACGTGTACGTGTGGAATTGTCACGGAACAGAGAAATTCCAAGTCCGCTCTCGAATACCTTTGTGGAAATGTTGTTCTCTCTCATGTAACGAAGAGCATCAGCTACTGTAAATACAGCCTCGATCTCGTCGTCTGTTTTCTCCCATGTAAGGAAGAAGTCACCATTGTACATCTCTTTGAAGTTGAGTGCGTTCAGTTTGTCAATATATCCCTGTAATTTTGCGTCCATCTTTAAAATCCTCCTGATTAAAATGAATTATTTGTTTTTAGGTTTATTAGCCAAGGCAGTTCCGGCCGGAAATTATCCGGTCAGAACGCCATAGGTTCAATGAATTGGTTGCGTGATCACACGCAAATGCGTTAGCAAATACTGAATTACTCAGCGTAAGACAGTGGAAGTGCAGCGTATACTGCAGCACATGTTACGAGATCCTGTTTCCATGTCATCTCGTTTGGTGCGTGAGCCTGAGCCTCAGCTCCAGGTCCGAATCCGATACATGGGATTCCGTTTCTACCCATGATAGAAACACCGTTTGTAGAGAATGTCCACTTATCTGTCAGAGGACGAGCCTGACGCATCTCAAGTGTGTCAGCAGCACCGATTCTCTGATCTCCGTAAAGTCCTGTGTAAGCTTTCTCAAGAGCCTTAGTTACTTTGTGATCCTTCGGAATAGCCCATGTTGGGAAGTAGCACTCGATCTCGTATACACATCCTGTGTAGGACGGACGATCATAGTTGTACATAGAAACAACAACGTCATCACCGTATTTCTTAACGCTTGGCAGGTTACGGATCTCATCTAAGCAGCTCTCCCATGTCTCTCCGAATGTCATACGACGGTCAAGAGATACAGCACAGGAATCTGCTACTGCACAACGGCTTGGTGATGTGTAGAAAATCTGAGATGTTGTAACTGTTCCACGTCCAAGGAAACGAGCCTCTTCGTAGTCAGGGTTGAATTTCGGGTTAAGCATTTTAACAAGACCTTTGATCTCTGTCTCGTCAGCGTCATCGTTCTCGTTAAGAGCACGAACATCCTGAAGAATGTCAGCCATCTTGTAGATCGCGTTGTCTCCACGCTCTGGAGCAGAACCGTGACAGGAAACTCCCTTAACATCGATACGGATTTCCATACGTCCTCTCTGTCCACGGTAGATACCACCGTCTGTAGGCTCTGTAGAAACTACGAACTCCGGACGAATCTTGTCTTCGTTGATGATGTACTGCCAGCAAAGTCCGTCACAGTCTTCTTCCTGAACTGTACCAACAACCATTACTTTGTATCCTTCTGGAATGAGTCCGAGATCTTTCATGATCTTTGCTCCGTATACACCAGATACGATACCGCCACACTGGTCAGATACTCCACGTCCACCGATCTCTGTCTCTGTCTCGTATCCATCGTATGGATCGAATTTCCAGTTATCGATGTTACCGATACCTACTGTATCGATATGTGCGTCAAATGCGATGATCTTGTCGCCAGTTCCCATGAATCCCATAACATTTCCCTGTGGGTCGATGACAACTTCGTCAAATCCAACTTTCTTCATCTCAGCAGCGATTGTCTCTACGTGAGCTTTCTCATCACAGCTTTCTCCCGGATTTTTTACGATAGCACGAAGGAAAGCAGTCATGTCTTTCTCATAGCCTTTTGCATACTCTTTGATTTTGTTAAGATCCATTGTTCTTCTCCTTTTGAAATAAAATCTTGTTTTGGTGTTACAGTTTCTTCTTATTGTATTGCGAGAAATGATTATCTCTCATTTCCGTCCCAGACAATTGATTTGTATCTATCCGGATCAGTGTCTCCCTCAGTAGAGAAGAGAAGTACTTTTGAGTTCTCATCCAATCCGAGGTGCTCTCTGAGCGGTTTGTACTCATCCATTGTCATGATGCACGCAAGTGTTCCAAACGGTGCGGCTCCGGATTCTCCGGAAGTAACAGGCTGATCACCTTTGAAAGGTGCAGCAAGCATACGCATACCTTTGGCAGCAACCCAGTCAGGTGTTGCGATAAATGTATCAACGTGGTTTTTCAGAATATCCCATGAAATTGTGTTCGGCTCTCCACAGGCAAGACCAGCCATGATTGTAACCATGTCTCCGTCTACGATGCGGATAGCTCCGTCCTTAGCACATGCTCCTTTGTAAAGACATGCAGCAGGCGCAGCTTCAACAACAACAACTTTCGGTGGATTTTCCGGATAGCGGTTAGCGAAGAATCCCTGAACTGCTCCGGCAAGTGAACCAACACCAGCCTGAATAAATACATGTGTCGGACGCTCACATCCAGCTTCGTGAAGCTGATCATCAGCCTCGTTAGCCATTGTTCCGTATCCCTGCATGATCCATGCCGGAATCTCTTCATATCCGTCCCAGGCTGTATCCTGAACCATTACGCCGTTCTCTGTCTTCTCTGCCATAGCGTTAGCCATACGAACACATTCGTCGTAGTTTTCCTCTTCGATTGTAGCTTTCGCTCCTTCTTTCAGGATGTTGTTCAGTCTTGTCTGAGTGGATCCCTTCGGCATAAGTACTACGGATTTCTGTCCAAGCTTGTTCGCTGCCCATGCAACACCACGTCCGTGGTTACCATCTGTTGCAGTGAAGAAAGTAGCCTGTCCGAATTCTTTACGCAGTTCGTCAGATGTAAGAACGTTGTAAGGAAGTTCTGAAACATCCTTTCCTGTCTGCTTTGCAATGTAGCGAGCCATTGCGAAAGATCCGCCGAGTACTTTAAATGCGTTCAGTCCGAAACGATAAGACTCATCTTTTACATAGACCTCTTTCAGTCCAAGGTATGCAGCCATGTGATCCAGTTTTACAAGTGGTGTAACACTGTACTGCGGGAAGCTCTCATGGAATGCGCGAGCTTTCGCTACATTCTCAAGTGACATTACCTGAAGCTGAGAGTCATCTGTTTTTGGCATTTCGTTTACTGCCCATTTGATAGTTTCCATTATAGTGACCTCCTTAAATTAATACGTGTCATTTGCCCATGTAACTGTAAAGTGTGAATTTCGATATCCCCAAATACGAAGAAACTTTATCGCCGGACTTTGTAATAAGGAAAGCACCGGCATGATCCAGATACTGGACAACAGCAACTTTGTCATCTTTGTTCATCATTGCAACTGGCTTTCCGACCTTTGCAACGGCCTGCTCGATTAACAAATCCAGAAGTTCATTTACATTATGTGTGATCTGCCGTGGCGAATCACCTGTAAGATCCGGAAGCTTGTCTTTCGTAGCGATCAAAGACTGAATTGCTGTACTCGCAGCTGTAAAAGCTGTGATGTCATAGTTTAATGAGAAGATGTATGAGATTGATCCGTCATCGTCTCTTATATAGAAGGTACTCGATTTCAGGATCCGTCCATCTTCTGTTTTAGTAAGATAGGAAAGCTTATCATGAATCGTTGACGGATCCGACTGAAGTGTCTCAAGAACAATTCCTGAAGGACCATCTCCGGTCTGTCGGTTCGATATATGTCCGTTCTCGATGTACACGATCGATTTCTCCAGATCTTTTGTCTTCAAATCATGAATTGCAATCTCACAGGAACTTCCAAATTGAATTGCAAGTCCGTGTGCAAGCTGCTTAAGAAAATCTAAGGTATGACGCATATGTCCACCTGCCTTTCTACATGCTTTCTGTCTTCATAATCCCATAATATCATAAAAATCACGATAGTCAATACCTTTCCTAAAAATTTTTTAGGTAACAAAAAACTTTTTTAGATTTCTTGTTGCATTTAGACAATTTAGATGTTATTCTATGTGTATCAGAGATATTGATGTACGAAATGCACATAACAGGCAGATAGCATTTTAACATCAAAGTGTAGAAATTCATAAAAAGGAGAGGTTACAATTATGTTGATCTTAGGTAATGGTAGAGTTGTGACAAGAAACCCTGAATGTCCTTATATGGAAGAGGGCGCAGTAGCAATTGATGGTAAAGTAATCTGTAAGGTTGGACCAACAGATGCGTTGAAGAAGGTTTATCCAGATGCAGAGTTTATTGATGCAAAAGGCGGAGTGATTATGCCGGCATTCATTAATACTCATGAACATATCTATAGTTCTTTTGCAAGAGGACTTGCTATTAATGGATACAATCCAACAGGATTGCTCAGCATTCTTGAAGGAATGTGGTGGACGCTGGATAGAAACCTGACACTGAATGATACTTATTTAAGTGCTATGGCTACTTATATTGATTCTATCAAGAACGGTGTAACAACAGTATTTGACCATCATGCAAGCTTTGGAGCTATCAAAGGTTCCTTATTTGAAATTGAGAGAGCAGCGAAGGAAACAGGAATTCGTTCCTGTCTCTGTTATGAAGTTTCTGACAGAGATGGAAAAGACAAGGCCAGAGAGTCTGTAATGGAGAATGCAGAATTTATTCGTCATGCACTGAAGGATGACAGCGGAATGATCGCCGGAATGATGGGTATGCATGCACAGTTCACAATCTCAGATGAGACAATGGAACTTGCAGCAGCAAACAAACCGGATGAAGTTGGTTATCATATTCATGTTGCAGAAGGAATTGAAGATCTGCATCACTGCCTGAAACATTATGGAAAGAGAATTGTTGACCGTCTGATGGACTTCAATATTCTTGGAGAGAAGACACTGCTTGGACATTGTATCTACATCAACCCACATGAGATGGATCTGATCAAAGATACAAACACAATGGTTGTTCATAATCCGGAATCCAATATGGGAAATGCCTGCGGATGCCCTCCGACAATGGAACTTGTACACAGAGGAATCCTTACAGGACTTGGAACAGATGGATATACACATGATATGATGGAATCCTTCAAAGTGGCAAATATTCTTCATAAACATCACCTTTGCGATCCAAATGCAGCATGGGGAGAAGTTCCGACAATGCTGTTTGAGAACAATGCAAAGATTGCAGGACGTTATTTCGACCAGAAGCTCGGGGTTCTTGAAGAAGGCGCAGCAGCAGATGTGATCATTGTTAATTACAATCCGCTGACACCAATGAATGAGAATAACATCAATGGTCACCTTGTATTCGGAGTAACTGGACACGATGTTGTGACAACTGTTGCAAACGGTAAAGTATTGATGAAAGACAGAAGACTGACAGAGATTGACGAAGCGAAAGTTATGGCAGACTGCAGACAGGCAGCAGCCGAACTTGGAAAACGTATCAACAGTCGTTAGGCTTAGATTGACGGATACCGTTCATTAATGTTAACATATATAACAGATGTGGACAGTATCTTTGATCGCACATTTCGTCAAAACTAACCGGAAAGGACAATAAAATAATGAAAGAAAAGAAATCAGAAGCACCTCGCAGAGGAAACGAAGAACTGTTTAAGTGGAATGGTAATCCGACATTTGGTCAGATACTTCCGCTTGCTGCCCAGCATGTACTTGCAGCAGTTGTAGGATGTGTTACACCGGCAATTCTGGTTGCAAATGCAGCGAATAATGCAGGCGGAAATGTAAACATGGGTCTCTTGATCCAGATGTCACTTGTATTTGCAGCATTATCAACATTCCTTCAGCTGTATGGAAATAAGATCCATCTTGGATCCGGACTTCCGGTCATCATCGGTGTAAGTTTTGCTTATGTTCCGACAATGACAGCAATTGCAGCACAGGCTCAGGACGTTAACACGATTTTTGGCGCGATGATCGTAGGTGGTATTGTAGCAATTATCGTTGGACTTACTATTAAGCAGATCAGAAAGGTGTTCCCACCACTGGTAATCGGAACTGTTATCTTTGCAATCGGTCTGTCTCTTTATAAGACAGCCATTAACTACATGGCAGGAAACTCCGCGAACACATATGAAGTGATCGTAGAGCAGAGAGGTCAGACAGCAGCACTTGTTTATGGTTCCTGGCAGAACTGGCTTGTATCCCTTGTAACACTGGCAATCGTAATCGGTCTGAACCATTACGGAAAAGGACTTTTCAAACTTGCATCTATCCTGATCGGTCTGATCTGTGGATATGTACTTGCATTGTGCTTTGGAATGGTTGATTTTTCAGCACTTTCAAACGCAGGTTGGTTCCAGCTTCCACAACCGTTTGCTTTCGGTGTAAAATTCGATATCTCAGCGATTATCCCGCTGGCGATTTTGTTCCTTGTCAATTCCATTCAGGCAATGGGAGATTTCTCCGCTACAACAAGTGGTGGTATGGATCGTCTTCCTACTGACCAGGAGCTCAACGGTGGTATCATCGGTTATGGTATCAGTAATATCGTAAGTGCATGTTTCGGATGTCCTCCGACAGCAACTTACAGCCAGAACGTAGGTATTGTTGGTTCTACAAAAGTTGTAGCAAGAAAGGTATTTTCACTTTCAGCATTTATCCTTCTGATTGCAGGACTGATTCCGAAATTCTCAGCACTTCTGAGAACAATTCCTCAGTGTGTACTTGGTGGAGCAGTAGCATCTGTATTCGCAGGTATCGCAATGACAGGTATCAAGCTTCTTGTAAGTGAAGGTATGTCTACAAGAAACACAACAGTTGCAGGATTATCTATTGCAATCGGTATGGGTGTATCCTTAAGTAACGGATGCTTAAATCAGATGACATCAACAATTTACGATGGATTAGGAATGACAATGGGACTCGAGAACTTCCAGTCCATCATCAATAACACATTTGCATCATCACCGGTTGTACTGGCGACAATTTTTGCAGTTATTTTGAATCTGGTTCTTCCGAAAGATCCAAAGCCGGAGACAAAATAAAAGGAAACAGATCTTTGAGAAAAGACAGGTTCTTGGGGAATGATCTGTCAGAGATTTCAAAGATTTAATCATTACGGAAGAACCTGCCGATGGCAGGTTTTCCGTGATAAAAGAAAAAAGAGAGGTAAAAAGTATGAGTGAAATTATGAGACCTATGTCATTTGAACAGCTTTTAAACTGGACATTGACAGAGTACAAAGAGAATGGAACAGTATTTGGAGAGCGTCATCCATATCATGCGGACAGCAAGTTCAACCGCACAATCTTCGGACGCGATCTTGAGACACCAATCGGACCGGCAGCAGGTCCAAACACTCAGCTGACACAGAATATTATCGCAGCTTACTACACAGGAAGCCGTTTCTTCGAGCTGAAGACAGTTCAGGTAATGGACGGAGACGAGCTTGCAGCATGCATCAACAGACCATGTATCAAGGCTGATGACGAGTGCTACAACTGTGAGTGGTCTACAGAGCTGTTTGTTCCACAGGCAATGGAGGAGTACATCAAAGCATGGTTCCTTCTGAAAGTGATCTCAAAAGAATTCGGACTTGGAAGCATGGACGGATTCCAGTTCAACATCAGTGTTGGATATGATCTTGCCGGAATCAAATCAGAGAAGGTTGACACATTCCTGAACACAATGCAGCATGCACAGGATTCAGAGATTTTCAAGCACTGCAAGGCTTATCTTCTTGAGCATGTTGACCTGTTCGAGAAAGTGACAGCAGAAGATATCGAAAGCATTTCCGGTGATATCTGTAATTCTGTTACAATCTCTACACTTCACGGATGCCCTCCGGAAGAAATTGAGAAGATCGCAATGTATCTGATCACAGAAAAGGGATTCCATACATTTATCAAATGTAACCCGACACTTCTTGGATACGAGTATGCAAGAAAGACAATGGATGACATGGGATACGATTATATCGCATTCGGTGACTTCCACTTCAAAGACGACCTGCAGTACGAGGATGCTGTTCCGATGCTGAACAGACTGATCGCTGTCTGTCAGGAAAGAAACCTGGAGTTTGGTGTGAAGATCACTAACACATTCCCGGTTGATGTAAAACAGAACGAACTTCCAAGTGAAGAGATGTATATGTCAGGAAAATCTCTGTATCCACTTTCCATCTCCGTAGCAAATATGCTGGCAAGAGATTTCGGTGGAAAACTGAGAATCTCCTATTCAGGTGGTGCTGATTTCCATAACATCGAGGGAATCATCGATGCAGGAATCTGGCCGGTAACAATGGCTACAACAATCCTGAAACCAGGCGGATATGACAGACTTTGCCAGATTGCAGGACTTCTTGAGAAAGAAGGCGTTGTATTCACAGGTATCGACGCTGCCAAGACAGAGAAACTGGTTGAGGAAGCAAAGACAAGCCCATATCATGTAAAGGCTGTAAAACCGCTTCCGTCCAGAAAGATCAACAAACAGGTTCCGCTGATCGACTGCTTTATCGCTCCTTGTAAAGAAGGATGCCCGATCCACCAGGATATCACAACATATCTGCAGCTTGTAGAAGCTGGTAAATATGAAGAAGCTATGGATGTTATCACAGAGAAGAATCCACTTCCATTCATTACAGGAACAATCTGTGCACATGCTTGTATGGGCAAATGTACACGTAACTTCTATGAGTCACCGGTACATATCCGTGAGATGAAGCTTGAGGCAGCTCAGAACGGATACGAAGCACTGATGAACAAGCTGACAGCACCTGCAATCACAAAAGAAGGTAAGGCAGCAGTGATTGGTGGAGGACCGGCTGGTATGGCAGTTGCTTACTTCCTGCGCAGAGCCGGAATGGCAGTTACAGTATTTGAGAAGAACGACGCTCTCGGCGGTGTTGTTCGCCACGTGATCCCAGAATTCAGAATTCCGGGAACATCTATTGATAAAGATGCAGCACTTCTTGAGAAGATGGGCGTTGAAGTTCGTCTGAACACAGAAGTAAAAGATACAGCAGCACTGAAAGCAGAAGGATTTACAACAGTGATCCTTGCAGTAGGAGCTTCTGAACCTGGAGTATTAAGACTTGAGCAGGGTGAAGCTAAGAATGCACTCGAGTTCCTGGCTGACTTCAAGGCAAATGACGGAAAACTTGATATCGGTAAGAACGTTGTAGTTATCGGTGGTGGTAACACAGCAATGGATACAGCAAGAGCAGCAAAACGTACAACAGGCGTTGAATATGTATATCTTGTATACAGAAGAACAAAACGCTATATGCCGGCAGACGAAGAAGAGCTGGTAATGGCAGTAGAGGACGGCGTAGAATTCATGGAACTCCTTTCTCCTGTTAAACTTGAGAATGGAAAACTGATCTGCGAAGTTATGGTTCTTGGCGATATGGATGCTTCTGGAAGAAGAGGCGTTGTTAAGACAGGAGAACTCAAAGAGATCCCGGCTGATACAGTGATCGCAGCTGTTGGTGAAAAAGTTCCGACTGCTCTTTACGAGGCAAATGGAATCAACGTAAATGACAGAGGACGTGCTCTTGTAAATGAAGAGACATTAGAGACAAACGTAGAGAACGTTTACGTTGTTGGTGACGGACTTGGCGGACCGGCTACAGTAGTAGAAGGTATCCGTGATGGTCTCAAAGCTGCTCAGGCAGTGATCGGAGAGACTCTTGTAAGAGATTTCGATGCGGAGACAGATGAAGCTGTTGTATATGAGAGAAAGGGTAACCTCGAAGACGTACGCGAAGACAGCACAGAGGCTAAGAGATGTCTTAACTGTGTAGGAATCTGTGAGAACTGTAAGGAAGTTTGCCCGAACAGAGCAAATGTAGCAATCAAGGTTCCGGGACTGGAGAAACATCAGATCATCCATGTGGATTACATGTGTAATGAATGTGGTAACTGTAAGAGCTTCTGTCCATACGACAGTGCTCCGTACCTGGATAAATTCACATTATTCATGGATGAGAACGATATGGCAGACAGCAAGAATCAGGGATTCACAGTACTGGATAAAGATGCAGTACACTGCAAGGTTCGTTTCTGTGGAGAGATCCTCGACTGGACACTTGGAGAAGAGACAAAGATTCCGGAAGCACTTCAGAAAGTAATGGAGACTGTTTGCAAGGACTACACATATCTGTTAAGATAATAGCAGAAGGTTTATGTGAGATTGCTCCGGTGGAAATTGAGTGAGACTAGAGTGATAATATGTGAGATAGATAGCTCACAGGCATCTGCCTGTGGGCTATCTTCTTTTCAAAAGACGCAGAAATATAGAAAGAAGGGATCTGTAAAATGATAAGCTATTTCAGAGATGACAGACTTTGTGAAGCAGACTCTTTCTTATCGGTAGTAAAGCCTGACTATACAGAATGTCCGATGATAGCTGCTGTCGGTGCGGGAGGAAAGACCTCTACATTGAGAAGGCTTGCAGAAGAGTATGCGCTGATGGGGAAAAAGGCAATTGTTCTTACAACAACTCATATGAGAGAAGAGACGACTCCATGGAGTTGTGTGGCTGAAGAGGAAGAGTGGATTAGTAAAGGGAACGAGCTGCTTGAACGAGTGAAGGAATGCCTTGAACAATATGGACAGGCCTGGATTGGGGCAAGAACGAAAAAAGGGAAAATGAGCTGCGTTCCGGAGTTGATTCTGGCAGAGATAGAAAGCTGGAATGTGCCATTACTTGTTGAAGCGGACGGAGCAAGGATGCTGCCATTAAAAGTACCGGGAGAACAAGAACCTGTGCTCCTGCCACAGACAACACATGTATTTTCTGTCTACGGAATGGACGCTTTGGATCAAAAGCTGGAAGAAATCTGCTTTCGAAGTGAAAAGTCGGCAGAGCTTCTTGGAAAACAGCCGGAAGATCAGGTGACAGAAGAGGACATAATAAAGCTTGCCTGTCATGAACAGGGCGGGCGAAAAGGCTGTCCAAAGCAGGCAGAGTATATTGTTGTACTGAATAAGGCAGACACAAAGGAACGGCGAGACAGAGCGTGTAAGATTGCAAAGTGCTTGTATGAGAATGGAATCAAGAATATATTTGTGACATCTTATATGCTGTAATAAATATTGTAGAAAAAGTGCAGAGATTATTCTTGAACGTAAATAAATTAGAAAATAACGGAGAATCATAGAAGATTCTCAGGAAAATAGATGGGAAGTATTGAGATGAAGATATTGATTAAAGGTGCGGGAGACCTGGCAACAGGAATCGCATCCAGATTATATGGCGCAGGGCATCAGATCATGATGACAGATATTGCTGTGCCATTGACGGTCCGCAGACTGGTTGCATTTTCCAGAGCGGTTTATGAAGGTGAGGCAGTTGTAGAAGATATGACGGCGCGCCTGGCAAAGAATCAGGAAGAAGCAGAGGAGATTATGGAACAGGGAGATATCCCTGTGATCGTTGATCCAAAGGCAGAATGTATACAGTGGTTTCAGCCGGATGTGATTGTGGATGCCATCCTTGCAAAGAGAAATCTTGGAACAAAGATCACAGATGCACCGTTTGTAATCGGAGTCGGACCTGGATTTACTGCCGGGGAAGACTGCAACTGTGTTGTAGAGACAAAGAGAGGACATACACTGGGGAATGTAATCTGGGACGGAAGTGCGATCCCGAATACCGGAGTTCCGGGAAATGTTGGGGGATATTCTATTGAGCGTCTGATCAAAGCATCCGCAGATGGGGTGATCGAACCGAAGGCTGTGATCGGCGATCTGGTACGAAAAGGACAGATCGTTGCAATTACAGGCGGAGAGCCGGTTTATGCGCTGATGGACGGTATCGTTCGCGGAATGCTTCAGCCAGGTGTTCAGGTGACGAAGGGACTGAAGATCGGAGATATTGATGCTCGTGCAAAGCAGGAGCATTGCCGGACAATCTCAGACAAAGCAAGGGCGATCGGCGGAGGTGTGCTCGATGCAGTCTGTAGTTATGAAAAGAGCAGAGGAAAGTATGCACTGATCTTATTGGCAGCAGGACAGAGCGTACGATTTGGTTCAGATAAACTGAAAGCAGTTGTAGAAGGTGAAGCAATGTATGAAAGTGCGATCAGCCGGTTTGAAGCATTTCAGGGATTCAAGTCTTATGTAGTGACAGGAAAAGAAGAGATTACACTTTCAGCAGAGTCAGCAGGCTGCACCGTCGTATGCAATAAAGAACCGGAGAAGGGAATCTCTCTTTC
>OLOW01001922.1_pt1 | contig 14395 bp, 12 predicted proteins | sample 1672801 | NCBI WGS metagenome assembly OLOW01 (sample SAMEA3136725, study PRJEB25190) | human gut metagenome | biome: human gut; feature: human-associated habitat; material: faeces | place: Austria | collected 2013 | reverse complement strand
TTACTTAATGCTACTTATGCTACTGTTACAGGTAATGAACAAGCTATTTAAAAAATCAGTGGGCACAGATTAGTGGAAGCTGGTATTATTTTGATTCTAATGGCTATATGGAGACTAGCTGGCAGAAAATTAGTGGAAAATGGTCATATCTAGGTGGAACAGATGATGGAATTATGCGAATCGGTTGGCAAAAAATAGGAACCAATTGGTATTATTTTAATTCAAGTGGATATATGTTAACTGGTTGGCAAAAAATAGGAACCAAGTGGTACTATTTCGGTGAATCTGACGATGGAGCAATGCGAATCGGTTGGCAGAAGATTGGTGGAGACAGGTATTATTTTGGTGAAGCTAATGATGGAGCAATGAAGAGCGGTTGGCAGAAAATAGGAGAGTCCTGGTACTATCTAGGCAGTTCAAATGGTGGATATCTGCAAACAGGTTGGCAGAAAATCGGTGGAGCCTGGTATTATTTTAGCGATAAAGAGAATGGAGCAATGAAAACTGGCTGGCAGAAAGTTGGAAGCACATGGTACTATTTAGGAAGTGCAGACGACGGCTACATGCAGACTGGATGGAAAAAGCTGGGAACAAACTGGTATTACTTTGGTGGAACAGACGATGGAGCAATGAAAACCGGTTGGCAGAAAATAGATGGAACATGGTATTTCTTTAATGATGATGGAATGTATGATTCTACCAAGAAATATGATGAGATTCCAGGGATAAATGATGACAAAATAAATGGAAGTGCCGGCACAAACAATTCGAATACAAATTCTAATGTTGTTGAGGGGACGTATTTGATTGAAGGAGATACCGAAGTAACAGTGGATCAGATGGTAGCTTATTTTGAGGCAAGTAAGAAAGCTTATCCGGAAGATGTAATGCGAAAAGGTGGGGCGGCTACAATCAGAGATTTTTGTCAGATTTATTACGAAGAATCTGTGGCAGAAGGAATTAAAGCAGAAGTTGCATTTGTACAGGCAATGAAAGAGACAGGTTGGTTACAATTTACAGGTGTTGTGAAAGCAGAGCAGTATAATTTTGCGGGCATGGGAGCAACAGGAAATGGTGTTTCAGGTGAATCATTTAAAGATGTAAGAGAGGGTGTACGTGCACAAATTCAGCATTTGAAGGCATATGGATCAACAAAATCTTTAAATCAGACATGCGTAGATAATCGTTTTAAGTATGTTGAACGAGGAAGTGCAATTTATGTAGAATGGCTAAGTATACCTAACAATCCTAAGAAAAAAGGATGGGCAGCTGCCAATGGATATGGTGTTGATATTGTGAAGATGATACAAAAGATGAAAACAATGTAAAATATACCGTCAGTCGTGATAACGGCTGACGGTATTTCTACTAAAAAGGAGAAGAAAAATGAAATATGATTATTTAGTGGTTGGTTCTGGATTATACGGAGCTATTTTTGCGCATGAAGCGAAAAAACATGGAAAAAGAGTGCTTGTAATTGATAAACGACCGAATATTGCAGGAAACATTTATACAGAAAAAGTTGCGGGAATCAATGTTCATAAATATGGAGCTCATATTTTCCATACAAACAATAAGAAAGTGTGGGATTACATTACACAATTTGCAGAGTTTAATCGTTTTACAAACAGTCCGGTTGCAAATTATAAAGGGGAATTATATTCACTACCTTTTAATATGTACACATTTAATAAAATGTGGGGTGTTGTGACACCGGAAGAAGCTGCGGCAAAGATTGAAGAACAGCGAAAAGAGATTACAGGAGAACCAAGAAATCTGGAAGAACAGGCAATTTCTCTTGTGGGACGTGATATTTATGAAAAGTTGATCAAAGGCTATACAGAGAAACAGTGGGGACGCGATTGTAAGGAATTACCATCTTTTATTATTAAGCGTCTTCCGGTGCGTCTGACATTTGATAATAACTATTTTAATGCGTTGTATCAGGGGATTCCGATGGGCGGTTACACAAAGATGATAAATAACATTCTAGAAGGGATTGAAATTCGTTTAAATAAGGATTATTTAGAACATAAAGCAGAATGGGACGAACTGGTAGATAGAGTTGTGTATACAGGAGCAATAGATGCTTATTTTGATTATAAGTTAGGCACTTTGGAATATCGTTCGGTACGATTTGAAAACGAGCTTCTGGAACAGTCAAACTTTCAGGGAAATGCAGCTGTAAACTATACAGATCGAGAGACACCGTGGACGCGCATTATTGAGCATAAATGGTTTGAGTTTGGAAAAGATGAAGAAGGAAATGATATCCCAGAAACAATGATCAGTCGTGAATATAGTAGCGAGTGGAAACCGGGAGATGAGCCGTATTATCCTGTAAATGATGAGAAGAACAGTGCACTTTATTCGGAGTATAAGAAACTGGCAGGTGCAGAAGAGAAAGTAATCTTTGGAGGACGACTTGGAGAATATAAATACTACGATATGGATACAACGATTGCTTCGGTTTTAGAAAAGTGCGAGGAAGAATTTGAAGCTATAAAATAATACTGTTACTGGATTTTTCAATATGAAGGGAAATGAAAGATGAGTTGGAGTAAGGTAGAAGAGTATAAGAAAAGAAACAAATGGAAGAAGCCTTTGTTGGGAATAATAGGTGCCGCAGCATTTGTAATGTTAGCAAGTTATACTGTAAAAGCTGAAGAAATAGTGGATCAGGATGAAGAGGTTATAAGTGATACAGTCGGCATCGTAGAAGATGAGGGTACAAGTTTTATAGAGACAGAGGACACAGAAGAAACAGTAGAGACTCCGGAGAGGGTTGAAAAGCCGGATGCAGAGGCTGTGGAAGATAATACGGAGGATTTGAATAGTCAGGTGAAAGAGGAAGAGAATACCATAGAAAAGGGATGGGTATCCGAGAATGGATCAAAATATTATCTAGATGAAAAAGGGGAGCGTTGTACCGGATGGTTATTACAGGACGAAAGCTGGTATTATTTGGATGCAGAAAAAGACGGAGCAATGTTTGATGCAGGATGGAAGTATATCAATTCAAGATGGTATTATTTTAATGATAATGGAGTGATGAAAACTGGATGGCTGTATTATGGGGAACATTGGTATTATTTGTCTTCGTATGGTGATATGTCAGTGGATGAATGGGATTATATCAATTCAAAATGGTATTATTTCTATGACAGTGGAGTAATGGAGACCGGGTGGACGTATTATAAAAATAACTGGTATTACTTATCTCCATATGGTGATATGTCAGTGAATGAATGGAATTATATCAATTCAAATTGGTATCATTTTGATCAAAATGGGATAATGCAAACAGGCTGGTTTTTATATAATGGGAATTGGTATTATTTATATCCGGCAAACAATAATGCTGGAAAGTCTATAGGTGCGATGGCTCAAAATACAACAATTGATGGCTATTTTATATCACAGGATGGTATTTGGATAAATGATGAAGCCTATCAGGGTGCGTATAGTGTGTTGAATCAGGTGGGTTGGAATCTTTGGTCAGCATATAATTGGTCAGCAAATCTTCCCTATGTGAATTATTCAAATGATCCATCTCCGGGAAGCAGAGATTTTGCAATCCATGGTTTTCAGACAAAAACAGGAGATTGTTATGTGATGGCAGCTACATTTTATTATATGGCAAAAGCGTTGGGATATGATGCGCATCAGATTGCAGGATACGTTCCGCTGCGCGGAGGCGGACAGGGAGTACATTCCTGGGTGGAGATAGACATGGATGGATCGACATACGTGTTTGACCCGGATTTTACTCATGAAACAAAAAGAAATGGTTATCAGATTACATATGGTATGTCCGGAACATGGAGATATTCAAATTATTACAGAATGAATTAGTGAGAAAAAGGGAGAAATGATGAAAAGAAAAGTACTTATTGCATTATGTGTTTGTATGATTGGTGTGGCCGGTATGACATCAGGATGTGGAGATAAGAAGGAAGAAACACCGGTTGTTGAAGAAAAAGAACCAGAATTGAAGACGATTGGCAAGGAAGATAAAGAAGCATTTAAGGTAGAAATCAAGAATGCCACAGGAAAAACTATTAAAGGAATAGCAATTAAGCAGACGGATGAAGAATCTTATCCTGAGAATATGCTGGAAGATGGAGATGTCTTTACTGATCAGGAAAGTAGAAATCTTTATTATAAAGCACCTGAAGATACAACAAAAGAGACAGAAGAAAACACAGAAGATATGGCTGCAGAAAGTGAAAAAGCACAGGAGAAAGAGCTGGAGCAGGGATATGACATTCAACTTACTTTTGAAGATGACAGCACGGCAGAGCTACATGCTTTTCCATTTGAAGACATTGAAAAGGGCGAAATTTGTTATGAGGATGATGTAGCATATCTTACATATACGAGTGTTGCATCAAAAGAAGAGCTAAACACGAAAGAAGCTGAACTTGCAGTAAAGGTAGCAGAGCAGAAAGCAGCAGAAGAAGCAGCGGCTCAGGCAGCAGCGGAGCAGAAAGCAGCGGAGCAGAAAGCAGCAGAAGAAGCAGCAGAAGAAGCAGCCGCAGCTGCAGCAGCACAGAAAAGTAGAAGTTCTTCAAGTAATAGTTATTCCAGCAACAATTCTTCTAATGAAAGTGGCAGTTCATCAGAAAGCAGTTCGTCTGCAAGTGAACCAAGCAGTGATGCGGGGGCAGGTTCTTCCGATTCATCAGGAGATGACGCATGTTTGGATGATGGATTGTTATACTAGAACAGTAAGAATGCAGAAAGTATTCTTGAATAATTAATTAAGAAAGAGAAAAAGAGATGGGGGCCGTGTGTTCCCATCCCTTTTAAGGTATAAGAAGAAATATGTCATTAGTATCAAATTTATTTATTATATTTGTAGCCGGGGCTGTGCTTTTGTATTACCTGCTTCCAAAAAAGATGCGATGGTGGGGGCTTCTTTTAACAAGCTACATTTATTATCTTGCTGCAGGGACAAAGTACTTTCCATTTTTACTTTTCTCAACGATAATCACTTATCTCTGTGGATTGGCGATAGAACATGAAGTGAATCAAGATAAAAAGAAAGCAAAACGATATCTGATCATAGGGCTGATTCTTAATTTTGGAATGCTTGGTGTTATCAAATATACAAATTTTATTTTGGAAAATATAAACCTTGCATTTCATCTTGAATTACCTGGAATGCAGATTTTATTGCCGTTAGGTATTTCATTTTACACGTTTCAAACATCAGGATATTTGCTTGACATATATTGGAAAAGAGATCATGCAGAGAAAAATATTTTCCGTTATGCATTGTTCGTATCCTATTTCCCACAAATTTTACAGGGACCGATTGGGCGACATAGTAGATTAGCAGAACAATTATACGAAGGACATTCCTTTGATCTACAGAGAATTTGCAGAGGAATTCAGCGTATTTTGTGGGGATTTTTTAAGAAGATGATTCTTGCAGACTGGTCAGCGGTGTTTGTGGATGCGATATTTGGAAATCCAGATCAATATAACGGATTGGCAATTTTTGGAGTGCTGTTTTATTCTATTCAGTTATATGCCGATTTTTCTGGTGGTATGGATGTTGTTATCGGTATTTCTGAAATGTTTGGGATTGTGCTGGATGAGAACTTTAAAAGACCTTATTTTTCTACATCGATTACTGATTTCTGGCATAGATGGCATATTACGCTTGGAACATGGATGAAAGATTATGTGTTTTATCCACTAACACTTTCCAAAGGTATGGTAAAATTTAGAAAAGCGGCTAAGAAAAAACTTGGTAAGAAAATATCAGTAAAACTTCCAATTTGCGTATCGAATCTAATTGTATTTTTTCTGGTCGGAGTATGGCATGGTGCTGCATGGAAATACATTGCATATGGAATGTTTAATGGAATCATTATTGCATTCAGTGGAATGATGGGGGACCAATATAAAAAGTGGAAGAAATCTCTGCATGTTACAGGAAAAGAAAAATGGTATCATATTTTTATGATCGTAAGAACATTTATTTTAGTAAATATTAGCTGGTTTTTTGATTGTTCAGATACCGTTGGACAGGCTATCAGAATGATGAAAAATGCAGTAACTTCTTTTTCACCGGGACAACTTCTTCTGATACCAGCAGGAAGAGAGGGAGTAGCATTTACACCGTATGCACTTGTCATTCTTTTTGTAGGAAGCATGATTTTATTTACAGTGAGTTTATTACAGGAACGTGGAGTGAAAATACGAGAAGCAATTGCAAAGAGAAACTTTGCAGTTCAGTTTCTTATTTATGCAGGGCTGGTGCTTTGTATTGGATTTTTTGGTTCCACCGCAGCAGTGAGAGGGTTTATCTATGCACAGTTCTAAAAGAATAAGAAGATTGATTATAGCAATTATTTTAATGTTGGTCATTATATTAGGGTTGGACTTTGTTTTATATCCATGTACTTTTATGAGAAACGATATTCATAAAGTAACTACACAGGCACATCAGGATATATTTCTAGGAACATCGCATGGAAAGATGAATTTGGATCCAAATTCGATTTCTTCTATAACAGGAAGAAGTGGACATAATCTATGTGTCGGAGGGGAATATGGAATTGATGCATATTACCTTGCAAAATTATTGATAGAAAAACAAAAACCGGAGCGTATTATCTATGAAATTGATCCTGGATATTTTGCAACACAAAAAGAAGAGGGAAATAATTATTTGCTGTTTTATCATCAATTTCCAATGTCAATAGCGAAAGCAGAATATTTTTCATCCTTACTATTAGATTGCGATTTTAGAACAGTACTGTTTCCGTGGTATGAATATTCTTTATCTTATGAAGTTGAAGCAATACCGAAGACGGTTTCTTTGAAATGGAATAAGGATTATGATATTTCTAATCTAAAAAGTGAATCGCAAGAGTATCATGAAAATGGGTTTATTGAAAGATATGCAGTAGATACGTCAAAACTGAAAATGACACAGCCAAAGCTCTTCGCAAAAGAAACTGCAAATAAACAGAGTATAGAGTACTTGCAGAAATTAATCGAACTTTGTAAACAAGAGAATATTGAGTTTGTAGCTGTAACAACACCTATTCCGGAAGAAACACTGAACGAATATCAGGAAAGCTACAAGGAAGCATGGGAGTATTTTGGAGAGCTTTTTGAAAAGGAAGAGGTAGAATATCTGAATTTTAATACGGAATACTATGATTTATTTTCACATGATATTACAAAATATACAGATTATGATGGTCATATGAATGGAGAGTCAGCGAGGAATTATTCAACTATTTTGGGGTATTTTTTGAGAAAATAAGAGTATAATAAGAAAAAATCATCAAAAGTCATAAAAAAGAGATAAGATGATGTATTGTAAAATGATATAAAATTTGTTATTATATAACCGTATGTAAAAAAATCGTAACAATTTATAAAAGAGGATATAAAGATGAAAAAGATACTTAATTTGCATAATTCCAGAAATCGAATGATTTTACTATGCGGAGTAGATATATTAACAATTATTATTCATTCATATTTGTCATTAATACTTCGATATGAATTACATTATTCGTGGATTCCAAAAGAATATATTCATAGTATGAAATCCTATTTGCCTATTGGAATAATTTCAACACTTGTAATATTTATGATTTTAAATTTGTATAATAGTGTTTGGTCTTTTGCAGGATTAAGAGAATTGACGATGATAGGCGTTGCTTGCTTCTTGTCAACAGTATGCCAAGGGTTTGGAATGCAACTTTTAGTTCTTCCTGTTCCGAGAAGCTTTCATGTATTTTACTTTTTTTTGCTACTCAGTACTACAGTTTTAACAAGATTTTCATATAGAATTTATTGGGTATTGAAAAGTGGACTAAGAAAACCTCAAGGTCACGTATATCATACATTAGTGATCGGAGCTGGTGAAGCCGGAAGTATGATCATTCAGGAACTGAAGTACAGTGCACATTTGAACAGTAAGGTAGTAGGCGTTATTGATGATAATCCACACAAGAAAGGAAAACTGATTCACGGTGTTCGTATTCTTGGTGGCAGAGAGTGCATTTTAGATGTAGCAAAGAAATATGAAGTTGATGAGATTATTCTTGCAATCCCTTCTGCATCTCCGAAAGTAACAAGAGACATCCTTCGCATCTGTAATCAGACAACTTGTAAGCTGAAAATCCTTCCGGGTATGTACCAGTTGATCACAGAGGATGTGAGTGTTTCAAAACTAAGAGATGTTTCTATCGAAGATTTACTTGGGAGAGATCCGATTAAAGTAGATCTGGAAAGTGTGCGCGGATTTATTGAAGGTAGATGCATCATGGTAACTGGTGGTGGCGGTTCTATCGGTAGTGAACTTTGCCGTCAGATAGCAAAATATAAACCATCAAGATTGATCATTTTTGATATTTATGAAAATAATGCGTATGATATTCAGCAGGAGTTGAAATTAAACCATCCAGAGTTGAATTTGACCGTGTTGATTGGATCTGTAAGAAACACAAGCCGTATTGAATCCGTTATAGAAACATACAGACCGGATGTGATTTATCATGCGGCTGCACACAAGCATGTTCCGCTGATGGAGGATAGCCCGAACGAGGCGATTAAGAACAATGTATTTGGAACTTATAAGACAGCGAGAGCTGCAGATAAGTTTGGAGTAAAGAGATTTGTCCTTATTTCAACAGATAAGGCAGTAAATCCAACCAATATCATGGGTGCATCTAAGAGAATGTGTGAGATGATCATTCAGACATTCAATAGATACTCTAAGACAGAATATGTAGCAGTACGTTTTGGAAATGTTCTTGGAAGTAACGGAAGTGTTATTCCATTGTTTAAGCGCCAGATGGCTGCAGGTGGTCCACTTACAGTTACACATCCTGACATCATTCGTTATTTTATGACAATTCCGGAGGCAGTATCGCTTGTACTCGAAGCAGGTGCATTTGCTAAGGGAGGAGAAATTTTCGTATTAGATATGGGAGAGCCCGTAAAGATTGCAGATCTTGCGAAAAACTTGATCCGTCTTTCAGGATATACACTTGGTGTGGATATGGATATTAAATATACAGGATTGCGTCCAGGAGAAAAATTGTATGAGGAACTTCTGGTAAAAGAGGAAGGAATTCAGAAGACTGAGAATAATCTGATCTATATTGGAAAACCACTTGAGTTTGATGAAGTGCATTTCCTGAGTGGATTACGCGAACTGGAAGAGGCAGCAATGAATGAAAGCTTGAGTGTAAAGCAGATCGTATCTGAAATCGTTCCAACTTATCATATCAGACAGGAAGACTTAAAACGAGATGAAGAAGTGAATAAGGAATTACGTGAACTTGGAAAAATCAGTCATGAAAAACCTGTAATGGAGGATTAATACAATGGAAAACAGACATATAGCATTTTCACCACCGGATATAACAGAAGAGGAAATAGCAGAAGTTGTAGATGCGCTGAAAAGTGGCTGGATCACAACTGGACCGAAGACAAAGCGATTTGAGAATGAATTGGCAGAATACATGGGAACAAGCAAGGTGGCTTGTCTGAATTCTGCGACAGCTGCAGCAGAATTAATTCTTCGTGTGCTTGGAATTGGAGAAGGCGATGAAGTGATCACAACCGCATATACATATACTGCAACTGCAAGTGTGATTGCTCATGTCGGTGCGAAAATTGTCATGGTCGATGTAGACAAAGATTCTTATCAGATGAATATGGATCAGGTAGAAGCAGCTGTTACGGAAAAGACAAAAGCAATCATTATGGTAGATTTGGGTGGACGAATCTGTGATTATACAAGAGTATTTGAGATTGCAGAAGAAAAGAAACATCTTTTTCAGCCAAAAACAGAGATTCAGAAGAAGATGGGACGTATTGCAATTCTTTCAGATGCTGCACATGCAATGGGTGCAAAGCAGAATGGCAAGATGTGCGGAAGTATTGCTGACTTCACAAGCTTTTCTTTCCATGCAGTGAAGAACCTTACAACAGCTGAAGGTGGTGCAGCGACTTGGAGAGATATTGATGGTGTAGATAACGAAGAGTTATACAAGCAGTTTATGCTTCTTTCACTTCATGGTCAGTCTAAGGATGCTTTGGCAAAGACTCAGCTTGGAGCTTGGGAATACGACATTGTAGCACCTTATTTTAAATGTAATATGACTGATATCATGGCATCACTCGGACTTGCGCAGTTGAGAAGATATCCGGCACTCCTTGAGAGAAGAAGAGAAATCATTGAGAAATACAACGAAGCTTTGAAGGATGAAGATGTTACAGTTCTTGAGCATTATACAGAGAATAGTCAGTCAAGCGGTCATTTATATCTTGTTCGTGTGAATGGAAAGACAAGAGAAGAGTGCAACAAGATTATTGAGAAGATGGCAGAAAAGGGAATTGCGACGAATGTACATTATAAACCACTGCCGCTTCTGACAGCGTATAAGAATCTTGGCTTTGATATTAAAGATTACCCGAACGCTTATGCAATGTTTGAAAATGAAATTACACTTCCACTTCACACGAAGTTATCAGATGAAGATGTGGAGTATATTATTAAATCATTTAAAGAATGTCTATAGTTTTGAGTGAAAGTTACGGATACTTATAAGGATAGTATATATGAAAAAATGGAATGAATTGCCAAAAGTAATGCAGAATGATAAAGTGAAATACTATTATGATATTTTACAGGAGCATGAAAAAGAGTTGAAATTGAAAAGAGCATTTGATATTATATGCTCTTTGATTATGATCATTATTTTATCTCCAGTTCTTATCATACTTAGTGTTATGATTAAATTGGATTCTAAAGGACCTGTTTTATTTAAACAGGTTCGTGTGACAACCTACGGAAGAAAATTTAAAATTTGGAAATTCAGAACAATGGTTAATAATGCAGATAGGCTTGGAACACAGGTTACAACAAAAGGTGATGCACGTATTACAAGAATGGGACATCTGCTTAGAAAGGTCCGTCTGGATGAATTGCCACAGCTATTTAACGTCTTGAAAGGGGATATGACTTTTGTTGGTACAAGACCGGAAGTACCGAAGTATACAGCTCACTATACAGAAGAAATGATGGCAACATTTCTTTTACCGGCAGGAGTAACTTCCCGTACAAGTATTGAATACAAAGATGAAGAAAAACTTCTTGAAAATGCAGAGAATGCTGATGAAGTATATATAAATGAAGTATTACCGGCAAAGATGGTGTATAATTTGAGAGAGATTGAAAAGTTCAGTTTCTTACGTGATATTAGTACAATGATTAAAACCGTGATTGCTGTGATCAAGTAATGAAGTAGGGGAAATGTAAGATGATAGTATCTGTTTGCGTTGTTGCTTATAACGAAGAAAAAGTTTTGGGAAAACTCTTGGAAGATATCCAAGCTCAGGATTATGACCATGGGAAGATGGAAGTGGTTCTGATCGACAGTATGTCTACAGATTCCACAAAAGAGATCATGGATAGATTTCAACAGCAGATGACTGATTTCAAGAATGTTCAGGTTTTGAAAAATCCAGGAAAAAAGCAGGCTTCAGGATGGAATGTTGCAATCAAAAATTTTTCAGGGGATGTTATGATCCGTGTAGATGCACATGCGTCTATTCCGCCTGAATTTGTGAGGAAAAACGTAGAAATTTTGGAATCTGGAGAAATGGTATCAGGTGGTCCAAGACCAAATATGATTGATGAGAGTACACCGTGGAAGGAAACACTTCTTCTTGCGGAACAGTCGATGTTTGGTAGTAGTATGGCTTCTTACAGAAGAAGTCAAAAGAAACAGTATGTCAAATCTCTTTTTCATGGTGCGTATCGAAGAGAAGTTTTGGAGAAAGTAGGTGGGTTTGATGAACAGTTGGGACGGACAGAAGATAATGAATTTCATTATAGAATTCGTAAAGCCGGTTATCAGATTTGCTATTCACCAGAGATTATATCTTATCAGCACGCTAGAAGTACCCTTTCAGGAATGTTAAAACAGAAATATGGAAATGGATATTGGGTTGCACTGACATTAAAGGCGTGCCCAGAGTGTTTAGCAATTTATCATTTTGTGCCTTTTGCATTTGTAGGAGGCATTGTTGTGACATCTGCGCTTGCAGTCTGTCACCATTCTTTGTTAGCTAAACTCATGTGGGGAGCGTATAGTTGTCTGGCAATCCTTATGTCATTTATGGCAGTGAAGGGGCAGAAGAAATATTGGCAGCAATTGTTGCTACCGATTCTATTTTTCTTGTTACATGTAAGTTATGGAATAGGAAGTGTTGTGGGATTTTTGAAACTTCCATTTTGGAAATATGAAAAAAGAACAGGGGTTTAAATAGGAGAGACTCTATGAAAGATATAAGGCTTAATGCGTTAGCCAATACACTTGTAAGACTTTTAAATATATTTTTTCCACTTATAACTACTGCTTATTTATCACGTATTTTAAGTAAACAGTTATATGGTGAATTTAACATAGCTAATACATACCTTAACTGGTTTATACCATTTGCAACACTTGGTGTTTATAACTATGGTATAAGGGAGATAAGTAAGGTTAAAGATAACGCAGAAAAACTTAATACAATGTTTTCTACTGTTATATATTCAGAGAAGTCATTCAATAATCTACAGTTTTTTATATTATTATAATGCCGATTTACAGCAAGAGTCCAAGTGTGCATTTACTTATGCTTATTCTTGGTGTTCAGCTTATTGCCCAGATTTTCTATATTGAATGGATAAATGAAGCTTTCGAAAATTATACGTTTTTATTCTATAAGACACTTTTTATACGTATTCTTATGTTAGTATCTATATTTGCATTCGTTAAAGAAGCAGATGATATTGTTCAGTATGCGATAATTATGTCAGCAAGCCAGTTTCTTAACTATTTTCTTAGTTATTTATGGATAAAGAAGGATGTTAAGTTTGTTAAGGTTCCTCTTGAGAACTTTAAACATCTTATTAAACCACTTATTGGCCTTTTCCTTCTTGCCAATGCTGGAATGCTCTACACTAACCTTGATCTTACTTTTGTATCTAAGATAGGTGCGCCTGAGCAGGTTTCATACTATGCCAATGGTCAGAGAATGATCATGCTTATATCGGGTGTTATTAGTGGTGCTATAAGTGTCAGTGTTCCACGTTTGAGTTACTATATAGGTCTTGAAGATGAGAAATCTTACCAGGATCTTATAAATAAGAGCAGTAGTATTTTCAGTTTCTTTATGGCTCCTATTGGTATGGGACTTGTTGCTCTTGGTGTTCACGCAACTGTTATAATGTATGGAACACGTTATATGGCTGGTGGTATCGTAACACAGGTATTTGCTTTTAGAGCTATATCATGGGCTCTTGAAATTGTCATGGGTACACAGGTAATCCTTATAAGGGGATTTGAGAATAAGTTGTCTATATTCTATATTATTGGTGGTATATGTAATCTTATATTTGATAGTATATTATTTGCATTTGGCGTATCATCACCACAGTATTACATTATGACAACTTTACTATCTGAATATATATTATTATTTATTGAATACAGCTTCATTAAAAAGAATAATCTTGTTGATTTGAAAATAGTTATACATTCATTTAGAAAATATACTTTTATAACTGTAGGATTTTTACCTTTATCATTTTTGGTAAATCATTTAATACCTACAGATATGAATATGGGTATTCCATTTATACTTAATATTGCAGTTACTATTATTGTATGCTGTGTATATTACGGTATAGCTCTTATTGTTACTAAAGATGAAGTGTTCATGGAAATGTTTAATAAAGTAAAGGGTAGATTACATGGATAAGATAAGTGTTGTTGTTCCAGTATATAACGTTAAAAAATATTTGGAAAAATCATTTGAATCTATTGCAGATCAAACATATGATAATCTTGAAATTGTCTTAGTTGATGATGGAGCCACTGATGGAAGTGGTAAGCTTTGTGATGAACTAGCTAAAAAAGATAACAGAGTGAAAGTCTGCCATAAAGTTAATGGAGGACTTTCATCAGCACGTAATCACGGCCTTTTAAATGCCACTGGTGATTATATTATATTTATAGACAGCGATGATTATATTCATCCTGACATGATAAGTTCTCTTTACAGTGAGATAAAAAGAACTGATTCTGATGTTGCAGTATGCGGAATCATGAATGTTTACAATACAAAGGAAGTTCCACAGTGCAGTGACACAGAAATTGTTTTTGAGTGTGACAGAGAGAAGTTTTTAAAGGAACTTCTTATAGGTGAAAAGATTCCGGGATCTGTTTGTAATAAGCTTATTAAAAAGGAGATTGCAGATAAATTACAGTTTCCTGTCGGCAAGATATATGAGGATGCTTTTTATCACCTTGACCTTGTTAAGGCAGCTAAATCATATGTTGTTATTACAAAGCCTTAT
>OLOW01001921.1_pt1 | contig 14399 bp, 12 predicted proteins | sample 1672801 | NCBI WGS metagenome assembly OLOW01 (sample SAMEA3136725, study PRJEB25190) | human gut metagenome | biome: human gut; feature: human-associated habitat; material: faeces | place: Austria | collected 2013 | reverse complement strand
ACAGGTATCAAGAAGTATTGAATTTATTGAAAAAAACACTTGATTATATGGAGAGGGAAACTAATGGAGAACGAAAAGAAATGCTGCTGTTCGGAAAAGACGACGATCCGTTCCGACAAGCAGAAAAAAGCACTGCTGAACAGGCTAAAGCGAATCGAGGGACAGGTGCGGGGCATTCAGAGCATGCTGGAAAACGACGCGTACTGCAACGATGTGCTGATGCAGTCGGCGGCGGTCAACGCGGCGATGAACGCGTTTAACCGCGAGCTGCTCGCCAGCCATATCCGGACCTGTGTGGCGCGCGACATCCGCGAGGGACATGACGAGGTCATCGACGAGCTCGTGGCGACCCTGCAAAAGTTGATGAAATGAAATGATAGGATAGAGAATCCTACTGACCATAGACAGAAAGACAGCAAAAGGAGGCAAACTCAAAAGTGGAACAGTTTAACGTAAAAGGCATGAGCTGCGCGGCCTGCAGCGCGCGCGTGGAAAAGGCGGTTTCCAAGGTACCGGGCGTCACATCCTGCACCGTAAGCCTTTTGACAAACTCCATGGGCGTGGAGGGCAGCGCGAGTGCGGAGAGCATCATCCGCGCGGTACAAAAGGCAGGATACAAGGCATCTGTCAAGAAGTCGCATGACGCTGCAAATCGCGCGGAGCAAGCAGGCGCGGGCAGGGGCAAAGCCGGGAACGCCGCAGAGAGGGCGGCAGCGGGCGGCGCGGCATATGCCGATGAGGAAGCGGCGCTGGCGGACACCGAAACGCCGCTGCTCAAAAAAAGACTCATCGCGTCGATCGGGTTTTTGCTGGTACTGATGTATGTTTCGATGGGACATATGATGTGGAACTGGCCGATTCCGGCATGGCTTGCGGGAAATCATGTGGCGATGGGCTTGCTGCAGCTTTTGCTGACCGCCGTCATCATGGTCATCAATCAGAAATTCTTTATCAGCGGCTTTACAGGTTTGTGGCACCGCGCCCCGAATATGGATACGCTGGTCGCGCTTGGCGCGTCGGCGGCGTTCGGCTGGAGTGTGGTCGCGCTGTTTCTGATGACCGATGCGCAGGTCAAAGGCGATATGGCGCAGGTCATGGTCTACATGAACGAATTTTATTTTGAATCCGCAGCGATGATTTTAACGTTGATTACGGTCGGCAAAATGCTCGAGGCGCGCGCCAAGGGCAGGACGACCGACGCCCTCAAAGGACTGATGCGGCTGGCGCCGGAGACGGCGACCCTTCTTAGAGACGGCAAAGAGGTGACGGTCCCTGTCGCGGAGGTTGTCAAGGACGACATTTTTGTTGTTCGCCCCGGCGAAAGCATTCCCGTCGATGGGATCATTCTGGAGGGCAGTACGTCAGTCAACGAGGCGGCGCTGACCGGAGAAAGCATACCTGTCGATAAAGAGGCAGGCGCACAGGTCTCCGCGGCAACCATCAATCAGTCCGGATTTATCCGCTGCCGGGCATCCCGCGTCGGTGAGGATACTACACTGTCGCAGATCATTCAGATGGTCAGCGACGCGGCGGCGACCAAGGCGCCGATTGCGAAGACGGCAGACCGCGTATCGGGCGTATTTGTTCCGGTCGTTATGGGAATTTCGCTGGTGACGCTGCTCGTCTGGCTGCTGATCGGACAGGGCTTTGCCTACGCGCTGGCAAGAGCGATCTCAGTACTGGTCATCAGCTGCCCTTGCGCGCTGGGATTGGCAACGCCGGTAGCTATCATGGTCGGCAGCGGTGTCGGCGCGAAAAACGGCATCTTGTTCAAAACCGCGGCTTCTTTGGAGGAAACGGGCAAGACAAAGGTTGTCGCGCTGGATAAAACAGGAACGATTACAAGAGGCGAACCGCAGGTGACTGACATCGTACCGGCAGAGGATGTGACGGCGGAGGAGCTGCTGCGTAAGGCAGCGGCTTTAGAGGCGAAGAGCGAGCATCCGCTGGCGCGGGCTGTGATGGAGTACGCGCGGCAGCAAAAGATAGAGCCTGCGGAGGTCAGCGCGTTTACGGCTTTGCCGGGCAGCGGACTTGCGGCGATGCTGGACGGCAAGCAGCTTCTCGGCGGCAGCATGAAATGGATCGGCGCACAGGCGAAGGAGGCTGCGGCAGGAAGAGAACGGTTAGCAGAGCAGATAGGCGTTTTCGCAGATGCAAACAAAGCGCTGCTGACGCAGGCGGAACGTTTCGCGGAGGCAGGTAAGACGCCGCTGTTGTTTATGGAGGACGGCAAGCTGCTGGGCATCATCGCGGTCGCGGATACCATCAAAGAGGACAGCGCAGCTGCGATTCGCGATCTGCGTAATCTGGGACTGCGCGTGGTCATGCTGACCGGCGATAACGAAAAAACGGCTGCTGCCATCGGCGCACAGGCAGGCGTGGACGAGGTCATCGCGGGCGTACTGCCGGACGGGAAGGAACGTGTGATTCGTGACCTTAAAAAATACGGGAAAGTCATGATGGTCGGTGACGGGATCAATGACGCGCCGGCGCTGACGAGCGCGGATATCGGCGCTGCAGTCGGCGCGGGCGCGGACATCGCACTTGACGCGGCGGAGCTTGTGCTGATGAAGAACAGTCTGACAGATGTGGCGGCAGCCATCCGTCTCAGCCGTCAAACCCTGCGTAATATCCACGAAAACCTGTTTTGGGCGTTCTTTTACAATACCATCGGTATTCCGGTCGCCGCGGGCGTTTTCGTCTCTCTGGGGCTGACGCTGAACCCGATGCTGGGGGCAGCGGCGATGAGTCTGTCGAGCTTCTGCGTCGTGACGAACGCACTGCGCCTGAATCTGTGCAGACCGTATGACAACCGCAAAGATCGCAAACACAGCAAAGCCGAAAGAGCATAAACCTGTGCCGCGATTCGCGCGCGTATCGAAATAGATAAAACCCGACCATGAGAAAAAACGCGGGCAGCGGATTTTCCCGGGGCGGTGAAAATAGGAATGAAAAAGAAAAACGGAGGAAGAGCAAATGACAAAGACAACATTAAACATCACAGGCATGGCGTGCAATATGTGCGAGGCACATGTAAACGACGCGATTCGAGAGAATTTTAAGGTTAAGAAGGTGAACTCCTCGCATACGAAGAATCAGACCGAGATTATCAGCGAGGAGCCGCTGGATGAGGCGAAGCTGAAGGATGTCATCGCGGAGACCGGCTATGAGCTGCAGGGGATCAGCAGCGAGCCCTATGTGAAGAAGGGATTGTTCGGCTTCGGGAAATAGGAGCTTGCCGCGCCGCTCCGCGGAGCTTTGCACTCTGGGTGCGGCGCGCGCTTTCTCTGCGGTGCGCTGCGTTTTAAGTCCGGCGCTTCTTTTGCCGCGCTGCCTTGCAAATCTTGCGCGTGCTTTCATGGAATGATCCATGCTTGTCCAAACGAGCGAGCAACGCGCTTTGCTGAGCGTTCGCGAGAATATTCGTGAAAACCACAAAACTCGGGAAGGCGGGGCGTGAGCCGATGCAATCATACGCTTAGAGGAGGTGCGGCGCACAGGGGTAGTGCGCTTTCTTTGCCACGCAGAAGTACAGTCTGCCCGCGAACTTGCGATGACGTTGAAATTCCAAGCTGTACGGGGGAAAACGAAAATCCGCGCGCGAAAAAGAATGAAAAAAAGAGCGGAAATGTGAAATTTCCCGTTGACATTGTTTCCTAATTATGCTAATATAGGTTTCGGCTCATGAAAAGACGGAAACGTTTTTACGAAAAAAGCCATGTTTTCTGGAGGGTGGCGACACGCGTTGCCAAACAGAAAAAATTAAAAAAGTTAAAAAAAGTACTTGACATTTTGAGCAATGTACTATAAAATAAATAAATGTGTCAAGCAGTTAAAAAAACTTGATACGGACTAAGTTGTGGGAGTTTAGCTCAGCTGGGAGAGCATCTGCCTTACAAGCAGAGGGTCATAGGTTCGAGCCCTATAACTCCCACCATTTACCAGATTATGATGGCCTGGTAGTTCAGTTGGTTAGAATGCCAGCCTGTCACGCTGGAGGTCGACGGTTCGAGCCCGTTCCAGGTCGCCAACTCTTTTTTGAAGAGTATGCAGTCTGCACAAAATGAACAAACTTGTATGCGCAGGAAATTTTGCGCAGTGCAAGGCGCGTTGAGTGAGTACCGAAGGGCGCGTACCTGTGTACGTAACCGAGGACGAGTGAAACAGCAACGCAGCAATACGCAAAATTAACAAGCATGGTGGGTATCGTCAAGTGGTTAAGACCCAGGGTTGTGGCTCCTGTATACGTGGGTTCGAATCCCACTACCCACCCCATATTTTATCAGAACGCAATGATGTTGGGGTATCGCCAAGCGGTAAGGCAACGGATTCTGATTCCGTCATGCGCAGGTTCGAATCCTGCTACCCTAGCCAATTCGGCGACATAGCCAAGTGGTAAGGCAGAGGTCTGCAAAACCTTTATTCCCCAGTTCAAATCTGGGTGTCGCCTCCACAACGAATGCAAAAAACCGTTGAAAATTCAACGGTTTTTTGTTTTAATCAAAAGAAAACAAGCAGTGACTTTTGTTTACATTTTATCCCAAAACAGCGTTTTACGCGCAGAAAAAGCACTTTACGCGCGAAAATAGTCACACACATAGTCACACATTTTGGTTGAAATTCGAGAGGATGGCATGGTGTGCCGCGATACGATTGCGAAACGACTGAAAAAGTGAAAGGCTAAAGAAATTTTAAGTTGTTTCGCCGCGAATCACTGTGCTATGATGAAAGTAAGAAGACAAAGTATGCAGTTTCGAAAGGGGGAGTTCGACATGAGTACGTTGGATCAGGACAAAATTTATACGAGCAAAAGTCTGCAGGAAGAAATGAATGCGGAACGCATGCTGGAAGGAAAAGAACCGCTTCCGGCAATCAACCCGCTGCGGGGCGGCACAGGCACGCTGGCGCGAAAGGATCGATCTTGGAAAAGCGTGCCGGACTTTTTCATAAAAGCGTTTAAGAAAAAATAAAATATTGACGAGAACAATACCCTGGGAGTCTGAAGTCCCAGGGCTTTTCTTCGGGGAAAACGGAAGCGCAAAGTTTTTTGGTGCAGGAATAATCGGACAAAAACCGACCGTTTTTTGTAGGAATTTTCTTAAAAATATAGTATAATACTCTTTATGAAATACTTATTTATCGCGGAAAAACCGAGCCTCATGCGTGACGTGCAGGCTTGCTATAAAAATCACAAGAAGGAAGTGGAAGAGAAGGTCGGAGAGATTGATTTTATGGCGCTTTCCGGTCATGTCTGCACGAACTTCATGCCGACCGACTATGAGGAATGGAAGGACAAAAGCTGGAAGGCCATTCTTTATCCGATGATCCCAAATCCGTGGCAGATCAAGCCTATCGCGGATAAGCGCAAGCAGAACACCATCGCGGAAATCGGGCGTCGCGTGCCGCAGTATGATGGCATCATCGTAGGCACCGACTCGGACGTAGAGGGATACGGCATCTACTGGCTGCTGGAGCAGTATCTTGCGCTGAATGAAAAACCGGCGCTCCGCTTCATCGAGCATTCGCTGACCGACGCGGAGATCCTGAAGTCACTGCTGACGATGACCGATTATCATCAGAATCCGACACACGTACACTTCGTGCAGTCCTTCCTCATCCGCTCCCGCGCGGACTGGCTGTTCGGCATGAATGCTTCCAGGATGCTGACGAATAAGCGCGGCAGTCTCATCAAAGCCGGACGGGTCAAGTCTCCGACGATCAAACTGGTCTATGATAACTCCATGGCAATCGAAAATTTCGCCAATCGCAAGTATTATGCACTTGAGGCGGAGTATGCGTGTCTGGGGGCAGAGATTGTGGAAAAAACAGTTTCAACCGAAGGAGTGGGCACGTCAACAGCTGCCGCAATCGATGAGCGCAGCGTTTTTAAGGCTGTTTTGCAGGGAGAGGACGGCGACGCGCAGTTCGAAAACCCGAAGCTTTTCGCGGAATATGCCTTAGAGGGAATCGTTGTCTCGCGTGAGACGAAACGGTCTTCTTCGCATGCGCCGAAGCTCTTTGACTTGGCGGCACTTCAGGCGGAGGCCGGAAGCAAATACAAATTTAAGCCGGATCAGACCCTGGAAATCGTGCAGCGGCTGTATGAGAAACACAAAGTGATCTCCTATCCGAGAACGCAATGTCGTTATGTATCCACCGAAAAAGCGAAGGAGTTTCCGGCGATGCTTGAGAATCTTTCGGTTTTTGAGGATCTGAAGTCCATCGCGAACGGCATCGATCCCGACGTCTTTGAGAAAATCCTCAAGGATAAGGCGGTGGTAAATGATACAGAGGTTGCCAAGGAGTCCCATGACGCGCTGCTTCCAACCTTAAAAAGACCGGATTTGCCCAGGATGTCGAGGGAAGAACAGATTATCTGCAGGATGATTTATACGCGGCTTTTGGCGCAGTTCCTGCCGAAGCTGGAAGAAGAAAAGACGACGATACAGATCCGGCATGCCGAGGCGGGCGTGAACAATGCGGTCGGTATAGAGAGCGAGAGCGGCGTGGACAATGCGGCAGATGCTGCAGGGGCGGACCGCGCAAGCGGCATTTTCAAAGCGACCGGCAAGGTTGTTGTCGAGCCGGGCTGGTCGATTTTATACAAAAAATCAAACGACCATGCACTGCCTAAGCTGAAAAAGGGCGATCGCGTCACAGCAGGCACGATACAGCCGGTACAAAAAGAAACTTCACCGCCGAAACGGCTGACGCAGGCCACTTTGATCAATGCCATGCGTAATATCGCCACACAGATCGAGGACAAGGAACTCAAAAAATCTCTCGCGGATTCACAGGGGATCGGCACGCCGGCAACGCGCGCCGCAATTATTAAGGATATCCTGGATTCCGGCTACATAGAAGAAAAAAAGTCCGGCCTTTATATCACTGCCAAGGGTAAGTCCTATATCGACGCGGTCAAAGATTTTGACATTGCTTATCCGGTTTTTGCCGCCGATATGGATAATAATATCAAAAAAGTACAGCGTGGTGAGGCTGAATATGAACAGGTGATGAACGAGGTACTGGAAAAGCTGCAGGAGATGTGCCAAAAGATCGGGCAAGATCCGGCGGAAGTTGAGGCGGAGCTGGCATCGTTTGAGCCGGTACAGACCGATATTCGCTGCATCAAGTGCGGCGGCGTGATGGAAGAGCAAAAGAAGCATTATCAATGCCTCGGATGCGGCGCAAGGATCTATAAAAATATCAGCGGCGCGGAGATCGACCTTGAGCTTTTGCGCAAACTGGAAGCAGGCGAGCAGAGCGGCTATCTGAATTTTCAATCTCGCGCAGGCAAACCATTCCGCGCGGCATTAAAGCTGGACGAACAGGGGGAAGCGCAGATGGTATTTTTCGAGGAAACCGTCAAATGCCCGAAGTGTCAAAAAAAAGCCGTCCTCAACCAATGGGGCGTGTTCTGCGGCGTCAAAAAGTGCGGACATAAAATTTTTCGAAGCTTTTGCGGGCATGATTTTTCCTATCCGGAAATGAAAACCTTGCTTGACGGGCGGGAGGTTAGCGCGAATTTTCAATCTAAGTCCGGCAAAGCATTTCGCGCCAAGGTGCATCTGAATGCCGACGGCGACTATACCTTTGATTTCACACAGGAGGAACGACCTTGATCTTACTGAACGCGACCGATATCTCCAAATCCTATACTGCAAGTCCGCTGCTGTCGAAGCTTTCCTACGCCATCAACGAAGGGGATAAGATCGGTCTGATCGGCGTGAACGGCACCGGCAAGTCCACACTTCTGAGAATTACGGCAGGCGTTGAGGAAGCGGACAGCGGCAGAATTGTTCTGACCGGCGGGGTGCGTATCGGCTATCTGCCGCAGGCCCCGGCTTATGATCCTGACAAAACCGTATTGGAGCAGGCGGTCAGTTATCTGACGCCGGAGACAGCTGCAGAGGGTGATTACCAATGCAAATCCATGCTGAACCAGCTTGGCATTTCGAATTTTACAAGGCAGATGGGCACCTTGTCCGGCGGCGAGCGGAAACGGGTCGCCATGGCGGGGATTTTCACCAATCCCTGCGATATTCTCATCTTGGATGAGCCTACCAACCATATCGACAGTGATACCGTCGAGTGGCTGGAAGGTTATCTCAAAAAGTTTCGCGGCGCGATTTTTATGGTGACGCACGATCGCTATTTTTTGGATCGGGTCACCAACGTGATCCTGGAACTGACCGATGGCAAGCTGTATCGCCACGAGGGAAACTACGAAGTATATCTGGAGAACCGGGCAGCGCGTGAGGAAATGGCGTTTGCCACAGAACGAAAGCGGCGGACTTTGTATCGCAGAGAGCTGGAGTGGATGCGCCGCGGCGCGCAGGCCCGGACGACGAAGGCTAAGGGGCGCATAGAACGCTTTCATCAGCTGGAGGACAGCAAACTTGTCGTCAACAATACATCACTGGAGATGAAATCAGTTTCTTCCCGCTTAGGAAAAAAGATCATCGAACTTGCGCATGTTTCCAAAGCCTTTGACGGTGTGCCGGTGATCATGGACTTTTCCTACAACGTGCTGCGGGACGACCGCATCGGTATCATCGGCGAAAACGGCTCCGGGAAGTCTACGCTTCTCAAGCTTCTGACCGGGGAACTGACGCCGGACAGCGGCAGCGTAGAAATCGGAGAAACGGTCAAAATCGGCTATTTTTCTCAAGAAAACGAGCATATGGACAAATCGCTTCGTGTCATCGAGTACATCTGTAGCATTGCGCACAATGTCAAGACAGAGGACGGCTATGCCAGCGCCTCGCAGATGCTGGAACGCTTTTTGTTCCCGCCGCACATGCATTCGATTCCGGTGGAACGGCTTTCGGGCGGCGAGCAGCGGCGGCTGTATCTTTTGGGCATTCTCATGGGAGCGCCGAACGTGTTGCTGTTGGACGAACCGACGAACGATTTGGATATTGACACCCTATGTATTCTGGAGGACTATTTGGATACGTTCGCGGGCGCGGTGATCGCGGTATCGCATGACCGTCATTTTATCGACCGCATTGCGGAGAAAACCTTCGTTTACGAAGGGGACGGACATATCGCGCAGTATCCGGGTGGTTACAGCGATTGGGCCGCAAGACGTGCCGCCGAATCGGCGGCACAAGACCGCAAAGAAAGCGGCAGGGAAAGCAGGCCGCAAAGAAACGACCGATCTAACAGAAAAGCAGCCAGGCGCTGCTGCACCGCAGACAGGCAGGACAGACGCGGCCAGACCGAAAAAACTGAAATTTTCCTATAAAGAACAGCGGGAATTTGAAACGATTGATGCGGATATCGCCGCGCTGGAAGATGCGATTGCCGAGGTGGAAACGCAAATCAACCGGGCCGGCAGCAATTATACCAGACTGCAGGAGCTGAGCGCCGAGCGCGAGCGGCTCACCGCGTCCCTGGACGAAAAAATGGAACGCTGGGTCTATTTGAATGATTTAGCAGAAAAAATCGAGGCACAGACATGAAGTATATCAGGCAATTTATGATTATCATTCTTATTTCTTTTGTCGGTGAGGTGCTGCATTATCTGCTGCCGCTGCCGATTTCAGCGAGCATTTACGGCCTGGTGCTGATGCTGGTCGGATTGGCAAGCGGGCTGATCCCGCTGGCGGCGGTCAAGGATACGGCGTATTTTTTGGTGGAGACCATGCCGCTGATGTTCATTCCGGCGGCAGTCGGCCTGTTGGAATCCTGGCCGGTGCTCAAACCGATGTGCGGACCGATCGTTGCGATCACGGCCCTGTCGACCGTGACAGTTATGGCGGCGGCCGGGCTCTCGACGCAGCATGTCATTCGCCGCGCACAAAAAAAGGAAGGCGCGGCGCGAACAGTACCGGGGGCAGTTCCGGTCATATCGGAGAAAAAAACAGAGGGAAAGGAGCGCAAAGCACATGCATAGCCTTTTGGAACAATCTGTATTTTTTGGTGTAGCGGTCAGCATCGCGGCCTATGAGGCCGGCTCCTTATTAAAGAAAAAATATCATTCCGCGCTATTCAATCCGCTGCTGCTCAGCGTCGCAGCAACGATCGTGCTGCTGATCCTTTTCCGTATCGATTACGATACCTATTATGAAGGCGCGAAGTATCTGAGTTATCTTCTGACACCGGCTACTGTCTGTCTGGCAGTGCCGATGTACGAGCAGCTGGAATTGTTAAAAAAGAATCTGAAAGCGGTCATGGTCGGGATCCTCAGCGGTGTACTGATGAGTCTCGGCTGTATTTTGGTCATGGCGATCGTGTTCAGCTTAAATCACGAGACCTATGTGACGCTTTTGCCCAAATCTATTACGACGGCCATCGGCATGGGTGTTTCCGAGGAACTCGGCGGTTATGTCACGATCACAGTTGCGACGATCGTCATCACCGGTGTGCTGGGAAACATCATCGGTGAGGGCCTCTGTAAACTATTTCACATCGAAGAACCAATCGCCAAAGGCGTCGCGCTGGGGACCGCATCTCACGCGATCGGTACAGCGCGCGCAATGGAAATGGGCGAGATCGAGGGCGCGATGGCCAGCCTTTCGATTGCAGTCGCGGGACTTTTGACGGTTGCCGGCGCATTGGTGTTCTCATACTCCTGGTAGAAGTCAGCCGATGAGACCTTTGCCTAAGAAAAAGATCACAGGAACCAGTAAGGACGGCAGCAGGTTCATGGTCTTAAAATCCTTAATCTTGAGGATGGAGAAGCCCGAAGCCGCGATCAGAAAGCCGCCGACGATCGAAAGCTCTGTCATAAAGGTGTCAGAGATGAATTCCGTCAAAAAGCTCGCGCCGAGGTAAATACCACCCTGCCAGAGAAAGAGCACTCCGGCGGCAAAGGCGATGCCGATGCCATAGGTAGAGGCAAGTACCATGGAGGTTACCAAATCGAGCGTGCCATTTGTAAAGAGGAAGGTTTCATCGCCATAGAGGGCGCTTTGCATCGGACCTAAAATCGAAAGGGTGCCGATACAGAACAGCAGGATTGCGGTCGAAAGTCCCTGTCCGAGGCCGCTGCCGCCGCGGGCATCGACGATATGCTGAAATTTAGCGTCGATGTCCAAACCGGTGCCGATGATGCTGCCGACAGCAAGGCTGACGATGAACAGCACAGGATATTGACTGTCCGGCATGTGGTTGACAATGGAATTGATGCCGATGCCTAACGCGGACAGCCCCATGGCATCGAAGAGGATGCGTTGCTGCGTTTCCTTAAGTCCTTTTTTGAGTAAGCTGCCGATGATGCTGCCGACGAGGATCATACAGGTATTGAATAAAGTGCCGATCATTGCGGATTCCTTCCTTTCCCTTCTGTTTTGTGCGCTGATACGTTTCTTTGTTTCTGCGTTTCCGCGCTTGTTTGACGATGTTTTTTGTAATTCGTTGTTTAGATCCACGAATTTTCTGAAAAATGATAAACATAGTCTACACTTTTCCTTGCAGTTTGCAAAGCGATAGTTTATCATATGGATATGAAAAAAATTCACAGCAGGTCGTGAGACCTTGACGTGAAAGACAGGCATGCTTATGAAACGAAAAGACGATGGTAGAAGTGTGAAAGCATGCGATACGAGAGACGATACTGTGAGAAGAGGTAAGAAAGATGGATGCGAAGAAGGTGGAGATCTTGCTGGAAGCGGTGGAAAGCGGTAGTATGATGGGGATTGCCGGACAAAACGGCTATACACCGTCAGGACTTTCCCATCTGCTGCGCAGATTAGAAGCGGAGCTTGGAGTGCAGCTGGTTGAGCGGACAAACCGCGGAATCGCCCTCAGCGAGAACGGCAAGCGCCTGCTGCCGTATCTGCGTGGCTATGTCGAAAGCTTCGAAACGCTGGAGCGCGAGGCAGCGCTTTTGCGGAACGAGACGGAAACAACGCTGCGGCTTGGGGCTTACGCGAGCATCGCGAAAAACTGGATGCCGGCACTGCTGCGTGCTTTCGGCAAAGCGTATCCACAGATCCGAGTGGAACTGGAGGTTCTCAGCAGGCAGGAGCTGTATCGCGCGATGAAAGAGGACAGACTGCATCTGATCTTTGCGTGTGAGGATCAGACACAGCCATATCATTTTTTGCACCTTGCGGATGATCCGTTCTATGCTGTGCTGCCATCGACGGAGGAATCGCTGCAAGCCATCACACTGCCTCCGCTGTCCGGTGAGCAGGAGGATGCGATTCCGGCGGCGAAAAAAAGCGCGGTTTTGCAGGAAGGCGCTCGGACGAAGCAGCACAGGGAAGAACCGCGCGCTGTGCGGTTGAATCAGCAGACGGAAGCATCGAGCGCCGCGCAGGCGGGAAAAAACGCGGAAGATCAAAATGCTGCGAGGTCAGCGTTCTCAGAAGCCGCAGCTGCTGCGCGGAAATTTGAAATCGCGGATTTTGAGAAGTATCCATTCATCATGCCGTCCTACGGCGAAGATGTGGAAGTGCATGAGGCCTTCGCACAGTATCAGGTATGTCCAAAGCTGCTGCCTGCCAGCGCGGATGATCCCGTGATCCTGGGCATGGTGGCAGGCGGCATGGGCGTGACGATGCTTTCGGAGCTTGTGCTGCGCGGCAGCAGTGAGCCGGTGCGTAAGGTTCCGCTGCTGCCGACGATTGTAAGACCGCTCGGCATTGTGTACCGGGACATGCACGTGCTGAGCGCGGCAGAGCGGAGCTTTTTACAGTTTGTAAAAACAGAAAACGTGCAGCTCTGATCACGATGGATGATCGGCAGTGCCGGGATCGTATCAAAACATTGCCGAGATACTGCAAGTCGCGGTTTATGTGAACGACGACTGCAATGCGGCGAAACAGTCGCTGTTGATGCGGAGAATATCTGCCAGCGGAATGACCAGACGTGCAGGAACTTTGGAATCTGCCTGCTCGTATGGCAAAACGGATTGTAACATATCGTCGATTTGCAGATAGAGTTGTTGTGCTGTTACATCCACTTTCAGAAACTGACCGGAGACGGTGTGGTAAACGCCGCCTTCTTTTTTTGTGTCCGGGCAGAAGTAAGTGACGGTGATTCTAATCTTTTCCTCCTGTGGGGAACGCGCGGGTTCGGAGACGCGACTCGAGGCGGTGCGTGTGTTTTTTGAGAAGGCGAAAGCTCCTTGCGCGTTGGGCGGTACTTTCGCAGAGGCAGCCTGCATGTCGGAATCCGAAACAACGCAGGATACCCGGCTTTCGGGATATGCGCCTGCGCTGTCTGCCTCTGCGGCAAGGCTTTGCAGGAAACAGAACTGCCGGTTCAGCAGCTCACACTGCGTATCGTCCGGTTCGATGCGCGGACTGGTGAGGCGGGCTGTTTCTGCCAGCGCTGCCTCGTATCCGGTCAGCGCGGCAAAGGGCATAAACTGTGCCGCACGATCAGCGATCGGCATTTGTCTGTGTTTTTTGGAAACCGGATGCGGCAGATGCAGGATGTCGTCATAATGCTTCATGCCTTATGCCCTCCGATCTGGTCATTGCGCTGCATGGCGGTCGCACCATCTTCGAGGTCACGACCTTTGATGACTGCGTTTTTACCGAATTTTTGTTTGATCGCCAGCAGAGACTGCTGGATTCTGCGTTCATTTTCGAGCGCGGCGGCAGAAGCTTCTTTTTGCCGCTGCGTCTCGGCGGCGTCGCGGCCGAAGATATCTTTGCCGTCCGCGACAAAGCCGAACAGGTCAAGCTGTTCTCCTTGTTCCGCGCCTTGCCCTGCGAGGGCCGCAGCAGTGTCTTGTGCAGTTTGCGCATGATCTGCAGAGGGGGTCAAGCCTGCACTTGCATACGGATGGCCTGCTTGCAGGATGCTACACATGGACAAAGAGCTCCTCTCTGCGTGGTCTGCACCGATGCTCCGGCACGTCTGCGCAGCAAGCGGGCATTCCGGCAGGATATGGTTCGCGCAGAGGGTCAAGCGGCGTACCATAAAATCCGGATTGACGATGCGCTGATACAGATCCGAGAGTGCATCGACAATCTGTGAGACGGAGGATGTAGGCTGCGGCAGATTAACCGTACTGTACGCGTGTTTGGGAATGGCACGACCATAGCGGTCGATTGTCACTTCCACGCTTTCCGCTTCGCCTGCGGCGCTGTGGGCTTGCGCTGCGGATTGCCCGCGGTTTCCGGTTTGCCTATACGCTGGCGTGCGGGCCGCGGCAGGCAGTGAGGTCGTGTCATAACCGACAGTCAGTACGAGCTGGTCGGTGGTCAGTTGTTTTTCGAACAGATCCATGGCGAGCTGCTCTGCCATTTCGCAGACTACCAGATGTGCTTTTGCAGCCGGATAAGGACTCTGCAGCACCTGCCCGGAGCTGATGCTCGAGGAAGCCGAGCGATAGGCTTTGATATCCGCCATGGTACAGGGCTCCCAGCCCCAGGCATGTATTAGAATTTAGGGAGGCTAGTTATGTAGGTAACAAGCCTCCTTTTGTATCT
>OLOW01001920.1_pt1 | contig 14400 bp, 16 predicted proteins | sample 1672801 | NCBI WGS metagenome assembly OLOW01 (sample SAMEA3136725, study PRJEB25190) | human gut metagenome | biome: human gut; feature: human-associated habitat; material: faeces | place: Austria | collected 2013 | reverse complement strand
TTTATACTTTGAAAGAGTAAATGAAGCTAAAGATTTAATAGCTTCTTATCAAAGATACTTTCAGCAAAGTCTTTCACATTTTGCAGAGTAGTATGAGCAATATTCGTCATTGCTTCTTTGGTAAAGAATGCCTGATGAGAAGTCACAATCACATTGTTGAAAGACAAAAGACGGGCTAAAGTGTCATCATCAATAATCTTGTCGGACTTATCTTCATAAAAATAAGGCTCTTCTTCCTCGTATACATCCAGACCGGCATATCCTACCTTTTTAGTCTTCAGTCCCTCTATCAAGGCATTGGTGTGAATCAACTGCCCACGCCCCGTATTGATAATCATCACTCCGTCTTTCATTTTACTGATGGAATAATCATTAATCAGATACTTTGTCTGTTCTGTCAAAGGACAATGCAGGGAGATGATATCCGAACTATGATAAAGTTCATCCAAAGTACAATAAACCACCTGATGTTCACGGGCAAAATTGTAATCGGGATAAAGATCATATGCAAGAACATTCATACCGAATCCACGTAATATCTGAATTAAAATCTTGGCAATCTTACCCGTACCGATAATTCCGGCAGTCTTGCCATGCATATCAAATCCCATAAGCCCGTGCAGGGAGAAATTCCCGTCACGTGTCCGCATTGTAGCACGGGGAATCTTGCGGTTGAGTGATAACATCAACGCCACCGTAAATTCGGCAACGGCATAAGGTGAATAAGCCGGTACCCGTACCACTTTCATCTTACCTGCCGTTGCCGCTAAATCCACATTATTATAACCTGCGCATCTTAAAGCCAGCAGTTTAACACCATTATCCGCCATTGCCCGGATAACTTCGGCATCAGCCGTATCGTTTACGAAGATACAAACCACATCCACTCCTTTGGTCAACACCACGTTATTCATATTCAAATGGCCTTTGTAATACCTGATATCAAAGCCAAACTTCTCATTAGCCTCCGTAAACGAGCGTTCGTCGTAGGGTTTCGTGTCGTAAAAAGCTATTTTATAAGCCATAATTGTTTTTCCATTTATAGTTCATATAAATAACAAAAACACGGCCCCTACTGTTCACATACTGACTTATAGTTTTTTCAGTTCCGTGTACAGGCGCTGTACAGGAAGCCCCATCACATTGAAGTAACTACCTGAAATACCACGGACACCAATGAAACCTATCCACTCTTGTATACCATAAGAACCAGCCTTATCCATCGGCTTGTAAACCCGGATATAATAATCGATCTCCTCATCGGACAATTCTGCAAACGTTACTTCTGTCACAGCTGAAAAACTTCGCTGAGCCCCGACGGTAGTCAGACAAACTCCGGTTATCACCTGATGGGTCTTGCCGGAAAGCTTCCACAACATTTGCCGTGCATCATCCTCGTTATGAGGCTTGCCCATGACTACACCATCCAACCATACAATGGTATCGGCAGTAATAATCAATTCGTCCGGATGCATGGTATTCCGGTAAGCAGCCGCCTTTTCGCAAGCTATATACAAAGGGATTTCCTCTGCTTTCAATGTATCCGGATAGGTTTCCTCTATGCCGGGTAGTGTTTTTACTTCATATTTTATACCTAAGCCGGATAACAATTCTTTGCGGCGCGGAGAATTGGAAGCAAGGATTATTTTATATTTTTCTAAATTTTCCAACATAACTTTTCTTTATTTCATTACCACCCGAAGGCCTTTTCATGAGCCATCCATTTTCCTTGAGCCTTCAAGACCTGTTCCACCACGTCACGGCCACATCCATATCCCCCGTTACGATGAGAAATATAAACAGCTGTTTCCTTTATCTCAGGTGCCGCATCAGCAGGACAACAAGGCAGCCCACACAAACGCATCACTTCATAATCGGGAATATCATCGCCCATATAGAGTATCTCCTCATCCTGCAATCCATATTTTTCCTTCAAATGGGCATACTCCCGGGTCTTCACCGCAGCAGCCAGATAGACATCTTTGATACCCAGCCCCTCATAACGCTTACGCACCGCCTCGGTATTTCCACCGGTAATGATGGCAACATGCAGCCCGCATTTCACAGCCAACTGCAATGCATACCCATCCTTGATATTAACCGTACGCATGGGTTCACCATTGGGGTGCAAATAAATAGTTTCCGCACTCAATACCCCATCTACATCAAATACCAATGCCTTTATTTTCTTTAAATCATAGTTTATCATACCACTTATGAGTTCTTTCCCTCTTTATTTGCCTGAATGACAGACAAAGGGAGATTATGAATACTTTTACTTATCTTTTCGTACAATTCCTGCAAAGACTCCTCATCCGCCAACATCTCCAAATGTTTGCTTATTACGTTTTCATCGTAGCGTACAGCCGGACCTGTCTGCGCCTGTGTGGGAGAAAGTTCATGTACTTTGCCGGCAGTTTCGTCTATCAGCGGAAGCATCACTTCAAAAGGAATCCCCTGCTTTTCCAGTATATGTGAACTTAATGCATACATATGGTTTGCAAAATTACAAGCAAAGACTGCCGCCAGATGCAAATACCTACGTTGCCCGGAAGTCACTTCATACACTTTAGGACTGAGACGAACTGCCACCATACGCAGCAATTCCACTTCTGCCGGAGCAGATGCTTCTATAAAAAAAGGTACAGTATTGAAATCCACTTCACGCTGCTTGCTAAAAGTCTGCATAGGATAAAGTACCCCATAGCGTTTTACCAATCCCTTCCATAAATCCATAGACATACTACCCGCCGTATGTACAAACAAGGCCTGCTCCCTTCCTTTCACCAATACAGGAGCCAATTGTCGCAAAACTGCATCTTTCAGCGCTACAATATACAAATCGGCATCCCGACGTATCTCGTCCGGCACAATAGTGTAGTCTACTGAAAGTCTGGCAGCCAATGCAGAAGCAGATTCCTCTGTACGGCTGTATACCTGCAAGATAAGACACCCCGCCTTTTGTAAAGCAATTCCCAGATGGGTTGCCACATTGCCAGCTCCTATCAGAACTATTTTCATCATCGGGTCGAAACTAAATATAAAATAACTCCCACCAGCAACAAAGCCGCCGGCAACAAATAAGCAGACATCTGTCCCAACAAAGCTATCACCAAACCGATATTCAATATCAGCCATATACCCGTCAATACAATTCCTACTGACTTATCAGCCTTGAACCAAAGGAAAATAACAGCTGCATACAGTAACAGATTGTCTTTCTGCATAACCCATGGCAACCCGTGTGAAGCAAATCCTATAAACTTATCGATCAGATAAAGCATCCCCATCACAATGAGAAACACCGCAGAAGCTTTATACGTATCCTTATGATTGACAGCAGCCACGTTTACTTGCCTCCATATTTATTAATGTGAATTTTCTCCCATTGTAAATGCTCCTCATTAAAAGGCTTGCGTTCCATACCCTTATGCCCTACCGCTATAATGGAAACCACCTGCAACTGCAACGGAATATCAAGCAACGTATGCACGTATTCACCCGAGGGCATCCCGGTAGCGGTAAAACGTTCACGCACCTGTATCCAACAACTTCCCAACCCCAAATCTTCTGCCTGCAACTGGATCATTATGGAAGCAATTGACGCATCTTCAATCCAGACATCACTAGCCAACGGATCAGCCATCACAACTACAGCCATAGCAGCATCCGCTAGGAAAGCCGCCCCCATCTCCTTACAATGGGAAAGTTTTTCCAACATATCCTTATCATCTACCACAATAAACTGCCAGCAATTACTACGTTTAGAAGACGGAGCCATCAAAGCAGCCTTCAACAAAGCAACTACCTCTTCCTGTGTCAACTCTTGATCCGTGAACTTACGCATGCTGCGTCTGTTCTTTATTAAGTCACTAAATTGTTCCATAATATACCCTGTTAATTTATTTTTCTGCACAAATATACAACTAGAATGTGGATTGATAAACAAAAAACAATAAATTTGCAATTAGAGATGCCTGTCAGATTAAGTACATATCGCAAAGGAAATGCCATTCCCCCTCTGCCGGGAACAAACATTTTCCATTCTACCGAGCTGTTTCATGTCTTTGAAATGACCCGGGGATACGAACCTTTGCTTATCGTAGCCTATATAGGAAACCGTCCTGTAGGCAAACTGCTGGCTGTCATCCGGAAGAGTATGCGCTTGTTCCCCCCCGCAATCATCAAACGATGCGAAATTTATGGCACAGGCGAGTATTTTGATGAAGAACAGAATAAGGAAGACCTGTTCGGGGAAATATTGGAACATCTCACCAACGAAGTATTATGCAAATCGTTCCTCATCGAGTTCCGCAACTTGGAAAATCCGCTATTCGGATACAAAGCTTTCAGAAAGAACAACTATTTCGCCATTAATTGGCTAAGAGTACGTAATTCACTGCACAGTAAAGCTCCTTACGAACGGCTGAGCATGTCTCGCAGAAGACAAATAAACAAAGCTCTGAGAAATGGTGCCATCATGGAAATAGCCGACAATGAGAAAGATATACAAGATTTCTCACGAATGTTGAAAAAAGCCTATTCCTCACAGATAAGAAAACATTTCCCGGACATCGGCTTTTTCCGGTTATTAGCATGGCAGAACCCGGAAAAAGAATTAGCCAAAGTGTTTCTTGTGAAATATAAAGGCAAAATCATCGGTGGTTCTATCTGTCTTTTCTCAAAAGAAAGTGCCTACCTGTGGTTCTCAGGAGGTATGCGGAAAACCTATGCTTTTCTTTACCCCGGTATTCTGTCCGTATGGGCACCTATTACCTATGCTTACGAAAAAGGATATGCACATTTGGAATTCATGGATGCAGGATTACCGTTCAAAAAGCACGGTTACAGGGACTTTATACTCCGCTTTGGCGGCAAGCAGAGCAGTACACGCCGCTGGTTCCGCTTCAGTTGGAAGTGGCTGAACAAACTCTTGTGCAAATTCTATATTTAACTCATTTTTGTCTTTTTGTCTAAAGTGTTGTGAAGCATCTTGCAAATAAGAAATAAAATTGAAGAAATATTTCTTTATTTAACTCGAAATTACTTTCTTTGTGCAGTTTTATCTGAAAACTTGAGTATAAAACCAAACTATTAAAATTATAAGATCATGAAAATCTCACACATTGAACACCTGGGCATTGCCGTAAAGAGCATTGAAGAGGCCCTGCCGTATTATGAAAACGTATTAGGTCTGAAATGCTACAATATCGAAACAGTAGAGGATCAGAAAGTTAAAACCGCTTTTCTGAAAGTAGGTGATGTTAAAATAGAACTGCTGGAACCTACAAGCCCCGAAAGCACTATCGCAAAGTTCATTGAAAAAAATAATGGCAACGGTGGTATGCATCATTTGGCTTTTGCAGTGGAAGATGGTGTGGCAAATGCGTTAGCCGAAGCTGAAACCACCGGCATCCGTCTCATTGACAAAGCTCCGCGTAAAGGTGCCGAAGGTTTGCAAATTGCTTTTTTACATCCCAAATCAACTTTGGGCGTCCTGACCGAGCTTTGCGAAAAACCATAAAACACGAGATCTGACTATTCACGATTGAAGTCAGTATATTTAGTCTGGTTCAAGCGTAAATAGAATTATTTTTTAATCGTAAATTGTAAAATCATAAGTAAAATGAGCAATCAACTTGAAAAAATAAAAGAGCTTATCGAACGCCGGGCTACAGCACGCATGGGTGGAGGTGATAAAGCAATTGCAAAACAGCATGATAAAGGAAAATATACAGCCCGCGAACGCATAGCCATGCTGCTGGATGAGGGCAGTTTCGAAGAAATGGATATGTTTGTGGAACACAGATGCACCAATTTCGGCATGGAGAAAAAACATTATCCGGGCGACGGTGTAGTAACAGGTTGTGGTACCATAGAAGGACGTTTAGTTTACATCTTTGCACAGGATTTCACTGTTTCTGCCGGTTCTCTTTCAGAAACAATGTCTCTGAAAATATGCAAAGTAATGGATCAAGCTATGAAAATGGGTGCTCCCTGTATCGGTATCAACGACTCGGGTGGCGCACGTATTCAAGAAGGTATCAATGCATTGGCCGGTTATGCTGAAATTTTCCAACGCAATATTCTTGCTTCAGGTGTTATTCCACAGATTTCAGGTATTTTCGGTCCTTGTGCAGGCGGAGCTGTTTACTCTCCTGCTCTGACAGACTTCACCTTGATGATGGAAGGCACATCATATATGTTCCTTACCGGACCGAAAGTGGTAAAGACTGTTACAGGTGAAGATGTAAGCCAGGAAAACTTAGGTGGTGCAAGCGTTCATTCAACCAAATCCGGTGTTACTCATTTTACAGCCAAGACGGAAGAAGAAGGGTTAGCCATGATCCGCAAATTGTTAAGCTATATTCCTCAAAATAATCTGGAAGAAGCTCCCTATGTAGACTGTACCGATCCTATCGACCGTCTGGAAGACTCTTTGAACGAAATTATCCCCGACAGCCCCAACAAACCATACGATATGTATGAGGTGATCAGCGCCATCGTAGATAATGGTGAGTTTTTGGAAGTCCAACCTCACTACGCTAAAAATATCATCATTGGTTTCGCACGTTTCAACGGCCAGTCTGTAGGTATTGTTGCCAACCAGCCCAAATACCTGGCGGGTGTGCTTGACAGCAATGCGTCACGCAAAGGTGCTCGTTTTGTACGTTTCTGCGACGCTTTCAATATACCTCTTGTTTCATTGGTAGATGTTCCGGGATTCCTTCCGGGTACAGGACAAGAATACAACGGTGTAATCCTCCACGGTGCCAAGTTGCTGTATGCTTACGGCGAAGCGACTGTACCCAAAGTGACAATTACCCTGCGTAAATCATACGGCGGATCTCACATTGTAATGAGCTGTAAACAACTTCGCGGTGATATGAATTATGCATGGCCTACTGCCGAAATCGCCGTTATGGGTGGTGCAGGTGCAGTAGAAGTATTATACGCACGCGAAGCCAAAGAACAGGAAAATCCTGCCGCATTCCTAGCCGAAAAAGAAGCTGAATACACCAAGCTGTTCGCCAATCCTTACAATGCTGCCAAATATGGTTACATTGATGATGTGATTGAACCGCGTAATACCCGTTTCCGCATCATCCGTGCATTGCAACAGTTGCAGACTAAGAAATTAACCAATCCGGCTAAGAAGCATGGTAATATTCCTCTTTAATTAAAAATTAAAAACTGAGAATTGAACATGAAGAAATTAAATATAGGAATATTCCTTTCTTTGCTGCTGATGGTGGGGTTATGTTCTTGTGGAGAACAGAAATCGAACACCAAGCTGGTACTGAATGAAGTGCTGATTGAAAATGAAAGCAATTTCCAGGATGACTACGGAGTACACAGCGCATGGATTGAAATATTCAATAGATCATTTGGTAGCGCAGACCTTGCCGGTTGTTTACTGAAGGTGAGCAGCCAGCCTGGAGATACTGCTACTTATTTTATCCCTAAAGGTGATGTATTGACTTTGGTCAAACCTCGCCAGCACGCTTTATTCTGGGCAGACGGCGAACCCAACCGCGGTACTTTCCACACTAATTTCACACTGAATGCCGCAACCGACAATTGGATTGGATTGTATGATTCAGGCAAAAAATTATTGGATCAGATTATTGTTCCGGCAGGCACATTGCAAGCAAACCAATCATACGCACGTGTCAGCGACGCAGCAAATGAATGGGAGGTGAAAGGTTCCAGCGCAGACAAATATGTGACTCCGAGCACCAATAACAAGACTATCAACAGTCATGCAAAGATGGAAAAATTCGAAGAACACGACGGTAGTGGTATCGGTATGGCCATCTCTGCTATGAGCGTTGTATTCTGCGGTCTTCTTTTACTTTTCATTCTCTTCAAATGTGTAGGTAAGATTTCTGTAAACCTGAGCAAGCGCAATGCCATGAAGGTAAAAGGTATTACCGACAAGCAAGAAGCCAAAGAAAAGAAATTGGGTGAAGCTCCGGGCGAAGTATTCGCCGCTATCGCCATGGCCATGCATGAAATGCAAAGCGATGTACATGACGTGGAAGAAACCGTTCTTACCATTACCCGTGTAAAACGTAGTTATTCACCGTGGAGTTCCAAGATTTATACCTTGCGTGAAACTCCCCACAAAAAGTAAGTCACCAATAAAAAGATAAAATGATGAAAGAATATAAATATAAGATCAACGGTAACGTATACAAAGTTGCCATTGGAGATATAGAAGACAATATCGCTCATGTTGAAGTGAACGGTACTCCTTACAAAGTGGAAATGGAAAAAGCTCCGAAAGCTGTAGTGAAACCGGTAGTTCGTCCTGTATCAACCAGCCCTGCTCCGGCACCAGCTACAGTAGTAAAGCCTGCTGCAACTTCTACAGGTAAATCGGGCGTTAAATCTCCGTTGCCGGGGGTAATCCTTGATATCAAGGTAAATGTGGGTGATACCGTAAAAAAGGGGCAAACCATCATTATCCTTGAAGCTATGAAGATGGAAAATAACATCAATGCAGACAAAGACGGCAAGATCACCGCAATCAATGTAAGTAAAGGAGAATCCGTTCTCGAAGGTACTGACCTTGTAATTATTGAATAATATGGGAGAATTTATCAACTTTTTAGGGAATAACCTAGCTGACTTTTGGACATATACGGGTTTTGCCAATGCTACTGTTGGTCATATCGTAATGATCCTGATAGGTTTATTCTTCATATACCTTGCCGTGGCCAAGGAATTTGAGCCGATGTTGCTCATTCCTATCGGTTTCGGTATCTTGATCGGTAATATTCCTTTCAACATGGAAGCCGGACTGAAAGTCGGCATCTATGAGGAAGGTTCTGTTCTTAATATTTTATATCAAGGAGTTACCTCCGGATGGTATCCACCACTTATCTTTTTAGGTATCGGTGCAATGACGGATTTCTCGGCATTGATTTCAAATCCTAAACTGATGTTGATTGGTGCTGCCGCACAGTTTGGTATTTTCGGTGCATACATGATTGCATTGGCAATGGGCTTTGATCCGATGCAGGCTGGTGCTATCGGCATCATCGGTGGTGCGGACGGTCCGACAGCAATCTTCCTTTCATCCAAACTGGCGCCTAACCTGATGGGAGCTATTGCGGTATCTGCCTATTCATACATGGCATTGGTACCGGTTATCCAGCCGCCTATCATGCGTCTGCTCACTACCAAGCACGAACGTTTGATCCGTATGAAACCACCACGCGTCGTTTCTCATACAGAAAAAGTAATGTTCCCTATCATTGGTTTGTTGCTTACTTGTTTTCTGGTTCCGTCGGGTCTGCCTCTATTGGGTATGCTTTTCTTTGGTAACTTATTGAAAGAAAGCGGTGTAACCCGTCGCTTGGCAGAAACTGCCCGCGGTCCGCTGATTGATACCATTACCATCTTATTAGGATTGACAGTAGGTGCTTCCACGCAAGCTTCAGAATTCCTTACCATTGATTCGATTTTGATTTTCGCGCTGGGTGCATTGTCATTCATCATTGCTACCGCTTCGGGAGTTATCTTCGTAAAGATATTCAACTTGGTATTAGGTAAGGATAACAAAATCAATCCGCTTATCGGTAATGCCGGTGTATCTGCTGTTCCTGACTCGGCACGTATCTCTCAGGTTATCGGTCTGGAATATGATCCTACCAACTACTTGCTGATGCATGCCATGGGTCCCAACGTAGCCGGTGTAATCGGTTCTGCCGTAGCTGCCGGTATTTTACTTGGGTTCTTGATGTAATTCATTGAACAACAATAAATAAAATCCTCTTTAACTAATATGTGGAAGAGGATTTTTTATTGATATAGATTAAGAAATGAATGATTTATTATGATTTTTGAACGATTAGTTATATAAGATATGCTGAAAAACATATAAATTTGCCGCCGTAAAACCAAACTAAATTAAACGAAGATGGAAAAGAAAACAGTTAAGTACCATATTCCCCAACACGGAATATATATGTACGCACGTACTAATTCTGGGAAAACTGAACTCATTGTCCTAAACAGCACCGATGCCGAACAAGTGGTGGCAAATGACCACTACCGCATAATGACAAATGATTCAAAAAGCGGTAAAGAACTTATCAGTGGCAAAAAAATTGACCTTACCAAAAATATGACAGTCGGTGCACGTCAATCATTGATTATTGAATTATAATTGTTTTTTTAAGGTAAGAAGGTAAAATGAGAAAGTAAGAATAAAGGCGGCTTTTATTAAAGGGCCGCCTTTATTTATATCTCTGTCCACCTCTTTTATTTACGTGAAACAATTGTCCCTGTAGCTTGATTAGTAGGCATAACCAACATTTCTGCAATCTGCATATATTCCGGTACGGAAGCTGCAAAATAAACCGTTTCCGCAATATCATCTCCCGTCAATGGACGAATGCCTTTATATACATTATCCGCCTTTTCCTTATCTCCCCGGAAACGAACAACTGAAAAATTTGTTTCCACCAGCCCCGGTTTGATATTAGTCACTCTCAATGGAGTATCAACTAAATCTATACGCAGTCCATCCGATAAAGCTTTCACAGCAGCCTTTGTAGCACAATACACACTACCTCCCGGATAAGCAGCATCTCCGGCAATAGAACCAATATTAATAATATGTCCTCGTTTACGTTCCACCATTCCCGGTACGATCAGGCGTGTCATTGCCAGCAAAGCCTTAATATTAGTATCTATGACAATATCCCACTCATCCAGACTGCCTTCCTGTTCTTTATCCGTACCGATAACCAACCCAGCATTATTCACCAATAGATCAATGGATTGCCATTCCTTGGGCAATGATTCCAAAGCAGACGTTGCCGCTTTACGGTCGCGCACGTCAAAAGGAAGCAAATATATTTCCGTACCATATTGCTTTTCTAATTCTTCTTTCAATGCACTCAGTTTATTTACGTTACGGGCATTTAAAATCAAACTTGCTCCCTGTGAAGCAAACTTGCGAGCGCATCCGGCACCGATACCGCTGGAAGCTCCTGTGATAAAAACAATCTTATCCATTTTATTATTTCGATTTATTAAAGAACTTACTGAAAAATAGTATTTGATAGTCTATGGCATTATTCCAATACCTGCCTGTATGCCCACCCGGACGGATGATAAAGTCATGATTTATTTTCTTCTTCAACAGTTTTTCGTGTACAGCCTTATTCACTTCCAGAAAAAAATCATCACAACCGCAATCTATTATAACAGCCAAATCACCATTCTTTATCTTATCCAACTGATTAATTACCGTATGTTCGTCCCATCTCTGCTTGTTGCTCGCTTCTTCACCTAATTGCTTCTTCATCTCCCAATTATTGGGAAACGGACGGATATCTAAACCTCCACTCATACTACCTCCTCCTCCAAAGACATCTTTATGACGGATGGATAACCATAAACTTCCATGACCACCCATACTTAACCCGGTGACAGCACGTCCCCCTCTCTCCGCTTTCGTAGTAAAATTCTTATCAATATAGTTCACCAATTCTTTTGACACGAATGTTTCATAACGGTACTCCTTGTTCAAAGGGCTGTCCCAATACCAACTGTTCTTCCCGTCCGGACAAACAAAAATGATTCCTTCCTTATCAGCTATCCGAGGTAATTCCGGTTTTATCCCGAGCCATGTTCCCGCATTGCCCCCATATCCGTGAAGCAGATAAAGTACGGGACATTTTTCACCTGCCATGGCTTTATCCGGACAGATGGTAATTACCTGAACCTCTTTATTCATTGCATCGCTATGTACCGACAAAGTATCCACCTTAGCTGCCTGCATTCCTACAGACAAACACCAGCTTCCTATCAAAAAAGCCCAATATCGTTTTTTCATGTATATAAAAAATTACCCGATGTAAAGGTACAATATAATTTGCAATTTAGTTGCATCTTCTTTCCGCTATCTTTGTTGTCATAAATAAAAAGAAACAATGAAAAAAATAAAATTAGAATCAGTTTTCAATGAATTCACTTTAATGGGAATAGCTGTATCAGGAGCATTCTATCTAGGAGAATACTGGGAAGGTATTGCCGTTATTCTGTTCTATCTCATAGGTGAATGGTTCCAACACAAAGCTGTACACAAAGCACGCAGCGACATCAAAGCATTATTGGATGTACGTCCCGAAACAGCCACTGTAATATATAACAACACATATAAAATAACAGTACCGGAAAAAGTACAGCCAGGAGAAACCATTGAAGTAAAAGTTGGAGAAAAAGTACCTCTAGACGGATTTTTGCTGGAAGATTCCGCTTCATTTAATACGGCCGCCCTAACCGGAGAAAGTGTTCCCCGGACTCTATATAAACAAGAAGAAGTTTTAGCAGGAATGATCGCTTCAGATAAAGTGGTACGGATCAAAGTAAACAAACCGTATGATCAAAGTACGTTAGCACGTATCCTCACTTTAGTACAAGATGCAGCAGAAAGAAAAGCCCCTGCCGAATTATTTATCCGCCGTTTTGCACGAATTTATACACCGATAGTGACAGGACTGGCGATACTAGTTGTCATACTCCCCTATTTATACTCTCTGATAAAACCTGAATTCATTTTTGTTTTTGATGATTGGTTCTATCGGGCTTTAGTATTCCTAGTCATATCATGTCCTTGCGCATTAGTGGTCAGCATTCCATTAGGATACTTTGGAGGTATTGGTGCCGCATCTCACAAAGGGATTCTTTTCAAAGGGGGTAATTATCTAGATGCCATAACCCAAATAAACACCGTAGTATTCGATAAAACCGGAACACTCACCCAAGGTGTATTCAGTGTCCAGGCAATATCGGCAGCCGAAGGTGTTTCGCAAAAAGAACTGCTTCAACTTATCGCCTCTATAGAGAGTTTCAGCAATCATCCTATCGCAAAAGCCATTGTCAAATATGCAGAAGAACAAAGTATATCCCTTAACTCGTCACTGAAAATAACCGAATTTGCCGGATATGGAATAAAAGCCGTAACAAACGGTAAAGAAGTATATGTAGGAAATACACGGTTATTATCAAAATACGGCATCTCTTTTCCCTATGAAATCAGCGACATGACAGAAACAATCGTGTTATGTGCAATGGAAAACAAATATTTGGGATATCTTTCATTGGCGGATACACCAAAACCAGATGCTGTACAAGCCATCCGCGAACTGAAAGACTTAAATATTAATAATATTCAAATATTATCGGGAGACAAACAGACAATTGTTTCTAATTTAGCCGAAAAGATAGGTGTCACACAGGCTTTCGGCGATTTACTACCCGAAGGTAAGGTAGCACATTTAGAACAATTAAAAGCAAATTCTGAAAATCGTGTAGCTTTTGTAGGAGACGGTATCAATGATACTCCCGTACTGGCACTCAGCGATGTTGGGATTGCCATGGGTGGTCTAGGCTGTGACGCTGCTATAGAGACTGCGGATGTAGTGATACAAACAGACCAACCCAGTAAAGTGGCGGAAGCTATAAAAATAGGGAAACAGACCCATCGCATCGTATGGCAAAATATATCAATGGCATTCGGAGTGAAATTGTTAGTATTGCTATTGGGAGCCGGCGGAATGGCCACTATGTGGGAAGCCATATTTGCAGATGTAGGCGTAGCTTTACTCGCCATTTTTAATGCAATGAGAATACAGAAATGGAAAGAATAAAATGATTTGACCTATGAATGAAACAATCTATTTAAAAAAATTGGAACAGCGGGAAATCAAACCGACAGCCATACGTCTGCTTATTCTAAAAACCATGATGCAGCACAAAGAAGCATTTTCACTGTTGGATTTGGAAAACGAACAGACGTGGGTTCTTGATTGTCAGTTGTGGGAATTCTTCCGGAGTAAAACAAATTTCCTTTGTTTCTCCTCTGAATAGGTTCAGGTCTTTGCTGAACGTGATGTTTTCGCCGATGATTTCTCCTTTGACCGTGCATTTTATGCCACGCTGTGTCGGGTTTGTCACTTCTACGCTGACAGTTTCTTTTGCCAGGTCGTAGTTGGGTTTTGAAAGTTCGGATTTGATGAACGGATGGCGGATAACTGCTTTATCTGTGGCATAGAGACTGATGTTTTTCCAGATGCCGGTATTACGGTCGCGGATGCCGTCGTTGAAGGTGAAATCCCAACCGACACTCATCAGCATGGTTGTGTTCAGTCCGATGTTACCGTCTCCACCATTGTGAAACTCGCCGGCAGCTCCCCACTGCTTCGGTTTGATGGTTCCCGGCATATCGACCGGATAAACCTTGATTGCCAAGGCATTCTTCTGACCGATACGGGCGAAGTCGGTGATATTGATATACTCCGGTTTGAACATGCCGGACATATTGCCAAGCAGATAACCGTTTACCCATATTTCGGCACGATAATTGATACCGTCTACCTG
>OLOW01001917.1_pt1 | contig 14419 bp, 8 predicted proteins | sample 1672801 | NCBI WGS metagenome assembly OLOW01 (sample SAMEA3136725, study PRJEB25190) | human gut metagenome | biome: human gut; feature: human-associated habitat; material: faeces | place: Austria | collected 2013 | reverse complement strand
CAACCGCGAGCCTTTCGCCCTCGACGAGCTCAAGGGACACCGCAGCTCCACGCTCGTGAACCTCGGGGCATGCGCCCTGCGCCTGAACCGCACGCTGCATTTCGATCCCGACAAGCAGCTCTTCGTCGGAGACGAGGCCGCAAACCGGCTCATCGACCAGCCGATGCGCACGCCGTGGAAAATCTGATAACGTCCAAAACCTGAAAAAAACATGAAAAAGATATTTATCACCATACTCCTCGCCGCCCTGATGCCCTTCGCAGCCGGTGCGCAGGACGCGCGCCAGCGCACCGCCGAAACGATCGTTGCGGACGCCCTGGCCCAACTCCCGGCCCAGACGCCCAAGGCGTTCGACAGCCTGATGCAGGAACTCGCGGCGACCGGAGCCGACGGAATCCGGATGATGGCCGCCATGCTCGTGCCCGCAGCGGAAGGCAAGAACGCCCCCGTGGAATACGCCATCAACGGGGTGGTGAGCTACGTGACCGCCGCACCCAGGCGCCCGATTTCGCCGACGTGTGGAAGCAGATTGCGCCCCGTATCGAGGGGCTGCCGCTCGTGGCGCACAACTCGCCCTTCGACCAAATTTTGGGTCAGGCGGATGTACTGCTTGCCATTCCGTCTGCTGAAATAATAAGGATGCTTTCCATCGGTCAGCTTAACGGTCCATGCCTCGTCTGTCGGGTATTCGGTGTAGTTTTTCAGCACCGCGACAACCTCATAATTGAATTCTCTCGATTTTTCATCCGGCGTCTGGCACTGATTCCAGTCAAAGCCGCCGTTCTCGCGTTTGACCAGCCGGAACTCAATCTCCGGTGTAGGCAGGGCGTGCATAAAGGTCTGCACGGCGCTGGTCCGGGAGTTGTCTACCTGCGTCGGGTCGTCGTTGGTGTTGTAGGGCGTTACACGCACGACGAAGTAACCCGTCCACGCTTTATCTGCCACAAAGGTATAGCTGCGCTGGTAGACGTCAGCTTTCAGATAGGGAACTGCATCCGGTTCGACAGTACCCGCATCGTTGCAGGGCAGAATTTCAACACGGTAGTAAGCGGCGGGGCTGGCATTCTTGTCGCTGTCGCTCGGCTCGGCCCACGTCACTTCATAACGGCCATAGACGTTGTTGTCCGCGTCCTGCACCTGGCTGGCCTTGACGTTGATTTCTCCCGGCTGGGCGGGCTTGGTGCTGTCCAGCATGTACTTATAGTAGTTCTGGATGACCTCGTCGGTGATGTCGGTAATATCAACGTCCGATTTCGTACTGTTCGCAGCTTCGCCAAATTGCAGCATCACAGTCGCTCTCTGGTTGCCGGGATTGGTATCACTACCCGCGCCGGTGTCATCGAAAATGTAGGCTTTCTTACCGTCGGTCTTGATATAGGCAGAGTTTGCTGCGGCATTCCAATCCGTAGAAGTAATGCCTCGCATCCACCACAGACTGTACGCTGCGCCGTTCCCACCCTCTGCCAAAGTGGGCAGGAACGCAATATAAGGATTGGTTGCTTTATCAGTGACGTTATAGCCTATGTACAGACGGTGTGCTTTTACTTTTCCCGAGGACGAGTTCCAATCTGTCTCGTTGTAGGCCTTGTCACTTCCTTGCTTATCCGCTTTCTCCCAGTTACCTGTTGTACTGTTCGGTTTTTCTGTGGTCAGTTTACGGGAATCTTTCTTAAAGAAGCTCTTGCCTGCACTTTCGGAATTCTCAATATAATAGTTGCCGTGGCCGGTGACATTCTCGTAACTCTGGCGCAAATAGGCAATAGGATACCAACCTGTACCAACCGTGGCAAAGCAGTTTGTGACATTGGTTGCTTCTTTCGACCCAGAGCCATTGCCGCGGCTGCCGACAATGCCGACTCTCCTGTCATACACTCCGCCACACGTAAAGTCTGTATTAAGGTTTCGGCAGCGGTCAATATTTACCGTAACATTATCAATGTTCCCCTTGTTGTACGGGCCGATCCATGCCAGAATGCCGACTGCCTGCGACGCTGCCTTGATTGCACCGCTATTGACGCAGTCGATGATGTTCAGCGTCATAATATCGGTGGGCTTCTTCATCTCGATTTTACCGATAATGCCCGCGCAGTCATTTGCGCCGTTTGATTTATACCAAATCTGACCGTAGTTACGGCAGGAAAGCACATTTGTGGTGCCGCCGGAAATAGGCTGGTCAATAAAGCCGACAATACCGCCGACTGCACCGTAACCGCTGTTTTTGTCGTTCGTGTTTGTTGTGATTTTGCCAAAATTGAAGCATTTCTGCACGGTTCCGCCGTAGTCCAGCCAATAGGCGATCACGCCGCCCACATTGGCCGAGCGGCTGTTGAACACACTGCCGCAGTTGACTACCTTGCTGACAGACCACCGGTCATCGCTGCGGTTCTGCTGCTGGCCAATGACACCGCCCACATGGACAACAACACGATTTTCGCTCTTGTAAATGTTGTCATCGTCTGTATCATCCTTGTTCTTAGGCCCATCAAACACGCGCGTAAACCGGCGCACAGCGGCACAGTTTACCACAGTGTCCAGCACGCTTTTGTCTGTGACGTTGGATTCGTTCTGGCCGACAATACCGCCGACGGTGGATGCCGTTGTCGCATTGTCAGAATAGACAAACCACTGGCCGGTGGCGGAAGTGTCGATTGTACCGCGGAGAGAGTTAAAGCCTGCCAGACCGCCCAGATAACCTTCGGCACGGACAGTCTCGCTGTTGTTGCTGCCGCGCAGGGCGACAAGCAGATCATTGGCGGCAAGACCGCTTTGGTTATAGACATTCCTATAGCCGCAGCCTTCTTTGGACACAGTGTCAACACCCATGAGATTTGCGTAGGTCTTGCCTGTGGTCAGCTCTGCCGCCATGCTGTTGATGCCGGCATTAGCATCTTCCGCACCCAGCCATTTTTCAACCTGTGCAACAAGGGCGAGTTTTGTTGTGTCGTCGCTGACCAGCGCTTTTTTGCTGCCGCTGCCCTTGATAGTGCCGTTGTTGGAGCCCGCGACGCCGCCCACAAAGCCGTAACGCGCCGTGATGATGCTGCCCGCGTCGTTGCTGCGCTCGGTGGCGACATAGCTGTTGGCGATTTCGGCATTGTTGCGGCCCGCAATGCCGCCCACATGGCTGGCACTGGCGAGCTTTTCGTCTGCGGTCTGGGTCGTGGTGATGTTGCTGATACCGCTGACCTGCAGTTTGATGTATTTGACCTCACAGCCGGTGATTGTGCTGTTGTTCAGACCGGCAATGCCGCCCACCGTGCTGCCGGTGCTGCGTGCACCGACGGAGACAAGGCCGCCCGTGTCCGCGTTGCCGCCCATCGTGCCGGAATAGGTACACTGCTTCAGGGTACCGTCGTTCTGGCCTGCGACGCCGCCCAAATTTGTATATTTATCAAGATTTTGTGTAAGGTCCAGCAGAACGTCGGTGCTGCTGACCGTGCCGTCCTCCGTGGTGCGGCCCACCGCGCCGCCCAGCGTGACGGTGTTGGTGCCCGCGCGCAGACCGGCGTCCAGCGCCAGCGCGCCGTTTTCGACCTGACAGCCGGTGATGGTGCCCTCGTTCATGCCCGCAAGGCCGCCGATGGTGACCGCCGGGGTGCTGAACCGCACGTTGGCGTTTGCCGCCAGCCTGACGTTGCGGATGGTCGCGTCCTTGCCGTTGTACGCCGCAATGGCACCGATGCTCTCCGATGTGCCGGTGATCGTGCAGTTGCTTACGCTGCTGTTGCTTTCCAGCCCGCTGCCTTGGCCGATGATGCCGAAGTTCGTGGCCGTGACGCCGCCCGCCGTGCCGTTGGCCGCGGTGACGGCGGCCTTGACCTGCACATTCTCAATCAGCGCGTCTTTATTATTATTGCCCGCGATGCCGCCCGCCTCGCCGTTGGTGGCGTAAACCTGATTCTTGGCATGGACGCAGGCGCTGATTTTGCCGCCCGCGGCGTTCTCGCCCGCAATACCGCCCGCATATTTTGTGCTGGCGCGCACCGAGGCACGGTTCTCCACGCGGGTGATTTCGGCACGGTTCGTACCGGCCACGCCGCCCGCGTAGTTGGCGGCAGTGACGCTGCCCAGGACCGCGCCGTTGGCGTTGTCAGCGCTGTAAATGCTGCCCTTATCCGTATTGATACCGGCCACGCCGCCCGCATAGTCGGTTGCGGTGACACTGCTTTGCAGCTGGCCGGACAGCGAAATGCTGCCGACGTTGGCACCGGCCACGCCGCCCGCGTATTGGTTGGCCTCCACCGTGCCAGTGCTGTTGTTCTCTGTGCAGATGATGAGGCCCTTGCTTGCCGCAGCGTTGCCGCCCAGGTTGACGCCCGCAATGCCGCCGACATAGCTGTCGCCGCGCACAGCGCAGTCTTTAACCAGGTAGGCAGACTGAATAAGACCGCCGTTGACGCCCGCAACGCCGCCCAGATAGGTATAGCCGGTTTCACGGTTGCCGAGGGACGCCGCCATGCTGCCGCCGGTGATCGTGCCCTCGTTCCAGCCCGCAAAGCCGCCCGCGGCGCACTTGTGAGCCACTGTGCCGTAGTTTGTGCAGTTTTCCAGCGTTGTGTTGGGCGTGGCATAGCCGATGATACCGCCCGCCAGTGCGCCGCGCGCGTTGTCGAAATTATAGCGGCCATCAGCCAGTTCGCTCAACAAAACGCCGCCTTTAAACGCGCCGTTGTTGGACGGGTTCAGGCCGCCGACGGACAGGGCGTTCTGCGTTGCGCCGTTGGCTGCATTTCGAATCGTCAGCTTCGTTTTAGCGTCGTTTGCGCCGACGATGCCGCCGACGTAGATGTCGGCCTGCAGGTTGAGCATGTTCTGGAAGTTGGCAAGGGTGACCTCGCCGACCGCCGTATTCGCGTCGGTGCTGTCGGTCAGCACGCCGGTGTTCTGGTCAATCTTCGGCAGCAGCGCCGCCAGCGTGACCTTTGCGGGCTTGTCCGCCAGCAGACGGTTGTAGCCGATGATGCCGCCCGCGACAGCGTCGGCCTCGACGCGGCCCGAGGCCACATCGGTTATAAACGCGCCGTCGCCCGTCACGGTGAATCTGCCCACCGGCAGGTTGGCGCCGATGACGCCGCCGACAAGCTGCTGACCCGCCACGCGGCTGACCTTCACAGTGGCGGAGGGCAGCGTGGAGGCGCAGTTCAGGCCGATCATGCCGCCGATAGCCTTGCCCGCCGCCACGATCTGGCCGCTGATGGTCAGGTCCTGGCCGGAGGTGTTGGAGATCGTCGCCTTTTCATCGTTATAGCCGGCCACGCCGCCCACGTAGTTGTTGCCGTACAGGATGGCACCCAGCGTCGGGGTGCCGTTCTCATCCCACGTCACAACACCGTTTTTGCCGTTGCAGCCCGCGATGCCGCCGACGTAGTCGGCGTAGCCGCCCGCGGGGCTGCTCAGCTCCATTAACAGGTTGATGCGGCGGGTGTCGGTGGCGTTGTCGCCGGACATACGGTTGGCGCAGTTCAGCACGGTGGCTGTGGCAGTCGGGTTTTCACTGCCGCCCCAGCCAGCGTCATTGACGCCGACGATGCCGCCGACGTAGGCCGCGTTCTGCCCAAAGGCCGCGACCAGACCCGTATTGGTCATGCCGCTGATTTCGCTGCCGCTGCCGTTGACCGACACGATGCCGCCGACATAGCGGCTGCCAAAGACGTCGCTGCTGTTCGTATCGTTCTGTTGTATGCCGCTGCCGGTAAAGCCGCCGGCCAGACCGCCCACAAACCGGCTGCCGAGCACGTAGCCCTTGCCGGTCTTGCAGTTGTTCAGCGTAATATCTTTGCCGTAGCCGACAAGGCCGCCGACGAAATCACCCTTGAGGGGGCTGGCGTCGGTCAATGTCCCGGTTGCGTCGAAGCCCGCCTTGACCTGCTCCTTGAGCTGGGTCTCGGTCAGGTCGCTGCGGGTCACGCTTTCGCAGCCTTGCAGGGTCACGCCCCTGCCGTAGCCCGCAATGCCGCCGAAGAACTGCCCCAGCACCAGGCTGCGCGCATCGCCCTTGGTATCGCCCTTATAGTTGGCGCCCGCGCTGACCGTGCCGTTGTTCGTCAGGCCCGTCAGGCTCGGGGACACGCTGGTGTCCGTCGTGAACAGGTTGCCGACGATGCCGCCCGTAAAGCCGTTGCCGGTCACAAAGCCGTTGTTGACGATGTCCGTTTTACTGTCTGTTTTCATCTGGGCCGCGTCCATCGTACCGAACACGCCGCCCACGCCGACGCTGCGCCAGAGAGAGTTCTTTTCACCCGGCTCGGCTGCCGCGGCAGCGTAGCGGGCCTTCTCGGCCTTCTGGTCTGCCGCTGTGGTCTCTACAACGGATTGCGTGTCCTTGTCCACAAGCAGACCCGCTACCGTCACGTCCGACGCAACGGTCAGATCCTGCATGACGGACTCGGCTTTGGGTATGGCAACGCCGACGAGACCGCCAATGCCGCGCGGCTCGTCTGTATAATAGGTATAGTTTTTGTTATTTACGGTCTTGTATGCTGCTGTTCGCTCTGTCGCGGTGGTGGAGTCGCCAAACGTCAGCGCCGCGGCCACCAGCGCACTCGCCGAGGAGTTCGTGCCGCGGGTTAGGGCGCAGTTTTCCAGCGTGCCGGTGTTGACGCCGCAGAGTGCGCCGACAGCACGCACATCGCGCCAGTTCTCGTCGTCCTCCTCCAGCGCCGTGACGAATTTGGTCGCGGTCAGCTTGAGCTGGTTTTCGTTCGGCAGCGCATCGGCGGCGACGGTCTCGGTCTTGACGTTGACCTGAATGTCCGGGTCGCGCAGTGTGATGTAAGAAATGTCGCCCTTATTCTCGCCGATAAGGCCGACATAGTGGTCGGCCAGCACGTCCTGCTCTGCCCTGCCGGTTTTTGCAACGGACTTGCTGCTCAATTGCAGATTGAGGATGGGCACACGGGTCGTCTTGGTTGTAAGGACCGTTGTCTTGCTCGTAAGTACGATATTTTCGCCCAGCTCCGGGATCGTCGGCCAGGCGACAGGGTCATTGAGGGACGGCACCTTGGCCGCAGGCCATGCGCCCGCGGCGCAGTAGACCGTGACGCCGCCGCCCGTCCAGTTCAGGCCGGTGCTGTTGCCGGCCTGGGGGGTCAGCGTGTAGGTGCCCTTGTCGGCAATCTTCCAATCCGCAGACCAGCGCAGGTTGTACAGATGGCGGAAATATTTCAGGTCTGCCGTAACCGCCGTGCCGCCCTTGGCCAGCAGGGTGTTTTCCTCGTTCGTCATTTCCTCTTTGCTGGCTGTGTAGGTGTCGCTGTAGTTCTCCCGCGGCTCGGCGCGCATGGCAATGTAGATGTCCTTCGGGTCGTTCAGCAGGCGGGTGATGCTGTACAGGCTCGTGGCGGCAACGTCAGCGTCGTTCTCACACGCGCGCAGCAGCGCCGCGTCCGCCATGGCGTCCAGCGTCAGCACAAAGCTGCCCTTGTTGTAGCTTAGCGGGAAGTAGAGTTTCTTCTCCTCGGTGCCGGTCTGCTGGCCTTCGTCGTCGTATTGGTAGATAACAACAGGCATCTTGGTGATGACCTGCTTGTTATCATCCGCCGCACCCGCGGTGTCGCGTTTGATCGTGATGGTAAACAGCGGCTTCGTCTTGCCGGTATCCTTGGCATCGTAGGCCGTGGCCGTGTAGGAGGTATCCAGATCGCCAAGGCTGGAGTTGCCGCTCCAGCTCAGGGTCAGCGTCTCGCCGTTCGTCAGGCGGGGATTCTTGACCTTCAGCTTCGTCTGCACCAGCTGCACAACGTTGACGCGGTCCTCGGCAGAGTAGTAGCCGACAAGGCTGTCATTGCGGCGGTGGTCATAGCTGCGGTCATAAATATTCGTAGCACCGTCCTGATTGAAGCGGAGCTTATCGGATTTGGTATCGTAAAAGGCCGAGTAGACCTGCCCGCTCTGCACGTCGATCTCGACGCAGATCGAGGCATTCAGCAGCGAGGCGTCGTAGATGTAATCGCCCAGCAGCCGCTCCACCAGCGCGTTATGGTTGCCCGCGGCAGCGCCCGTGCGGTCATAGTAGAGCGCGGCCACGTTCTGGTTCAGTTCGGTCTTGGTGCGGCTCACAAGGGTTTTGCCGTCCGCGTCGGTCACGGTGGCGTCGTTCTGGAAGTGTTCGCCCGTGCTGCCCTCCTCCATGACCTGCCGGCGGAACGCATCCAGCTCCCCCGCCGTCTCCATCCGGGTCAGGGAGATCTGCGCCGTCTGGAACAGCGTGCGGGCGTTGGCCTCGTTCTTTTCAAACCGGGCCAGCCGCGTGTAGGCGATCAGCCCGCCGCCGACCAGCGCCGCCAGAATGGCCGTGATAGCCAGAACGACCATCAGCTCCACCAGCGTAAAGCCTTTCTTTTTGTTTTTTATATTTTTATTGTACTGCACCATAGATGCTCCCGTCGTTTCTCCGGTGAAAGGTTACAATTAGACACAATATCAGATTATATATATTGGCATTATACTCGGAATGTGACGTTTTCGCAACAAAGTCCGCGAGATTTCAGCAAATTTACACCAAATATAGTGGGTCAGCGGCAGGCTGTGCACGATTTCGCCATAATTTCCGTTAGCTTTGAACAAAAAAACAGAGTATTTTTCGCGAAATTTCTTGCAAATACAGGCCCGGCACGCTATACTAAATAGCGTGTTATTATATGGTAGAGGATGTGTAACAATGCTGGCAGCACGACTGGGCGCATGGCTGCGCCATACCGGGGAACGCTGGGCCAAGGCTGCGTTTGCGGAAAAGCTCGCCGTACTGCTGGCGCTGGGCGCTGTCCTGTATACTATTGTGACCGGCGCGGCGGAGCTGCGCTATCAGGCCCGTGCGCGGGAGGCTCTGGCTCAGGTCAAGGCTGCGCGGCTGGCGGCCAGTGCCGTGTCTGCCCAGTGCTACTCCGCCGGGCAGACATTCGCCGACCAGACAAGCGCGGACGGCTTTGCGGACGGCATCGCTGAGGAAATCCGCACGCTGGGCTCACTGCCCGGCACAGTGACGCTTTTGCAGATCGACCCGAACGGCTACACCGTGCAGCGGCTCCTGTATCAGGAGAACGGCATGTACGCCATCTATGATGCCGACCGCGGTTACCGCGTTTTCCGCGCGGAGGACCGGCTGCAATACGGTGCGGGGGTGGGCCATGCTGCTGCTTGAGGTTCTGCTGGGACTCATTCGTTTTCTGCTGGGCGCGGCGCTGTTCAGCTTTATGAACGTCGTCGCGTGGCGGCTGCCGCGGGGCATGGACCCGCTGAAGGGCCGCAGCGTATGCCCGCAGTGCGGCCACACGCTGGGTGCGCCGGACTTAGTGCCTGTGTTCAGCTGGTTATTCTTGCGCGGACGGTGCCGCCACTGTGGTGCGCACATTCCGGCGCGGTACCTGCTGGTGGAGCTTTTGGGCGGCGTGCTGGCGCTGGGCTGCACTTGGCGGTACGGCGCCGCCTACGCCCTGCCGGGCGGGCTGTTCGGCATGAGCTGGGCCGCGCTGCTGGCGCTGGCGGTCTGCGGGATCTTGCTGAGCGTTTCACTCATTGATGCCGAGACGCAGACCATCCCGGACCGGCTGAATCTGGCGCTGGCGGTCTGTGGCGCGGTGAGCGTGCTGCTCTCCCCTGCCGACTGGCTGCCGCACATCATCGGTGCGCTCTGCGTCAGTGTGCCGATGTTTCTGCTCTGCCTTGTCATCGACGGCGCGTTCGGCGGCGGCGACATCAAGCTGATGGCAGCCGCCGGGCTGTTCCTGGGCTGGCAGAATACGCTGCTGGCGATGTTTTTCGGCATTGTTTTTGGCGGCGTGTACGGCATATACCTGCTGGCCGCCAAAAAGGCAGGGAAAAAGGACCACTTCGCCTTCGGCCCGTTTCTGTGTGCGGGCATCGTGATCGCGATGCTGTTTGGCGGGCCCGTTTTGGAATGGTACTGCGCGTTTTTGTGATACTCCTTGCCTCCCTCTGCGAGACAGGCTCCCCCGGTACGGGGGAGGTGGCGCTTGCGCCAGAGGGGGAGCGACGGCCCCGCAGGGCCGGAGGGAGAGAACCTTGCCACAAACCGAAATATTTCGGTTTGCCGCAAGGTTCTCTCCCCCACCGCCTGCGGGCGGAGCCCCCTCGCAGAGGGGGCCAGGGTAATGAAAAAGCCGCACAGCTTTCACTGTACGGCTTAACGGCTCACTTATTTTTCCTTCTTCGCCGTCTTTTTGCGGCGGCGGACGCGCCCGCTGTCGGCCTTGGCCTCGGGAACATAGAGGCTATAGCTCAACAGGTAGCGGCCATGGGCAGGGATGCGGTAGAACGCGGCCTTGATGCGCTCCAGCGGGCCGGTGCCGCTCTCGGCGGTGCTGCCGCTCAGCATAACAACATACTGCATATCGGTGTAGCGGGCGGCCACATCGCACTGGCGCAGATTCGTGTGGATCAGATCGCCCAGCTGCTCCACCATCAGAGAGGTCTCGGCAGCATCGGTGTTCTGGCTGGGAGCCACGGTCAGGATCGCCAGGAATACCTGCAGACCGTAGCGGACCTGCACGCCGCGCTGTACGCGGTAAATTTCCTTGAACGTCTCAAAGTCGCAGATACAGGCCCCCGTGTCCTCGGTATCCGGCAGGGCAGAGATCAGCTTGGAGACCTCGCTCTCCATATTGCGGTCTGCCTGGCGCATCTGGCGGTAGGCAGAGCCTGCGCGGCCCGGCTCAATAGCATGATGCAGGCAGCCCATGGCGCTGCCGCGGCGTGCCAGATCCTCCGCCTCCTCGTGGCGGCCCAGCGTCTCCAGCGCGACGATCTTTTCCAGATAAAGGCGCTCCTCGTAGGGGTCCAGCTCCAGCGCGCGGGTACACAGCGTAACGATGCGGGTGCTCTCGCCCCATTTTTTGCAGAGCTCCAGCAGGTTTAAAATGGCTGTGCGGTACTGCCCGTGCAGGCGCACGCTGACGCTTTCGACCCACGGCTCGGACGCAGACTGCGGCAGCAGGCGCCCGTCATACAGGTTGACGATCTGTTCATAAATGCGGCTGCGCTTCTCGGCGTCGCTCTCCTTGCGGGCCAGCTCCGACAGGTCGTTGACCTCAAACACATCCACGCTGCAGTCCAGATGGGGGTTCCACTGGTAGTAGCCGCGGCTGGTCACGATGCAGCCCTTCATCTCATCCAGACCCTCCGCGTCGATCATAAGGCGGAAGCGATGCAAGATGGCGCGCAGGGCCATGTCCGGGTTGGTGGACCGCTCCCCTGCCCACAGGGTATCGGTCAGTACCTTGTGGGAGACGCGCTCCCCGCGCCGCAAAACGAGATACTGCACCAGCGCCGTTGCCTTGCGGGACTGCGCCAGCTGTGCCAGCACGGGCTTGCCGTTCACACGGATCTCAAAGCCGCCCAGCATTTTGATTTCAATTGTTGCCATCCTTGTCATCCTCTCTGCTCTGATGCCCATGACGTTCCTGCATTTTGTCCGGGACACAGGTATTCATGTTTTAAAGTATAACAAGTCCATTTGAATTTGTCCAGTACATCCGCCGGGATTGTAATATACTTTTCAAAAATCGTCCCGGAGGGCACCGCTCACGACTCCGACGATGCCTTGCCGTCCCAGGTGCCGGGTCCATACAGGATGACCGGCTCACCGGGCAACTGCACAATGGCTTTTTGGGTGCACAGCGGCACGATCCGGTTGTCGGCGTCCCGCTTGGCCACAGTCAGCACCACCGTCATAGCCGTAATGCGCGGGGTCTTGGTTTCGTCGCCGTCCTGCGTCCAGCTGCGGGCGTAGAAATGCAGATCGCTGATGAACAGCCCCATATAGGCATCCCGGGGATAGGCCGTTGTGTAGCCGTAGGCAACGTAGGGCAGCGTGCCCGTCACGTTGTCATCCGCGTCCTTGTTCTCTTTTGTGTGCTGCGGGTTGCCGTAGTGCCCGGCGTCATTCAGTTCATCGCGGTAAAACCGCATGTGCAGGTAGCCGTTCAGCGCATTGGCCTGTTCCGGTGTCAGCAGTGCTGTGCCGTCTGTCTTTGTCAGCGGCGGCACACAGTCCTTGTCGATCAGCTCAATGTGGTTGGGGTAGACGCTGAATTCCAGTGCCGTGCCCTTGCTGTAGTCGTTACCCTTGGACGCAAAAACGCTGTCCAAATTTTCAGGGTCCGTCGCGCCGTCGGTGAAGCGGATATAGCCGTTCGCCTCGAGCACCTCGCCGCGGATCGTCTCAATGAGCGCATCGGCCAGATTTTGCGCACGGGTCTGCTGCTGGATGTCCATGTACGCCTGTGCGCTGGGCTGTATCAGCGTGACCGCCGCCAGCGTAAAGAGCGACAGCAGCACCATGCAGACGATCAGCTCCACCAGCGTTGTGCCGTTCTGGTTTTTCAAACGCTGCTTCATGGGTTGGTCGTCCCTTCTGCCTTAGACTTCCTGCTGTAGCGGTAAAACTTGTGCTGTTCCGTCGTTTTTTGGCCGTTTTCCGTAACTTCTGCTCTGGTCTCCACGCTGTCCAGCTCGACGCCTTTCACCGTAAATTCACCGTAATCGCCAAAGGAGAACTCCAGCCCATCCTGTTCCTTCTCCCATTTGGGGGCCGCGTTATTGGCCGGGTACAGCCCAGCGCAGAAGGCATAGGCTGTCTCCCGCAGCGACTCGGCCTTTTGGGACATGGCGCGGGCGTACCGCAGCGAAACGACGAACATCGACGTAAAAATCATCAGCAGCAGGAACGACACCAGCACCTCCACAATGGTCTCGCCGCGCTGACTTTGTAAAGTATGTTTCATAGCGGGTCACTCCTGTGTTGTGCCGGTGCTCTGTTTGGCACCGCGGGTGTAGGTGATGGAATCGGGCTGCTGGCTGGTGTCGCAGTGGAACGTCAGGCGGTTGCTGCTGATGTTGCTATCGTCAATAGCCTTGTCATCGACGCCGGGGGCGTAGAACGTCAGTGCGTCAATGCGGTAATACTTTGTTGGACCGTCGTTTATTGTGTAGTATACCTTTGGGAATTTTTTATTGCTTTTTGCCTGGCTGCCGTCGCTGTCGTACTTTACCGTGCGGTCATAGGTCCGCGTAAAGGCAAAGCTCTCGCCGTTTTTCGTGACTGTCACCGTAATGTCCAGCTGTAAATCGACGATCTCCATGCCCTTGCGGTCTTCGCCCTCCAGTGTGTTGAGCAGATTGAGCAGGTCTGTGACACTGGTACTGTTCGCCGTCTGGTTCAGCTTGTCGGCACCGTCGCCCGGGCGGCGGCGCAGTGTTACCGTGATGGCCTCGGCCCCGCCATCAGGCTGGCTGCCGTTCGGTTTCCAGGCGAACTCCTTGGGCTGGGATTCCAAATCATAGATGTCCTTGCCGTAGCTTTGGGAGAACATGAACTGCTCATTGACGAACTTGGCAAAGCTGCTGTCCCTCTTGTTCAGCTCCCCTTCCAGCACGTCGGAAAAGCTGGTTGCCAGCTGGTAGGCTTCCTGTTCCAGCAGCTGGCGGTTGGCATTGGCCGTCAGCACGGAGGCCGCATAGGCCAGCGCTGCCGACAGCGCCACAAACAGCGCGCCGATACAGAGGACCAATATCATCGAAAGCCCCTGCTCCCCGCGCAGAATGCTGCGTGCCCTGCGGTGCATAATGCCACCTTCTTTCCTGAAATAAAATTACGATGCGTCGCTTGTTTCTATCCGTTCCGGGGGCGCGGTTTCCGCCGCGTCCGTCTCATCCGGGGCAGCGGCGGTCTCCGGGGTCGCCATGGGCAGTGCCGCACGTCAATTAAAACCAACTATCATCCTGACTTGAAGGGGATTCTGAGGAAACAGGTTCATCTGCCCCTTCAACATTTTCCATGGAGTCGCTTTCCAACGGTTCGTTTTCTCCGTTTCCTACCATCAGTGTCAATGCAGCTCCCAAAGGTACTTTATCTCCCGCATTCAATGAGCGCCCCTGATATTTAATGCCGTACACCCAGTCCTTCTCACCGTTCATCAACTGAATCTCGGTCAGCTTGAATCCGGCAGCAAGCACTTTCGCCTGTGCCTGGCGCAGAGAACTGTTGTCCGCCACATCGGGAACAGCACGTAAAGGAATACTCAGTGTATTGATAGTCAGGTAAATGGTGCGGCCTTCTTTCACTTTTTGTCCGATTCCCGGGTTGACATCAAGTACAATGCCAGCTGCCATATTCTTCACATAATTAGAATCGGAAACGACACATACCAATCCGTGATTGCGGAACATTTTTGAAGCTTCATCCACAGTCATCCCTTTTACATCGGGCACAACCACCGCCTCACCGTGACGAGTATAAACATCCAGCCATTTCATCACGCCGAACACAATCAGCACCACTGCCACAATCATGACAAGGATATTCACCCAGAAATATTTATTTGTTTTAAAAGAAAAGAATTCTTTGATTGTCATACGCTTTGCTGTTAATCCGTCAAGGCATGCAACCGTCAATAAACCGGCA
>OLOW01001911.1_pt1 | contig 14440 bp, 15 predicted proteins | sample 1672801 | NCBI WGS metagenome assembly OLOW01 (sample SAMEA3136725, study PRJEB25190) | human gut metagenome | biome: human gut; feature: human-associated habitat; material: faeces | place: Austria | collected 2013 | reverse complement strand
AGATGGTATCGTATTATTTCTAGTAATAGATGGAAGAAGTCTAAAAAGTAAAGGACACGCGATACGCATCGTTGGAAAGCTATACCTCATGGGTACGTATCCGTCCCCGGGAGTTTCTGGTAGCGATCCGCTACCAGCTATAAACGATCCAGACGAGTCCGGGTTATATGCGTATCTTCCGCTCCACCGTACCCTCTGCCGTATCTATCCGTATGAAATAAACGCCGGGCTGGACATTTCCCAAGGAAACAGCGTAATCCACCGAGGCTGGAGAATCTACCTTCTCACCATACAGATGACGGCCCGAAGCGTCATGTACATGGATGCTGAACGAACCGGGGACCTCCGCCCAACGGACATGGAAACTTCCTTTCGTACCGCTAGCATATACGGACACCATTTCTTTCACACAGTTTTCCACCTCATACCGATAACGAAGCCCGTCCGCCAATTTATAATCGACAGCATTGAAAGCCTGGCCCATTGCAAGACCTTCGTTCAGGTAACGATCCAATTCGTCGGAAGAGATATTACGGCTTTTCTCGATAGCAGTTGTCAAGTTCCCCCATACGCTGCCCAAGAAAGAAGTCAACTGTTCACGATTGGCATCGCTAAACTTTTTCAGGAAAAACGGTTCTACGGCACTCTTATAAGTTCCAACCTTAAAGATATAATGTTCCACTCCGATTTTCTCAGCCAACCCGGTAAAAAACAACCCCTGTGATGCAAGACCAACCAACGAGACGCTACCTTGCGGATTTAGGAAAACAGAGTCAGCTACGCTACACAGGTAATAAGCCCCCTGCGTATAATAATCGCCGTATGACACGATAAACTTACCGCTATCCTTAAAGTCCTCCAACTCGCGGCGGATCGCCTCAATCCCTGCAAAGCCTGTAGAAAGCGAACCGGCTTCCAGATAAATACCTTTAATATTATCGTTTGCCTTTGCACGGCGGATCGCTTTGATCACATCCGACACAGCCATTTGATTGCTACTTTCTCCCATCAGTTCCGAAAAAGGATTCTTCACAGCCTGATCGACCAAGACACCATCCAAAGACAATTTGAACACCGTATTCTTATCCGGTTTGTACTCGGAAGAACCGTCAGCACTGGCGGCTACTCCTATGATGAAAAAAATGGAACCCATTGTTACGATTCCCAAAGCAACCAACACTCCCAGCGTGGATGCAAATACCGTTTTGAAGAATTGTTTCATAATGTTTTATGTAATTGTTGTTCGTTTTTCAAATAATATTTATCGTTTTTCGATATGCAAAAGAATATATTATTTCTGACTCCACCAAATATTTTTATTGTTTTTCGATAAAAATATCACGAAACACAGAAAATATATATTGAAAGTAAACGTCAGCCTTCATCAGAGACCAAGTCAGCTCCGGAAGGCTCTATTTAAGTGACAATCGCCATGCTACTATTGTCAAACAGCCTGCTCATAGACCTTTTGCCTTTAGTCGAAAACCTTTTCGCCCTTGGTCAAAAGCCCTTTCGACACTGGTCAAAAACCTTTTCGACTAAGGGCGAAAAGCAAAGGAGTGGTAGTAATAGTTGTTAATACCTGTGTATTTGTTGATTAATTGATATTGTAACGTCTTTGTTTTTCACTTAAATATATAGAGGTGAAACCGAAGAGGCATGGTCAACCTATTTCAGGACGAGACAATCAGACTCTTCCTAAATACTCATCCACCGTATAATTCAAGAATTGGTTGAACGGATATAAAAGTTTGAAATCTTCAACGGCCTTATCCATCCAATCCGGTTCGAAAAAGAATTCATCCGGTTTATAGGAGACGACACTGAAATCTTTGTGACGTAGGATTTCGTCATATTTGAAATCGGAAGGATAGCCGGCAGGCATACGTTTCAGGACTTCACCCTCCATTGTCGGATATGTCTTCTTGAAAGTCGGCTTTTCCATGATGGCGACAAAATCTTCTATATTTTCATAAATGTCTTTACGGAGTGCTTTCAGCAAGGCAGGCGGCGGACACCAAACACCTCCCGAAAGCAGGCAGCCACCCGGTTCAAGATGAATATAATAGCCGGCACGCTCGCTGCCCCGTCCGCCACAGGAAGCCATATAGGCTGCAAAATGAATCTTATACGGAGTCTTGTCCGGTGAAAAACGAATATCCCGGTAAATGCGGAACAGGCAATCTTTCGCCTCCAATCCGGCTATTTCCGGATCGAAGAGGGCGATCCGGTCAATCAGTTGTTGTACTTCGTCAATAAAGCCCTTGCGAAGGGAATCGTAACGGCTTTTATTGGCCTGAAACCATTCCCGGTTATTGTTCTGACGCAGTTCCGTCAGGAATTGTATTATTTCTGCATTCATCCTTTGATATATTATTTAAAACATAAATCCCAAATTCATATAAAACTGCAAATGCGAATTACGGTTGGACATGCCGAACGTTGCACTCAAAGGACCGGCAATACTGTTATAGGCATATCCCAGGCTGCCTCCCCAAAGGCTTTTCCCCTCCAGCAGATGAAAAAAATCGTCGTTATGAATGCCATAGTTGCCGGTCAGCGTGATATAATTGTTCCCCGCAATACGTTGCCGGAGCTGGAGACGGGCCACCACAACCGAATTATCCAGGATTTCCACATGATTGATCCCGGCAAAAGGCAATTGCTGAGACAAATAACGTCCGAACGTCTCCCCACCGATCGCATTTAAGAACGGAAAAGCCGTATTTCCCCCGATCAGGACACGCCCGTAAAACGCAGGCAACAAACTCAAACGTGAACTAATGGGACAAACCGTCATAAACTTCAAACCGATAGCCGAGAAAGGAGAGCGACCGTTATATTTCACAAAGTTGTCCGTATAGAGTGAATAGTCCGCCTCCAAAGAAACTCCCCTATTTGGGAAATACCGCCGGTCCAATGTTTCGAGATGTGCCGATGCGAAATAACTAAAAAAGCCCTCCGGTTTCACAGTATACAATTCATCACTCCCTGTGTAAAGAAAGGAATTATAATTAAAATATTCATAACGCAGTCCGGCCTTCACCTTGAAGCTCAACCAGTTCATATCCGAATAAGCGAATTCTGCAAGATGGTGTGTATAGGTGGTGTTAAACCGTTTATCTCCCTTCTCATAAATGTCCAAATTATTATAACTGAACTTATACGACAAATTGAAATTGCGCAGCGGAGAACGTTCTATCGAGTAATCCAGCATAGCAGAGGATATCTTACTCCCCACACGCCCGGTAAAAGCAAAACGGGAATGATTCCGTTTCCCCTTATGATAGGTGGCATTCACCAACACTCCGATGATTTCCTCCGAATCGAAACGTATACCTAAATTCACAGAACTTTCCGATTTAGGCTGCAAGGTCAAGACCAGATCCTGCTGGCTCTCGCCGGTCAGTTTGTAGTTTACATAAGCATAGGCATTTGTCCCGACCAGAATAGACATGGATTTGCGCAGTTCCTTCAACGTAATATGGCTGTTCTCCTTTAGCGCACAGATACGATGCAACCAGTTCAGGTCGCGCGGATCGGCTCCATCGAAACGAATATGACGGACATAGAATGTATCGGCAGGCAAAACAGGACGATGTGCCAGGCGCCGCGACTGTATAGAAAAGGTATCGGTATCCGAAAGACCGATCCTACGCTTCAAAGCCATGATTTCGTTCCAATGACGGCGAGCATCAGCTTCTCCCCTGTGTAACATCGTATCAAGAGCTGCAGGAGCAAAACTGGAAGAACGGTAAGGTTCCATATCCGGACGAAACAGCAGATCGGTCCGGTCACGGTTCCGCTCATATTTGTCATAGCCATGTAAAGCGATGATCTGCGTTGCGATATCACCGGGAGAATGCAGGCGGTCGTAACTACGCAGATCGCTCGTTGCCAAATCCACGCCGATCTCCATTTTCGTCGCATATATCATATTTCCTGATAATCCCCCGGATGCATTTGACAAATGGTTGAGAGTCAATAACTGCTCTCTCATACCCATACCTTCTGCTTCGGAAAATATACGATGTCCCCGCTATTTTTCTTTCCTCAGCATCCTCAATGATATGTTGGGAAAGCCTTCCAGCTATATCTTTGGGTATCATGATCCTGTGGTAGTCCCCAGCTCCGCGTCGATGTCTTGCACTTAGTGTTTTATGCGGAATATATTTCAGTTGGCAGACATTAGGGTATCGAGATTCTTCAATGCAGTCTTCTTCAAGAAGGTACACTTCTTTCAATCTCAGTCCTGTATTCATGAATAAATCGTATAGCAGCCTGTATTGACAGGGCATTTCTTCTCGATGCAAGTCCAATTGCTCCACCACTTCTTCCGGAATGATTTCGGTAGGTGTGTTAAACTGGCGAAGATTGTGAAATGTAACAATATCAAACGGATTGGTGCGCGGCCTTGGCGCTCTAATTTGTGTGTCCCGTTCAGCGCTCATGAGATAACACATAATCCGTTTTAGACCGTTTACGGATTTTGCAATGTAATATTGAGACAATGGTTCTCCATCATTTTTCCGCATTGCTTCAAGGGCTAAAACCAGTGTCCTGATGTGACCTTCCGTTATATCCGCAAAATATATGACCTCCGGCGCAATATCTGCAAGTGTGTTGATTGCCAGCTTACACGCATCAAAAAGAGGCACATAAACTTTCCCTCTTTGTTCAAATAGATAACAGAAATAATATTTCACCTCAGACCGCAGAGAAGGCCGTTTGATGGCTGTGAAATCAAGCCGTTTGAGCCGTAATACATTCCCATACGGCTCATATAACTTCCAAACATCACGGTAAGGTGTCACTTCTGTAGAATTATCTGCAACGAAAAGTTTCCGTTGGATAATACGTTCCTGCTCCACAGCCTTAAGAAGCATTTCCTTGAATGCTGGATCATATAGCGACAGAGAAGACATTTCGTAATGGAACATTGAAAGCAACAATGCACTATGGGATATCTGTTCTCGCTTCTGGGTAATGGCAGAGGCCATCCTCTGCAAATATGTTTCCAGTAAGCGTATGTCTTTAAGCATATACTCTATCGTAGCAACAACCCCTGCACATCTGGATATTTTTGACAAACTGTGTCCCGTAAGCATGGCCTCTCTTGCGGCTTCGCATTGTTCAGCAGTGAGCGGCTTTGCTTTACTCATTTTCCTCACCACCCCTATGCAGCTTTTCCATGACTGACTTTGCTATGATGGGATTATTATGATTCCTGTAATGATCGATAGATGAAAAGCTCCTCCAGCCGAAGCTTTCCATGATAATGCCATCGGTAATATTGTCTTCTGGATGGAGGGACTGATGTTCAAGAAATTCCATAACTTTTGTGCTGCGCCCATTGTGGGTTCGTATTTTCGCCGCATCGAGCCCGGCACGAGTGGCACACCGCTTTAATATCTTTAGGTAATTATGATAAGACATAGGCAGGCCTTGTCTTTTTCCGGAGTTCAGATTTATAAATAAATACTGACTGAGTTTGCCGCTCTCACTCTCGGCATCCGCCCTTTCAGTCTGGATGTACTTGTCTATAACCTCGCAGGTTTTCTTGGGGAGGGCAACAAGCCTGAGTTTATTTTCTCCATTTCTGGCATTAGCTCGTCCCTTTGACCTTGTTGGTTGTACAAGCTGTTCTATGGCATCATAACTGTCAAGCGTAACGCTAAGAACCTCATCGATTCGAAATCCCTCGAAGGTGAGGCGCAACACCGCTTCATCCCGCAGAGTATTGAAGTTTCTGCAAAGCAATTCTTTTGTTTCACCATTGTACCATTTGGTGTAATCACGGCCACGCTTAAGTTTGGCAGCATATCCGTCAACCAAATACTTGTACTCCCGAGAATAGATTTGCCCATACAGGAAAGAGTGATTTGCCTGTACAGATTTTTTCTTCCAGAGCATCGCTGTCTGCCGTATATCATCCAGCCAGCCATAAAAGCCTGTGATGACTGTGACATATTTTGTTAACGTTGAATATCCCACCGATGACTGTAGTGATAGTACTTTTTCGTCCGCCAAGTTACCAAATACGAGTTCATGCAAGAACTCTCGCACATGGTGATTTGTCGCGTTTTCGTATGTGACCTTTCTTGAATCCAACCAGTTCAAAAACGCTACAAGCTTCTTTGCATATTCCTTTCCAGTGCTCGTCTTTCGTATGCTTTTCAGTTCGAGCCATTGGTTGCCAGGGAAGAACGGTATAAAATTTTTCGTAATCATATACCGTGTATAATTGGTACTGGCATCCGTTTCGAAACGAAAAACAACTACACGGAACGCTTTTTCTTCCTGCATTGCTTTTCTCCTTTACAGATTTATTCAAATCACTACTTATTTCATTGTAGAGAATCTCGAAAGAAACACCACATAACACCGTCATCACCAAAAAGTCTGTCTCCGTGCATCTCAAAGAAATCGTCGAATATAAGAGGGATATAGTCCTTGGCAGTTGGTCTGCCCTTGTGTCTGATTATATCAAGTCTTTGACAAGCTGTCAGCTCACTCATTTGAGGACACCTCCTTTGCTGGCTTATGAAGTCTGAGTATATGAGCGAGAACTCTTCTCATTTTCTTTCGCTCAACTATCATATCAACAAAGCCGTTTTCAAGCATGAACTCGGCAGACTGGAAATCGTCAGGAAGCTTCTGCTTGATAGTACCCTCTATAACACGTCTGCCTGCAAATCCGATAAGCACCTTTGGCTCTGCGATTATGATATCGCCCAGTGACGCAAAGGAAGCTGTTACACCGCCCGTGGTAGGGTCGGTCATAACTGCGATATAGAGCAGACCTGCTTGGTTATGTCTGGCCACAGCACCGCTTGTTTTCGCCATTTGCATAAGGGAAACTATACCCTCCTGCATTCTTGCTCCGCCTGAGGCTGTGAATGCGATAACAGGGAGCTTATTTGCGGTGGCGTATTCGATAGCTCGTGTTATCTTTTCGCCCACAACACTGCCCATGGAAGCCATCATATAGTTGGAATCCATAACTATTATAACTATCTTCTCGCCTCTTATGGCAGCCTTTCCTGTGATAACGGCGTCTTTAAGACCGGTCTTTTCTCTCAAAGCCTGCTGTTTTGCTTCATAGTCAGGGAAATCTATAGGATTTTTTGATACCATATCCTTATCAAATTCCTCAAAGCTACCCTTATCTATGGTGATATCAAGCCGTTCTTTTGCGGTAAGTCTTGAATGATAGTTACAGTGAGGACAAACCTTGCCGTTTGCCTGAAACTCCTCCATAAAAGTGACGTTTCTGCATCTTGGACACTTGAAAAGCAGACCCTTTGGGATATCGGTCTTTTTCTTGTCATCGTCCGCCTTATCGCCGTTAAATCTTACTTTAACGACAGAAAACAGATCTTCAAGCATTATTCCTTACTCCTCTCATCTGCCAAAATGTCAGTACGGTTAAGAAAACCGTTATCGTAATTGCCCTCTAAAAACTCCGGGCGTCTTATAAGCTTAAGCTGGAAATCAACATTGGTTGCAACTCCGTCCACGATAAACTCAGACAGCGCCCATGTCATTTTTGCAATAGCTTCTTCTCTATTCTTACCGTGAACGATGAGCTTGCCTATCATGGAATCGTAATAAGGCGGTATCTCATAGCCCTGATAAACTGCGGTATCTACTCTTATTCCTGGTCCTCCTGGGATAAAGAGCGACTTTATCCTGCCAGGTGACGGTCTGAAATCAAGAAGCGGATTTTCCGCATTTATACGGCACTCTATTGCATGACCTGTCAGCTTTATATCCTCCTGCTTTATAGACAATCTCTGTCCTGATGCGATAAGGAGCTGTTGCTTTACAAGGTCAACGCCTGTGACGGCCTCTGTGATAGGGTGTTCCACCTGTATACGGGTGTTCATTTCCATGAAATAGAACTCGCCGTTTTTATCCACAAGGAACTCAATAGTGCCTGCATTCCTATAGCCGCAGACCTTAGCGGCTGTACAAGCGGCTTTGCCCATTTTCGCACGAAGCTCCTCATTCATAAAGCTTGCAGGGGAAGGGGCTTCCTCGAGGACCTTCTGATTTCTTCTCTGCATGGAGCAGTCACGCTCGCCCAGATAGATAACGTCGCCGTAATTATCTGCAAGTATCTGTATCTCGATATGCTTAGGGTCTTCTATGAATTTCTCGATATAGATCTCGTCATTGCCGAAGCAGGCAAGAGCTTCCTGCTTTGCGGCGGTCATCTGCGCTTCAAGCTCATCGTCGGAGTGAACGATCCTTATGCCGCGTCCTCCGCCGCCTGCTGAAGCCTTTACCATAACAGGGTAGCCAAGATCTCTTGCAAGGGTATGCGCCGCATGGATATTTGAGATAGCGCCGTCTGAACCCATTATAACAGGCACACCTGCTTCTTTCATTGTTTCCTTTGCCTGCGCTTTATCGCCAAGCATTTCAATAGACTCGGCTCTTGGTCCTATGAAAGTTATGCCGCACTTTTCGCACATTCTCGCAAAGGACGGATTTTCAGACAGAAAGCCAAAGCCCGGGTGGATAGCGTCTGCACCTGTTATCTCGCAGGCGGAGATTATCGCCCTGACATTAAGATAACTGTCCTTGCTTGGTGCAGGACCTATGCAGACTGCCTCGTCTGCTATCTGAGCATGGAGAGCGTTTCTGTCGGCGGTGGAATATACCGCAACAGTATGTATGCCAAGCTCTCGGCAGGCTCTTATAATGCGGACAGCGATCTCGTCTCTGTTCGCTATCAATACTTTTTTGAACATATTATGCCTCACTAATTATGACTAGAATAAGAGATACCTTACTTTATCGCAAAAGTTATCTCAGCGGAAACAGCCTTCTTGCCGTTTACAGAAGCAAGTGCCTTTCCAACGCCGATAGGACCCTTGACTTTGATTATCTCCACCTCGATATCCAGCTTATCACCAGGCACTACCTGCTGACGGAACTTACAGTTGTTTATGCCGCCGAACAGACCTATCTTGCCCTTGTTCTCAGGAAGTGAAAGCAGTGCAACTGCACCTGCCTGCGCACACATCTCTACCATAAGTACACCCGGGGTAACAGGATAGTTCGGAAAATGTCCCTTGAACCAAAAGTCCTCAGCCTTTATATACTTTGTAGCCTTTACACGCTTGCCCACTTCAAGCTCGTTTACCTCGTCGATAAGCAGAAAAGGGTCACGGTGAGGGATTATTTCCATGATCTGCTCTTTATTCAAAACAACTGCCATTGTCTTTCCTCCAAATCAGTTTAGTCAAGTATCATTATGGTCTGATCGAACTCAACAGCGTCGCCGCTGTTTACGCATATCTCTCTTACCACGCCGTCAAATTCGCTCTGTACTTCGCTCATTACCTTCATGGACTCGATAATGAAGATAGTGTCGCCCTTCTTTATCTTGTCGCCAACGCTTACGAACGGCTTTGAATCAGGTGACGGAGCGGCATAGAATGTTCCCACGATAGGGGCTTTAACTGCCTTGCCGCCTGTTACCGGCGCTTCCGGTGCTGTCTGGGCAGCAGGTGAAGCTGTGCCTACAGCCATTGGCATAGGCATTCCCACTGGTGCAGGAGGAGGGCATTTCTTGCCCTTTACTGTTATCACCTTGTCGCCGTCAGCTATTGTTATCTCACCGAGGTCTTTATTCTTCACGATATCGGCAAGCTTCTCTATTGTTTCAAGGTCAAACTGACCATAAATTTTTTCGCTCATATCAGTTTCTCCTTATTAGTCGCACTTCTTGATACAGATAGTAGCGTTATGTCCGCCAAAGCCCAGAGAGTTTGAAAGTGCTGCATAGACAGGCATTTCTCTGTTGCCCTCAACGCAGTAGTCAAGGTCGCACTCAGGGTCGGGAGTGGTGTAGTTTATTGTCTTATGAACAAAGTCGTTCTGTACAGAAAGTGCAGAAACGATAGCTTCCATGCCGCCTGCCGCACCAAGAAGGTGACCTGTCATAGACTTTGTGGAGTTTATGACCGTCTTTCTTGCGGCTTCTTCGCCAAGAGCAAGCTTGATAGCTGTTGTTTCATACTTATCGTTAAGACCTGTTGATGTGCCGTGAGCGTTGATGTAGTTCACCTGCTCAGGCTTCAGACCTGCTTCTTCATAGGCATACTTCATTGCATGGGCGGCAGCCTCACCTGTTGGTGATGGGCTTGTCATGTGATAAGCGTCGCCTGTTGCGCCATAGCCTGCTATTTCAGCTATGATATTTGCACCTCTTGCTTTAGCGTGCTCATATTCCTCAAGGCAAAGTATGCCTGCACCCTCGCCAAGGACAAAGCCCTGTCTGTTCAGGTCGAATGGAGTTGAAGCCTTGTCAAGCTCTGTTGCCTTTGAGAGAGCCTTCATATTGTTGAAGCCGCTGAGTGCAAAATGAGAGATACAAGCCTCTGAGCCACCGCAAAGGCAAACGTCAAGATAGCCGTCCTTTATTTTTCTGAAAGCTTCGCCGATAGCGTGAGTACCTGAAGCGCAAGCTGTGGTGGTACAGAAATTATCGCCCTTAAAGCCTGTATGCATTGCAACAGTACCAGCCGCCATATTGCCTATCATCATAGGGATAAAGAAAACTGATACCTTATCAGGCTTTTCGTTGAACTTTGTTACTTCCTTTTCGGTCATGTTAAGACCGCCGATACCAACACCGATTATAACGCCAGCTTTGAAAGGATCAACGTTCTTGAAATCAGAGCCAGCCATTTTAAGAGCCTGCTTTGCAGAGCAAACAGCGAACTGAGTAAATCTATCCATTCTCTTTGCTTCTTTTTTATCTATATACTCAGTGCAGTCAAAATCCTTGACAGCGCCGACTATCTTTACAGGAAAATTTTCGGTATCAAACTGGTCAACATAAGACAGGCCGTTCTTGTTAGCCTTGATATTAGCCCAAAATTCCTCTACGTTCTTGCCAAGAGGGTTTACTGTACCCATACCTGTGATAACAACTCTTCTCATTTAAACACTCCTTAGTATCATTTAAAACATATCAAATCTACATTCCGTAAAACAAATCTACATGACGTAAGATGCCCGTCACGGCGAGTGACCGAGTGACTACATCATAAGTCCGCCGCTTATTTCTATTACCTGTCCTGTAACGTAGCTTGCGTCCTTGGAAGCAAGGAAGGATACAACGCCTGCTATCTCGTCAACTTCGCCGTAACGCTTCATTGCTATCTGATTTATCATAGCCTGCTTCTGAGCGTCTGTGAGCTTGTCTGTCATAGGGGTCTTGATAAATCCAGGGGCAACTGCGTTGCAGGTGATACCTCTTGAGCCAAGCTCCTTTGCAACTGTCTTTGTCATGCCGACGATAGCCGCCTTTGTTGCGGAATAATTTATCTGTCCAGGGTTGCCGTAAAGTCCTGCAACGGAAGCAAGATTTATTATCTTGCCTGACTTCTGTCGCATCATAACGCTGCCCACAAATTTTGACATATTGAACACGCTCTTCTGGTTTACAGCAACTACCATATCGTACTGCTCCTCGCTCATACGAGCCATAAGACCGTCACGAGTGATTCCTGCGTTGTTTACGAGAACGTCGATAGTGCCGAAACGAGCCTTTACTGCCTTGACTGTTTCCTCTACCTGTGCATAGCTTGAAACGTCGCAGATGAACTTTTCACACTCTACGCCCTCTGCCTTTATCTTATCCATTATATCGTTATCTTCAAACATTGCCTCAGAGATATCGTTGAGAGCAATATTATAGCCGTCCTTTGCAAGTCTGAGTGCTATTGCTGCACCTATTCCTCTTGCAGAACCTGTTATCAATGCTGTTGCCATTTTATCTTCCTCCGTCTTTTACTTGCCGAGAAGCTTTTCTGCTTCTGTGAACATTTCCTCTATCATATCCTTTGCAGGCTCGACCTTCTTTACCATGCCTGCGATAGCTCCGCAGAGGAAAGAACCCTCCTCAAGGTTGCCGTCCTGAACGGCTTTTCTCAGTGAACCGAGAGTGATCTCCTCGAACTCCTCAGGTGTGATTGTGCCGTTTGCTTCGCCGCTTGCAAGCTTCTTTGAGAACTTTGTCTTAACGTTTCTGCATGGGTGACCTGTATATCTGCCTGTTACGATACTGTCTGTATCTTTTGCCTTTACAACAAGCTCCTTATAAACAGGGTTTATCTGACACTCCTCTGCGGCAAGGAAACGTGTGCCGAGCTGTACGCCCTCTGCGCCAAGCATGAATGAAGCGGCTATTCCTCTGCCGTCTGCTATTCCGCCTGCGGCGATAACAGGTATCTCAACTGCGTCAACTACCTGTGGTACAAGACACATGGTTGTGTTCTCACCGATATGTCCGCCTGACTCTGTTCCCTCTGCAATAACAGCGTCAGCGCCTGCTCTTTCCATTCTCTTTGCAAGAGCAACTGACGGAACGACAGGTATCACCTTTATGCCTGCTTCTTTCCATGCAGCCATATACTTGCCGGGGTTGCCTGCACCTGTTGTTACAACAGGTACACCCTCGTCTATAACGAGCTGAGCGAGGTCGTCGGCATTAGGGCTCATGAGCATGATATTAACACCGAAAGGCTTGCCGTTTACAGCCGCCTTTGTCTGTCTTATCTGATCTCTCAGATAGTCGATAGGTGCAGAGCCGCCTGCGATTATGCCAAGTCCGCCTGCGTTTGAAACTGCGGAAGCGAGAGTATGCTCAGCTATCCAAGCCATACCGCCCTGAAAGATAGGGTATTTTATACCCAAAAATTCAGTTATTCTTGTCTTTGTAGTAGTCATAGTAGTTCTCCTTATTGTCAAAAGCAAATTTTATGCCATAATACATAATAACAATTTATTATGTACCGAATATAAACTGTATATTTATTATCAATACTCGAAAACAGCCGCACCATAAGTAAGTCCACCGCCGAAGCCTACAAGACAAATCTTGTCGCCTCTTTTTATCCTGCCTTCTGCAACTGCGTCGCAAAATGCGATAGGGATAGATGCGGAAGATGTGTTGCCGTAGCGGTCGATATATACCGGGAACTTGTCCATTGAAACGCCAAGGTGCTTTGCGGCAGTTTCGATTATTCTTATATTTGCCTGATGCGGCACTATCCAATCAAGGTTATCAGGGGAAATTTCTATCTTTGCACAAGCCTGCTCAACTGCATTTGGAAGTGCCTTTGTAGCAAACTTATAGACCTCTTTGCCGTCCTGCTTGAAGAAATAATCCTTTGTTTCAGGCATATCCATATCAAATTCCTCGCTATTAGTTCTGAAAGCGTTCTCAGACTTCAAAGCACGGGAAGCAAGATACTTTGCACCGTTTCCGTCTGCGCCAAGGAAGCTTGAGTATGTAGTATCCTCTGCTGTTTCAAGGACGAAAGCGGCTGCGCCGTCACCGAAAAGCACGCAGGAAGAACGGTCGGTATAATCAACGAATTTTGAAAGCTCCTCAGAAGCCACCAAGAGAACGGTCTTTATTCCGTCGCCTGTCTGGAGATATCTCTTTGCGGTATCAAAGCCGTAAACAAAGCCTGCACAAGCAGCGTTAAGGTCAAATGCGATACAGCCTATCGCGCCTATCTCTCTCTGGATAAGGCAGGAAAGTGACGGAGTGAAATAATCCCCTGTTACTGTTGTGGCAATAATAAGGTCGATATCCTCTGCCTTTACTCCTGCGTCAGCCATTGCAGCCTTTGCCGCCATTGCTCCAAGATAGTATGTAGGCTCGCCATTTGTGATGTGTCTTTGCTTGATGCCTGTTCTCTGAGTTATCCACTCGTCGCTTGTTTCAACGATCTTTGTGAAATCCTCGTTTGTTGCGACCATTTCAGGCACATATTTGCCTATGCCCTTGATCTTTACGCCTGTTACTTTACTTCCCACTGATTTTTCCTCCTGAAAATTCTATATTATATATTGTATATTTCCGTAATTTGTGCTATAATGTTCTTGTTCCTATGGAGCAAATCAAAATATATTATATCAAAATATAATTAGTTAATTTTTTAACTATATAACACATATCATAACATTATAATTATAAACTGTTTTTTTAGATACGTCAATAACAAATTATGAACAACTCTTGATGAATTTAAACATTTAGAGAATTTTTCACAAGTTTTATGTTCTGGTGTTTCGTGATCTGTAAACAGAACTGCCTGAAATCCTACTGCTGCCGCTTTCTGTGCCACATAAGCCCTGTTCTGAAAATCTACCTTAATCATGGAGCCTGTGTCATACAGCTCACATGCCCTGACAAAATTCTCAAGGTCACTGAAAGAAAACGGTGCATACTCAGCAAGAAATTCAAAATAATCAAAGCTGCCTGTAGATGCAGCTGCCTCAACAATGGTCGGCCATGAACTCCATATTCTGGTAGTAACTGTGGTGCCGTTATTGTCTAAAATTTCTCTCATTTTGTTTAGTCTCATATACCTGTCTCCTTAACATTTTATTTCAGAAATATTTCTTG
>OLOW01001895.1_pt1 | contig 14518 bp, 6 predicted proteins | sample 1672801 | NCBI WGS metagenome assembly OLOW01 (sample SAMEA3136725, study PRJEB25190) | human gut metagenome | biome: human gut; feature: human-associated habitat; material: faeces | place: Austria | collected 2013 | reverse complement strand
CCGCTTATTAAGTGGTGCAGATGGAAGTTCCACGCCCCCTTCTTGCGCCGATATTTCTTCTGCAAGAACAGCTGCATGATGTACTTCCTCCTCTTCCAACAACACATTATGGGGAATCAGAAAATCTTTTTCCTCATAAACAGAAATATCAGTAGGCAAACTGGCCGTAAATATAGACCCACCACCTTCATTTTCAGTATACACTATCGTACCTTTATGCACACACACCAGTTCATGTGTCAAATGCAGGCCGACTCCGACACTACTACCCGAAAAGCTACTTTGCATAAAACGCTTAAATAACTCATTACGCTTCTCTTTAGGAATGCCTACACCGGAATCGGCTACCGATATGACCAACTGTTTCTTTGCTTCATCCACCGTCACAGAAAAAGTCACTTTTCCACCGCTGGGTGTATATTTGAAAGCATTAGACAACAAATTATAAGTCACTTTGTCCAAATAACCCTTATCGATAAACATCTTATAAGAAGCTACAGATGGCAAGAACTTGAAATCCATATTCTTAGACTCAGCAGCATCATTGAAACTCAAGAAGATTTCATACAAGAAAGCCATGACATCCGTTTCCTCCAAAGAAAGGGCCAGTTTATTATTCTGCATCTTACGGAATTCCAGCAACTGATTGATAAGACGCAACATACGCTGGGTGCTTTTATCCATGACCTTCAATGAATAAGCCATTTCTTTAGGGATTTTACCACCACGCTGCATCTTTTCCAATGCTCCTTGTATCAAAGTCAAGGGAGTACGGAACTCATGAGAGATATTCGTGAAAAAAACTAATTTATACTCTGTCAGCTGTTTCTCCACCTGTATACGATTACGCAAAGTATTAAAGTCACGCATCAGTCTGAAAGTGATATATAGCGCCACCCCTATCAAAATAGCATAAATAAAGAAAGCCCAAGTAGTTTTCCAAAAAGGAGGAACAACAATAATCTTCAAAACCGTTTCTTTATCTCCCCACACACCGACCCCATTGCAAGCTTTCACCCGCAATTTATAAGTACCGGGTGCCAGGTTCTTATAAGCTGCAAAATTCAACGAAGACGGTATACTCCACTCTTTATCATAATTATCCAACCGATACGTATATTTAGTACTATTCGTTCCGGAATAATCAAATGTAGAGAAATCTATGACAAAAGAATTTTGAAAATATTTCAACTCGATTTCATCTGTATAAATCAACGAACGGTCTAACGGAGAATCTACATCGCCCGGGCGCATGGCAATACCATTAATTCGAAGATTGGTAAAAGCTGCCATAGGAGTTACAGTGGAATTATTCACAATTTTGCCGGGAGTGATAACAACCAATCCATAATTAGAACCAAACATCAGTTTGCCATCCTTACTCACACAACCACTGTTCTCACTATAGACATTCCCCAACGCATATGCCGAGAAAAAGAAATTTTCAAAGGCATGTGTATCCGGATCAAAACGAGAAATTCCATATTCCGTTGCAACCCAAAGCTTACCCTCCCTGTCTTCAACAATAGATTGCACCATACTGTTTACCAACCCGTCACTTCCATCATAATGCTCAAAAGTCAAGTTTCTGTAATCACCTTCTGGCATACACATACTGAAGCCTTTTCCTGAAGTACCTACCCATATCCGGCCTTTACTATCTTGATGGATACATTTTATTTCATTACTACGTAACTTACCGTTATTATAATTATAAGTAATATAGTTATCCGGGTCATTCATTAACGAATCAGGATTAAATATGTAAACTCCGGCACTGGTGCCCACCCATATCCATCCATTATTGTCTTCCTGTATCACACGAATCTGGCGCTGGCTATAAAAATTGTTCAAAAACCGCTTGAATACATACTTATCCTTTTCCTTCACCGCCAAATTCAATCCACCGCCAAAAGTACCTATCCACATTCTATTCTTCCGGTCCCGGTAAAGAGTAAAAATATTATTATTCCCAATAGACAGAGGATCATCCGAGTGATAAGTGTACCATTTCCCGTCAATACTCAATCCGTTTCCACGGCTACCCAACCAAATACTACCATCAGCCCCTTCCTCAACAGCATAAATGTTAGAATCAAAATAACGACTGCTCTCTATCGTTTTCAAATGAGGGTCATAAATATACAATCCTCCACGACGGGTACCCAACCAAATCTTATCATCAGGCATACGGTTGATCATACGCACGGTATTTGAACGGTCTGATAAAGTTTCATCTTCAGGAAAAACACGCTCAGCTCCTTCATTCAAGACCGAAAGACGAGAAATACCCGTATATTCCGAACTGACCCAAATACCACCGGCTCGATCCTCCATAATATATTGCAAGAAATTTGAAGTGATATGACTGAATCCATTAATATTGGATTCGAAATGCTGCAATTCATCAGTTGCCAAATCATAAGCAAACAAACCGTTACCATAAGTGGAAATCCAAACAATATCACGAGAATCATGAACGATGTGGTAACGTTCCTCATCTATATAATTTACTTTATCAGCCGGAATCAGTTGGAAAGACTTGACAAATCTGGTCTTGGCGTTGACATACCATACCTTACCTGTATGATTATAAATCCAGAAATTCCCCCGGTTGTCAATCTGAACTTGTCCTCTTGCTATATTCAGTTCCGTATCCCGGCTCACCTGATGAGTTCTCAAATTAAAGACATAACTGCCATCTTCCGTAAAAACGATCCAATCGTTTTGCAAGCGCATGGTACTATATACTTTACTACCTTCACCTAAACGGGTAACAATACGGCTATCCTCTCCTTCTCTCTTCAACGAAATTGTTCCTGTTCCCGAAAGAAAAAAAACATCTTTACCAAAAGACATCATCTTGAAGGCATCATGATTTTCTTCCACCAATACTGCCTTGTTCCCTACCACTTGAGCTATACCGTCATGGCTACCAATCCATATTCTTCCTTGCTCATCCTCAGATATATAAGTAATATTATTAGAAGGGAGATTATTATTTTCTTTCTTGAAAACCACAGATGTAAATTCACCATTCATATAAGTCACTTTACGACACCCGTTTCCATCCTGCCACAACCAGACATTACCTTCACGGTCAGTCATCTTGTAACTATACAGTTGCTCATATTCCCCACAACCGGTAAAATCAACAAAACAATCTTTCTTCAGATCATAACAACTAAACAACTCGGCAGAAGTCGCAATCCATAAGAAACCATTTTTATCTTCTTCCAAATCGCGAATCCGATGGTCTATCAACGAAATTTTATTTCCACCCTCAGGACGATAAGTCACAAACGAATTCCCGTCATAACGACTAAGTCCATTCAGCGTTCCCATCCAAATAAAACCTTTGCTATCCTGATATATATACCGAATTGAGTTATTGGCAACCCCATCTCCCGTAGTCATATGAGTAGAACGCACCTCGACTGATGCGGCAATACTTTGACTGAAAAGAATAAAGAATGCCCATAGAGCATAGATGTGTTTTTTCATATCATTTATCACAGTGTTTTTGTCTTGCAAAGGTATAAAAAAAGAGTGTATCAGAATGAATCGATACACTCTTTTTTATTTTAATCCATATGGAAGACCTCGGGCAGCGGAATAGTAACCGGAGAGTTATCCGGATTCACTTCCATGATATCCGCCATATAGTCCCACCATTTCTGCACGATAGGATTGGCTCCCATATCTTGCGAAGACTCCTCTCCTTTAGTTTTCTGACAAGCAAACAGAATATTTGTATCCTTGTCCCAATAAATGGAGTAATCATATACTCCTCCATCGGACAACATTTTTTTTAATTCCGGCCAAATGGCTGCATGTCTCTTCTCATACTCTTTCTCGAAGCCCGGCTTCAAGAACATTTTAAAAGCTTCACGTTTCATGGTATTTTCCTCCTTTTTATAAAGTCCTTGTTTTTACTTATTTAGTTTCTCCATCCATTACATGGAAAATTGGTTCGGAAGTCTTTTGTTCCGTACGGTAATATTGCACGGCACTATCATTCATTTTAGGATGCTGCTTGTTCAACAAATTAATCATCTCAGCACCCGCCCAAAGTACCGGTCCATAGCCGTGGGCAGCATACACATTGACCGGACGATAATAATAAAAAGCCGGATCAAAAGCCATACCTGTACCTACACAAGTTCCGTCCACCTGACCTTCCGCATTGATTTGGGTGGTAACGGCATGCCATCCCAACTGTGCCACCGGACCGTATGCCATAGCGTCAATCCATCCTTTATTGATAGCATGAGCAAAGCAATATACATAAATAGCCGTGGCTGAAGTTTCCAGATAAGAATCGTTACGATCCAGCAACTGATGCCAGAAACCTTCACCACTCTGGCAGGCAGCAAGACCACGTACATGAGCACGGAACAGCTCCAGTATTTTATCGCGCTGAGGATAATCCTCCGGCAACACATCCAAGACCTCACACATAGTCAACAACGCCCAACCATTGGCACGTCCCCAATGGAAAGCAGGATGATCCTGCATACCTTCCACCCATCCATGACGGAAAAGGTTTTTCCCGGGTACCCACATACGGTCCGCAAATTGAAATATCTGACGTACAGCTTCGCTCAAATACATTTGCTTTTTATCACCGGCAATACATGAATACCAAGCTACCGGCGGAATACCCATAAACATATCGTCCAACCACAGCGTATTATGTTGTGGACGGGTACGGGCAAATGTTCCATCAGCAAGACGATACTCCTTATTCACAATAAAATCCATATAATTATCAATCAACGGCTTAAGTTCCGGTGAATTTTCCTTCATCTGCACCTTGACCATAGCCGCACACACCGCCCCGGCATCATCCAATGCATGAGGAGTCAGAATTTGTTTCATCTGCGGATCTACAGTTCCATACTTTTCCAATACCTTACGGAAGTGCGGAGCAACCTCGGCCAGAAACTGAAAACGATCTGTTACATATTTATAATAAGCCTGATCCCCCGTAGCCTCAGCAGCAGCCAACATAGCTGAATAAGTCACCCCCCATTCATAACTTGCCAAACGGAAAGCACCTCGTTCCAGCTGTGCATCAGCCGTCATATTGGCATAATCCGTAATAACCTTACCTGTATTCTTATCAACGACACGAGTCGGAGTATTCTTTTCCAAATAACGAAGAACACGATCCATATCGGCCTTTATCTCCTCTGTAGTGAGCATACCGTAAGGCACTTTGTATGCAGGTTGCAACAAATGTAACGGCGTATTCGAATCATTCAGTACTTCTTTCTTCTTTTGCGCATTCGCACCCGTTCCAGCCAGCAGCAACAGAGCGCCCATCATGCTTAATGTTTTCAGATTCATGGTATATAGTCTTTATTTATTTTTAAATTCATAACCTCTAAATATCCCCTCTTTCAAGTCCGGTCCGAAATAAAAACCAGGCTGGGTAGGCTGGTTGTATGCCACATTTTGAGTAGCGATACTGATACGATACACCGGATCTTCCAAGAAAGTATGAAAACGGTATTCAGTCGGTATCCGCGACACATACAGACGAAGTGCCGAATTATCTTCCGTACGGAGCAGCACCTCCTCACGCCAATCACCTATTATATCTCCCTGCAAACAAGGATGGGACTTCGTACCATTATTTGAATCCGTTCCATCAAATATCATTAACGGACGACATACATCGTCTTCCCAATCATACTTGGTTATCCTGTTTTTATCCAGCAACTCACGAAGCAAATCTCCATCCCACCATACAGCCATATTAACTGAAAAGCTCTTGAGATCAGGACGAATCACTTCACCTTTTATATTACGTACTCCTTTTGAATCGGATGACCACATCTCCACTCCCGGATTGCGCGGATCAACATCAGCAGCCATACACCGGCCTACATCTATATTACTTTTCACCTGAAACAGCACTTCACCCGTAGCCGCATTACGGAAAGTGGAACCATCTTTCTTATTTTCATGACAATCCCAAACCTGCAAGCCTTTTAATCCGGGAGCAAATTGTGTCAGATGCATAGCGTCTCCATGCCCCATACGGGTAGAATACAATCCTTTTCCATCATGATCAATGGCACAAGAACCATACATTATTTCATCACATCCGTCACCGTCCACATCGCCTACACGAAGATTATGGTTACCCTGCTCGGCATAGTCTTCACACCCCGGATTATTGCTGTCGAACACCCAGTTCTGTTTCAAGTTCTTGCCATCCCAATCGAATGCCGCCAGCACAGTGCGGGTATAATATCCGCGGCACATCACCACACTGGGATGTACTCCATCCAGATAAGCCACACAAGCCAGGAAACGGTCACTGCGGTTGGCACGATTGTCTCCCCAGTCGGTCAGCTTACCACGAGCCGGAACATAATCAATTGTTTTCATCGCTTCTCCTGTCAGTCCGTTGAATACGGTCAAGTATTCGTTACCAGTCAGGATACGTCCTTGGTTACGAGGTGTATTCCCGTGGGAATTTCCGTCTGTGATACCCGGTTCACGGTAATCAGCCTTGGCATCACCTATTATCTTTCCTTTTCCATCCTTTGTTCCATCAGAAGTCTTCATGACTACTTCTGCTTTACCATCTCCATCCAAATCAAACACCATAAACTGGGTATAGTGTGCTCCGGCGCGGACATTATGCCCCAAGTCAATACGCCATAGTTTTTCTCCGGTCAGGCGATAACAGTCAAAATAAACATTTCCTGTATAACCGTCATGTGCATTATCATGTGCATTGGAGGGGTCCCACTTCAAGATAATTTCATATTCACCGTCGCCGTCCACATCACCTATAGATGCGTCATTAGGACTATAGGTGTATTTTTGTCCCGAAGGAGTCACACCTTCCGCCGGTCTGTCCAGAGGAATATCGATATAACCTGACGGAGCATTAGCCGGCAAAGTATAATTTCCATTCAACTTACCTGTTTCAACCCCATTTATCACCGGTTTTACAGTATATACCGCTTTTTCATTACCTGAGTAAGTATCCCGGTAAAAAGTACCTGTAGAATGGGGAACTTCCGCTATTTTCTCTCCATTTCTATATACATTGAAAGAAGTATTGATCGGATCGGAAGACAGGTAACGCCACGACACCACTACGTCCGATGGATTTTCACGAATGGCCACAACGCCACGCCCCAACTGCTCTTTTTGCAGTTTGGAATAATTGTAGGCCGGTTGGGCAACCGTACCGGTTGCCACACACAGAGCTGCTAAAGCACTCCATAGTTTTTTTTGTGTTTTCATTGTTTATCTTGTTTCTCCTTGTAAATTATATTTTCCTCTACCACATTCTCCGCATTTACCACATTCTTCACAAACTTTGTCACTTCCCCCACAGTCACATTCCTTATTTCCACGTTTTTGATAGGAAGGCGGGCATCGCCTTTCAAATCATAAACAGCCTCGGTACAGTCGCAAGTCACACTATCCATATAAAGTCCGTTGATGAATGTAATGCTATCCTGATAGGTAGGTACCAAATCACGCCACTGGTAAAGCACATCCGTATCCACTTCGAGTACACGTTGCATCTTTCCCGCCTTCACATTTTTCATCCAGATATTTTCAATAAATCCACCACGACGATGATTGGTTTTAGCAAAGAAAAGACGGAATACAGAATCGGGAGCCGTACAATTGTGCATGTACACATTCCGTACACCACCAGACATTTCACTACCGATTCCCAGTAACGTATGTCCTTTCAAGATATCACAATGGCGTATCACAATATTCTCACAAGGAGTATTCAGACGCCATGCATCCTGGTTACGCCCTGCCTTTATAACCACAGCATCATCTCCCTGATCGAACACACAGTTCTCTATCAGGAAGTTACGGCTCATTTCCAAGTCAATTCCATCATTATTATGACCATGAGCCTTTACATCCAAATTACGTACGATACCACCATCACACATATAAAGATGTATCGTCCAAAAAGGACTCTGGCGAATCTTGAATTCATCCAGCAACACATTTTTACACCGGTTGAAATGAATCAGATGAGGACGAAGATGGTTTTCTCCTTTTGCCATCTGACGCTGTTCTACAGGTACATCGGTAGAAGCCATCGTATATAACTCTTTCAAAGCATCCATGTGAGGTTTAGGACGTTTGAACCAGATTTTCCAAGTATCCATGATAGGAGCCAGTGTCCCTTTTCCGGTAATAGCAATATTCTCACAATCCATAGCATACAGCAACGGAGAATAGTTATAACATTCCATACCTTCCCATGAAGTCATCACAGCAGGCAGATAATCAGAGGGATTATCTGTAAAGCGTAATATGGCATTTTCTTCCAAATGAAGATTTACATTACTTTTAAAATGAACAGGTCCTGTCAGCCATTCCCCTTCAGGAACAACCACACGACCTCCTCCGGCCTTATTACAAGCTGCTATGGCTTTGGCGATGGCCTCCGTATTCACTGTTTCCCCACCTTTCACCGCACCATAATCCACAATGGAAAAATCTTGTTCGGGAAAAACACATTCTTTGATGGGTTCCATAGCAAAAGGAGCATCGACAACCACCGTTTTATACTTTGGAGCCGGTGCCGTACATGATACGGCAAAAGCTACGGCCGCAATACCAGCCAAGGATTTTAAAAAAGTCTTCTTCATTTTATCAGTTGTTTTTCATTGTAATTTCTGTATGCACAAATATCCTGAATATCTTTGTTCACCCTATTTTATCCGAGGCATATAAAGGTATATCTGATCCAATACCACACCTTCATCCAATGCGGTAAAAATTAAACGATGGGAAGCTTTCCGTGCAACAGGAAGAACCATCCGTCGGACAGCCTGATTACACAAAACATTCTCCTTCCATTCTTCACTGCGTCCTTTGGTTTCATACGAAACAGCCTCCGTGGCACTTCCATCCAATGAAATGGTAAAACGCAACCGTTCTCCTTCCACCGGATGATTAGGCAACAACCGTACTTCCACCTCGACAGAATCCGTTTCCCATGCAGCAAATTCAAAAGTCAGTTCTTTCTTTTTCTCCACCGCTACCGCCTTTCCTTCATAGCCCAGCCCTTCACAAATAACCGATGCCCCTTCAACACAATCAGCGCCATTCCATGTATAAACTGCCTGAGGTTTTTCAAGCAGCCCGGACGATAGTGCTTTTCTTTCCACCCGGTTGAAAACCAGAAGTCTGCGTGGTTGGAAATCCATCATACGGTTCCATTTTGTTGTGTTATAGGTTTTTGTCAATGAAACTATACTGTCATACGCCCTGTCACTATCCGCCCAATCAGCCTTTCCATGACGCGCCAACTGGGCTGTCAGCAATTTGTTATTCATTTGAGCAGCCGCCTGAACAGGATACTTCACCAACTGAAAATAAGTTTCTTTTTTCTGTGCAGGAAGTGCATGCCATTCCTGCTCCACCTTATCTGACAATTGTCTGTATGCTGCCAGACGTTCATTGATTTCCTGCTCACTCCAAGGCAAATCACTGATCACTTTAAACTTAGGATCCTTCTCTTCCGTGCGGGTATTCCCCATAAATTCCGGCTTACGGATATAAGCCAAACGATAAGCTTCCTGCATGACAGGCTGTAACCGGTCAGCCCTATTTTTTCCAAACTCACGCTCCAGGAAATGACGTTGATGAGCAGCAACTCCCTGCTGCTTCACCGCTTCCAAGTTCCATGCCATATCCAGGAAAAGTTCTACCTGATATTCAGCCGGTTTAATATCTCCGACATTCAATATCCACATTTTCTGTATCCCTCGCTCATATGCCAAAGTCATTTGTTGATATATCAGCGAAGGATGAGCAGTTCCTAACCAAAGATAATCATGCGGACGCCCCCAATAAGATATATGATAATATACCCCGTTTCCTCCCTTACGGGCACGTTCTTCTGCTGTAGGGAAATGACGGATATAACCATAATTGTCATCACACCACATTAGCGTCACTTCATCGGGCACTTGCAGCCCGGCATGGTACACATCCAACACTTCCTTATAAGGAATAAAGACTTGAGGCACTTGGGTCACATCCTTATTTACATATTTAGTCAACAAATCGCGCTGATCCTTCAAGACCTTGGTCAAAACAGCTTTTTGTTCTTCTATGGTCTTAGCACCATTCATCGCACCGTCGTGTACTCCACGCATACCTAAAGTATACAGATTATCCAACCCTGCAACCTCCTTTACACGTTGCTCCCAAAAGGACAAGACATGAGCACTGTTGTGAACATAGTCATACTCTCCCACTCCATCCCGTTTCCACTCACCATTGGTATTCCGCATCATCGGTTCACAATGAGAAGTTCCAATGAAAATACCAAACTTATCAGCCACTTCTTTGTTGCCCGGTGTAAAATAAAAAGGTACAGAACAGCCATGCATAGCCGGCCAGAAGGTATTGGCACGCAGACGAAGCATCAATTCAAAGATACGTTCATGCGTTTTCGGGCCTATTTGTCCTTTCACATTGCTCGGCTCGTATGTCTGCCAGCTCCAAGGGGTAAGCCCCCAGTCCTCATCGTTGATAAAAATCCCCCGATATTCTACGGAAGGAGACTGCATATTCCGATAAGAAGCCGGTAGTTGAAAAATCTCTTTCTTTGCAGGGGTCGCATCTGCCCACCACTCCCATGGAGAAACGCCTATCAACCGTGAAAGTTCCATGACGCCGTATGCAGTACCACGCTTGTCACTGCCGGCTATAACTAATTTACCAGTGGAAGAAACAGCCAGCAGAAAAGCTTCTTTTTTATTTTTTATAGGAGATAAATCAACACCTGCCTTATCGATCAAATCACTTTGTCCGATGGTTCCGACTATAATCATTCCTTTTTTACTTTCCGGAGTAACGATTATGCGGGTAGAAAAAACAGACTCTACATCACGATTGAGCAAATTCAAAGCTGTATGTACAACTTCTTCCTCTGAATTACCACAGGCAATAGTCACCGGTTCACCTGATTTCAAGATAAAAGGGTTCTGTCCATATACTGACAAAACAGCTAAAAAGAAAGCTAGAAAAGAAATGAGTTTTTTGTATTTCATAGTTTTTATTTTCAATATTGCAAAAATAAGACGAAATGGAATTAGATTCCATAGAATAAGATACAATAATATGGAAATTCGTCCATAAAGCCTGTATTATTTATCGCATTTATGGTGTTTTTACACTTACAATAAATTTATAAAAATATAGGGAAGAGCATATAAGAATTTTCTCTTCCCCACATTAAGTATCAATTTTCGTATCCGGGATTCTGTTTTAAATTACTATTTTCATTCAAGGCTTTTTGTGGAATCGGGAATAAAATATGATAATCTTTTGCATCCATCCCATCCTTACGGGCATATTCTATATATTTTCCATGTCTGATTAAATCATCCCGTCTATGTCCTTCACAATATAGTTCACGTCCCCGTTCATCTAAAATAAAATCACGAAACGTATCCTTATTAAAATCGACCAGTTTTATTTCTGTTGCATTTGCCCGACGACGTATTTGATTAACCCATTCTATAGCCTCCTCTGACGGACCATTCAACTCATTCATAGCTTCAGCTTTTGCCAATAAAACGTCCGCATAGCGGAACATAATAAAATCATTGGACTGCCTTTCACCTTTCTGTTCCGGGTCTTCCGAATATTTCATCGGAGCAGCACCTGTCGCTTTGGGATGATCCACTTGTCTATAATCCACTTTATTCCCATCCGTATCCGTATAATACCGAACTATCGTTTCTAAACGTTTGTCTTGTTCTTCATATTTATCATAAAAAGTCCAAGGCATTTTCAAACCTCCCCAAATCGTTTTCAAATAAGTTCCCGCATATAATGGACTCGATGGCATAACACAAGCAAACCATGTCCAAGCATACTTGGCATTTGAAGTAGTCTGCCCTATTACAAATATAGCTTCCTTATGAGTTACACCTTCATTATTTATATCAAAAACAGCTTTATAATCAGGCAATAATTCATAAGTGCCTAAGCCTATAATCTCATCAGCCACCTGATTGACTTTGTCAAACTGTTTGGCACCCATATATATCTTCATCAATAACGTCAATGCCGCTCCCTGTGTAAAATGCCCCCAATCAGCAGCCGATGGGACAACAGCCAAATCCCGATAGGACTCTTCAATTTCCTTTACCATATAAGAAAGCATCTCATCTTCTGTCGGACGAGAAGGTTTCCACTCTACAGAAACATCATTCGCCACTTTCGGATCTATGACAACAGGAACAGGACCGAATAAAGAATGCAACAATTGCATATATAATACTCTAAGTACTCTCAATTCAGCCATTCCTCTTTTCTTTTTAGCTTCGGCTATATCAGCTTTTTCCAAAGCATCAATGATTCGAGTGGCTTTAGTTACCCCTCTTTGATATTTGAAATAAACATTTTCCGGAGCTGTACAATCATTTGCCGTCCATAAGAATCGATCCTGCTGCCTCCAAGTATGTTCCCACGAAGTATTCATTTCATCAGTCGGCAACATATTCAGAATAGCTCCACAATTATCCATTCCCGACTGTATATAACTATCAGCCAATGTATTATATACACCTACAATAGATGCATCCAGTTCCGCCTCCGATTTTGGGAAACCATCCGCATCGATATTATAAAATTCTTCATGGTCCAGATCGAAACATCCGGTCATACAACTTGCGACAGCTACAGATAAAATATATTTTACAAATTTATTTTTCATGACTTTTACTATTTAGAAAGTTAAATCAATACCAAATGAGAATGTCCTTTGATTAGGATAAGAAGAATAACTATTATCCGTCTCAGGATCCGCTCCCGTATAATTGGTTATACAAAACAAGTTTTGAGCATCTACAAACAGACGCGCATTGCTAAAAATACCCCCAAAAGCTTTTTTAGGAAAAGTGTATCCCAATGTAATATTTTTCAAGCGGACAAAATCAGCAGGTTCCACCCAAAAATCAGTATCATTATAATACTTAGTATACAAACCTGACGGATACTTACCTTCAGGATTAGTACTTGACCAACGGTCTCGTGCATCAGTCGGGACATTATCACTATAACGGAAACGTTCTGCCTTCAAAAACTGCGAACGAGTATTATTGTACAGTTCACGACCTATTTCACCATAAAAGAAGAAACTTAAATCCCAGTTTTTGTAATTTAATGTATTGCCAATACCGAAACTCAAATCTGGAGTTTCACGGCAAATTATAACTTTATCAGCATCATCAATCATTCCATCAGACTCACCGGATAACTGCTTGCGCCCATCTTTATCTAAAATATAATCACCATTAGCATCTTTCAACCAACCATTCAAATCTTTTATTTTTATGCTACCAGGTGCTGCATCAGACATGTGGGGGACATTCTCACCTATCTGAATAATTCCATCACTCACATATCCCCATTTCACATGTAAAGGATCTGTTGTCGTATTATACACTGACAAGATAGTATATGGATTTCTCTTTCTCCAACGATCTTTATAACTGGACAAATTCAAATCAGTACTCCACTGAAAATCTTTAGTACGGATATTTACGGAACTTAATTGCAATTCTACACCTGAGCTTTGTGTTTCACCCAAATTATCAGCTACTTCAGATACCGGATAATAAGATCCCACATTACGTTTATCAAGCAAATCACTAACAATTTTATTGAAATATTCAAATGAACCGGTCAAACGATTATTAAAAAATCCAAAGTCAAGCCCCACATTCCATTCCGTTGTAGTTTCCCATTTTAATTTACGATTAGCAAGTTGCTTTTCTGCCACCCCATTAACCACTGCATTTCCAAACACGTAGTTATAACCAGTTCCATAATAACCATAAGTGTTACCTCCGATTTCTGCATTACCCGTCTGACCAATACTTAAACGTAATTTCAAATTACTAAAAATATCTTGATCAGCCATAAAGCCTTCTTCTGAAATACGCCACGCAGCGGATGCTGACGGGAAATACCCCCACTTGTGCCCCTTCGCCAAAACGGAAGATCCATCAGCACGCAAAGAAGCTTGGAATAAATAACGTTCATTAAACTTATAATTCAATCGTCCAAAGAAAGAAACCATTTGCGTCTCAATCAATTGACTGGCATTTTCTTTTGAATCAGCATTTGCTCCCAGATCGTGGAATGAAGTCAGAGCAGAAGCTTGGTTAGCTCCACTAGCCAAAACCTTTTCATATCCATAAGCAGTGGTACTACTACCAATCATTGCAGTTAGTCCATGTTTCCCAAATGTTTTGGAGTAATTCAGTATATTCTCCCAAGTATAACGCCAATCGTTATCCGCCTGAACAGAAGAGGTAGATTTTACACCAAGATTAGCTACTGTATTTTTATCTTTATAAATACCTTCCCGACTATCTGTAACATCAATGCCAATAGTGGATTTAAAGAAAAAATCTTTCAGAATATTCACACACCGTCCTCAACGAGGATTCCCCCGTTTGCGGCCTTTTTTTCAGCGGGAATA
>OLOW01001890.1_pt1 | contig 14546 bp, 16 predicted proteins | sample 1672801 | NCBI WGS metagenome assembly OLOW01 (sample SAMEA3136725, study PRJEB25190) | human gut metagenome | biome: human gut; feature: human-associated habitat; material: faeces | place: Austria | collected 2013 | reverse complement strand
TATAGCACTGCCTGTAATAATTTGTCACTTACCACCCATTTGCAAAAGAGGAGCTATTTTTATTAAAAGAAGTTGATTCTTTTTTTTCTTCTTTCTTTGTTTCAACTTCAGTTTCTTCCTTCTTTTCTTCTACAGGTTCAGAAGTAGAAACTTCTTCCTTTTCTTCACTACTACTTCTTTTATAATTTCTTTCCTGTATAATACCATCTTTACCAATCTTATACTCATAAGATCCACCATTCGTATTAAACGAAATAATATATGAACCTTTTTGTTCTTTGATTGATACATTTTCACATTCCTTTTTAGTGGCATTCGCATCATCTCTAGCTACTTCTAGAATATCATCTTTTGTGATTTCTAAGCCAGAGTTACTACAGCCTGTTAGAAGTAGACCAAAAGCTGTAAGGAATATTAAACTATTTCTTTTTACCATCATCGTCTCCCCCATAACCATATCCATAGCCATAACGGTTTTCATCACTCATATCCACTTTATTTAATACAACACCAATCACATGACCACCATTACGTTTTAAGTCATTGATAGCAGCCTTTACCTTACGTTTATCTGCATTCTTAGCATCTACTACATAAAGAACTCCATCACTTAAGTTACATAATGGGATAGTATCCGAAGCTAGTAATACAGGAGGTGAGTCTATAATAATATATCCAAATTCTTTACGAGCTTGTTCTAAAAAGCGTCCCATTCTTTTAGAACCCAGTACCTCACTAGGATTTGGTACTTTGTGACCTGCCGTAATAACAGTCAATGTTTGCCCACCATCATATTGAACTTGTTGAACACCATCATATGAATGTACACTCAATCCTTCTTGAAATTCAGAAATAATATTTGTAAGTCCAAAACGATTTGAAATTTTCATCATCTTATGAACCGAAGGATTTCTAAAGTCACAATCTACCAATAAAACATTTTTATATTTAGCTGCCATAATACGAGCCAAGTTAGTAGCAACATAGCTTTTGCCTTCATTTGGAATCGTACTTGCCACACTGATTACTTGGATTTCCTCGTCCATTTGACTAAACTCTATATTTGTACGTAAACTACGATAAATCTCATCTACATCAAACTGATTTCTCTTTTTCTTTGCCATTTCTATCTCCTAAAGAAACTAAAATGCTTCTTTTTCTTAGCAACCTCAATATTTAATATATCCATATCACTCAAGATTCGTTTAGGATTCTCATAAAATAATATGTCTGCATTATCAAACCCAATACGCTTACCTACAACAGCATATACATCACTCAATTTAGAAATACGATTCCCACTACTCCTATGCGTATCCGTACCAATCAAATCACAATATCCATCATCTAATAAAGATAAAGCATTTGATTGAATTGACTTTCCATGCATTCCTAAAATAGAAGTGCGATTGATTTGTAGAATACAACCCATATCAATCCAATTATCAATAATTGAATAATCAAGTCCTGAATGAAAATATCTTTCGATATGCGCAATCACAGGAACAAATCCCTTTACCTTCAATTCATACAAACAATCATCTCTATAATCAATTGAATGAATGTCATGAAGAACATTATATTCCACAAGCATATAACGAGATCCATTTAGTGTAGGATATAAACCTAAATCCATGCCATCAATAAACTCACTATTCATCATGACTTCGCCACCAAAATAAATTGGTATTGGACTCATTTCTTTTAATTCCTTTTGACGAGAAACAATCTCATTATAAATAAAAACATCTAATTGACCGGGAATAAAGTGTGGCGTGCTACATATTCCGACAATAGCATCATTACGAGCTAATTCTAACGAACTTTCAGCATCCTCAATAGATGGCATACCATCATCAATACCCCAAGCGATATGTGAGTGAATATCTATAAACTTAGCCATTATAATTCAGGAATCTCACAGAAAACAGGAATCCCCAAATATTTTTCTGCCTCTTCTTTGTTACGCAAACGATTATCTAATAAATATCTTAATATGGCATATCCTGCACCTAGTACAAATCCAACTGCAGCCGCAAGTACACCATTCTTCTTTGCATTAGGACCACTTGGTACATAAGATAATTTAGCCTTATCTACAATTTCAATATTACGAACATTTAAATTCTTCTGCATTGTCTTAATAAAAGTATCTACAGTTCCATTTGCGATATCCTTAGATAACTTAGGATCTGTAGTTGTAGCAGTAACTGTAATAATTTCAGTGTCGGATTCATTTGTGACACTAATACATTTTTTTACACTAGAAGCATTTTCTAACCCTACATCCTTAGCCACTTCAGACATGATATTATTCTGAGTCATTAAGTTTACTACATTGGTAACCAATTTACTATTAGCCATCTGTGAATTATAATCCAATGATCCACTATCATTTATCTGTGGCGTTAAATAAATAGAAGTACTAGCCGTATATTTAGGAGCAATTAAAAACTTTGTTCCAAAAAATCCAGCAGCACCCAATATAACACAAAGCAAAATAATTAATTTAATATGTTTTAAAATAGCACGAGCCACCTCTAAAAGATCAATGACATCTTCATCATCTTCTACATTAGCTACATTCATATAAGCATCTTTACTGGACATTCTCTTATAAGCCATAACCCTTATCCTCCTACTTTTCAATATAAAACAATTATAACTATACCATAAAATGAACCTTTTTTATTATTAAATTCATTTTATATGTAAACAATTGTTAATGTTTATATATAGAAATCTATCAATGATACAAAATCCAATCTAAATCACACTCGTTATTTGTTCTATATTTTCTTTTTCAACACTAATTTCTAGACGCTCAATCCTTTCCTTTATTAACTTTTTATGTTCTAGAAAATCAATTCCAGATAATATAGGTATCAAAGACTCATAAAAATCTATTTCTTTCTGAAACGCTGGAACTAAGCTTCCTACAGAAAACCAAGAATGAGATGATATTGAAAGTTTTTTAAATATATCAAAATCTTTATTCTTAGATAAAAATGTTTTTATAGCTAACATTTTTACTTCTTCATCTAAAATACTAATAAAATCAAAAATCAAATAAATAGAATCAGAAAAGGCATTTTCCACAATAATATGTTCAAGCCATAGGAATTGATTTTGTTTTACCAAAACATCATCTCTTAGTTTCATTAAACTTGTAAACACGAATAGCTGCTTATTTTTCAATAGATTATAAAAAATATCATCAAATATTTCCATAAATCGATCCATCTTCCATAAAGACATAGCTTGATAAATTATTGAATCATTAAAATCAGAATTATTCTCACACGAACGCCAGGACTTAATTTCTCGTGATCATATACACTGATAGTACGCTTTTCGTCCACATATTTCACATGTTTTAGGCTATCCGTAGCGTCCTTGGAAATTCTGTAGACATTTTGTAGCCACTGGCTGCGACGCAACCTCCGCTGGCTGATTAACCTCAAAGCCACTTGGAACTATCTATTTCAAATAACGGAGATTGGCACTATGGAAAAATACATCTACGACAACAGCAACGGACTTTGATATGAACTACATGGAGATTATTGTCTTCCGTGCCTGGTCATTCCGTGAGAAGAAATCCACGCCGTTGGTATCTGGGGCAGAAATCATCAGCAATACCTCAGAGAGCACCGCCCTATCATATACTCCGATCTGGTTCTCAGAGGTAAGCTGTATAGCTATCTCGCCGATATTGATACTCAGGCTCGCAATAAACTCGACCTGCTCGTAACGCAACTGGCAGAAAAAGAAGGTATCAATGAGCAATTGAAATCACGAAATTAGCTGGCATGGGTCAGAGCTATGAATAACATCCGCAACCGTGCAGAGGAAATCGTCCTCAAAGAACTAATCTATGGGAGGATGCGGTATGAGAATTCTTGAAGAATTCTGGTATAGCAATATTAAGCCAACCGAGTATGATACATTCTCTTGTAAAGAGTAAAAGAAATTATTGGAGCTGATCTGCCGAAACGAAGAAAAGCTCCAAGCCACCATGACGGACGAGCAAAAGGAACTGTTCTTTCGCTACACAGATTCCGTTCGTGAACACCAGATGACAACAGATTGCCTGATATTCCAAAACAGTTTTAAACTAGGTGCCAGGAGAATGCTGGAGATCATGGAAGAATAACGATAATCAGCCGGCAGTGATTAGCTGCTCGGCTGATTATTATTGAATGATACCCCTTGCTTTCAAAATCTCAAAGTTTATTGCATCCTCTATGTCGTTTCTTAACATACGCATATTGGGATAGGCCCCCATTTTAATAACTCTTTCAAACAACGATAAAACGGAATTGTTTTCAATAAGTTCTTTATCTTCGGCATCTACCTGTGCCATTAACCCTAGGTAGCATTTTTTGGCAATTTTCAATTTGTCATCTACGCTAATCGGATTAAAAATAACAACTTTAGAAAACCTTGAATAGATTGGCGTCCCCAGATACTTTTCCGCTTCTTCTTCAGTCCTGTAATTCGTAGTACAAATGATTATGCACTTGGAAACATCCACAGAATAGTTTGCATCGACAAAAGTACCTTCATCAAACATTTGGTAAAACGCATTGTAGAATGAAGGAGATACCTTATCAAATTCGTCCAGCAAAATAACATTAGAACTGCGTCTAATCAATTCACGAGCCAAGCTATCCTCGCCATGGTCGGCACCAAAAATGTACTGATAAGCGCTATTAGTCTGCTGCATCGAAAACTGGATTCTAACCATATCCGTACCTAAACAGGAACTAATATATTTTGCAGTTTCCGTTTTTCCAATACCAGAGTCACCCAAAAACAGAAGCGTCACTGGCCTTTTACGCTCGCTATTTCGCAAAGCATAAATCGATGCCAACGATTGTTTCATTACATGAGGTTGCCCTATTACAGCATCATTAAATCCTTCAGACATTTTGCGCATGTCCTCCACGGTGATGCCAGGATATAGAGTTCTGTGCTCTGTGATTATTTCTTTATCGTAGTTCTTTACAACATCCTCATAAATTTTTATCGGAGGATTGCAAAGCCATAGATTTTTAACGTTGACTTTCAGGTTTCGCAGAACATTGTTAGAAAAGCCAAGAAGCGCCCACTCTCTCACACCGCCGTAATCGTCTGTGTGAACCAAAAGATTCTCCACTTCCATAGGAGGATCTTTTTGCCCATCGACACCTTCGATCTTTAGGTCAGTTTTATTGATATGATTAACAACGTCCACTAAAAAGTGTACATCTTCCAGTGTTTCGGTTGCTTCTTCGAAATCTTTGTCTGCTCCCCAATATATCTCTATTCTATCCATTAACCCTCCAAAACTCCAGCCAACACAACATCGTATACATCGGTTTCGGTAGCTACAGAACCGCCTTCGAATGCAGAAGCATAATCTACACGTTTAGCCGTTTTTGTGGTTCCAAACTCAAACTCCTTTTGCACCTGCAAATCAGACTTCTCGATTTGTCCCACATGAATCGCATAGTATGTAAGTCGCATTTTAGGTAAATCAGACATCGTATAGCTGTTTCTGAAAGCACTACGATTAAATCTTAAAATGACATCCTTGCTATCCACAGTAGCCACAAATTCATAATAGCCACGCCCCTTTTCTATGGCTTCCTCTATTTTAGTTATATCGATTTTCATTGCATTTCCATCGCTGGTTTTGAACGGCAGTTCACCATCGATCATGCTAAGAAAAGGAGCAATCAACATAATATACGAAAAAGAATTCACCTCTGGTTTGACCACTACTTTGGGAAATATTTTAATGCCGCTACAGCGCTTATTTTTTGTCCTGCGCTTGTCTGCATCAAGCAAGGCAATAAAATCTGCCAACAAAGTATTTTCAAGAATATTCTTTGCGATCCTATCAGATTTCCTTGAAAGATTTGCATTTACACCAGCTTCTGCATTGATCGTTGCACCGCTCAGAAAACTGAAGATTTTGGATAAAGCATTCTTTTCAGTTCCTATGCCACCCTCTACGCCTGCAGTTCCTTCAATTCCAGAGTTGACTTCAGTGATAAACTCCGTCGTCTTCTTAAGTTCTCCACCTGCAATAATCTGCATGAAATCAGCGACAAACGCTTCATCGAAATATACTATTTTTAAAAAGTTTGTGTTTTCCATGTACCTTTCTCCTTATTTTTACACATCTTTCACAAATGCCATATGTACATATATCCTACAACTTAGTGTGGAAATTTAAGTTTTGTAGTATTCTTCTAATACCCATTCTTTTTCTGCTTTTGGGAATATACTTTTCCTCCAACTTTTGTTTGCTCTTATTCGATAAAATACCTGTTAAATAGCAAATTACTTCATCATATTTTTCATCAAAAACATTTTTCTCTTACCAATTTGCAAGATTTACCTCATCCAACGTAGATAATTTTAGTGCAACAAAAAACTCTTGCAATGCTTTATGATAAAATTTGCTTTCTTGCAAAGGTGTACAAAGGGAACATAATAAAAATCTTAATAATGGAATGCCAATCTTACACAAATCTCCGAGCTAGTGGCAAAGTAAGACGAGGGTGGCAAACTCCTTAATTGGAGCTTGCCGCCCTTTTTCATTTTGAACCATTATGGATCCCAAGTGACACGAATAGAAACATTATAATACGATTATATTTCCGCTATTTATGGATGTACAGAGTTTTCCAATGCAAGAAATAATATCTTCGGCTTCTCTTTTTCCTATATTGACATTATTGTGTACGATGTTATTGCGTATTTTTCTATACTTCTTTACTTTGTAAAGAACTTCTTTATCTTCAGCATTATTCGTGTTTAACAAATTTAGAGATTCCATAAGAGAGAGCCTTGCAAAGTCGTATTTTCTGGATAAAGTTGTTTCTAATAACCTAAAAGCCGCAATAACGGCAGCATTGTATTCACCCTTGTCAAACAGCCTCAAATAATTCTTTTCGTCTTCCGATTTGTTTTTCTTGCCTTTATAATGTTCTTGTATAAACTTATTTAATGAGTTCACAAAATGCTTGTTATCACCATATAAATTATATTTTAAAAAAGGTAAACCTTGTAAATTAGATGGCAAACTATCCGATTGATCTTCATCTACAATCAATATAGATAGCTTTTTCTTGCTCATTATGTTCCCCAACTCCCACATAATATTTGCATTGTTACCAGAAAGATCAACAATGGTCATTGAAGCTTTTGAAATCAGAGCGTCAGTCTTTCGTGTTATTATTTCGCCTGGCATTATAGTTTCGTCTAATGATATGGGAGAAATACCATTATTGTATAATATAGGATATAGCAAATCTTTAAGAAAGGATAACCTTTGATATGGTGCTGAAATACAACAAAGTCTATTATCCGTTTCCGGCATTTTTAGTTCTTCGGAAGCTTTCTCGTTTGTGAACACCATTTGTTCGGGGAGCTTTTCATCAATAACTTGCTTAATTTCAGAAAAAAACTCATCCAAAATATCAGGATAGTTAGCTTTGTTACCCGGAAGATTTATAACTTTAATATTTCTTCTCTCAAAACGTGCTATTTCTATGGGGCTGGCATCTACTAAAACTACATAAGCAGGAGTGCTTAGTTTCCCAAGACGGGAACCAATAATTTGCCACAGTGTTCTAATATCGCTGTCGTCAAAACTATAGCCTATAAGTAATAGTGTTTTAGTGATAAACAGGTTGGATATGTATGTCGATAAAATTTTGTTTTTATCAACATATGTATCATAATCATATTCAGTTATTACCATCCTTTCAGGATGGTTAAAATCTCCATGCAGTTTAATAAGTTTAGTTCTTTCGTACGTGCTTATTGGAAGGCGTTCCTCCGAAACTACCATCGAAAAAGGAATATGTTTCTCATTTAATGTTTGTTCAATAAGGAAATCAAAATTTGTCGTGCAAATAGTATCAAAATAAAGATTGCAAAATGTTCGATGTGTTTTTCCCGACTTGAGATCATTAACATAGAGTTCTCTTGCCAAAAGCTCAATGAGCTTAGTCCTTGAAAATTCACTTTCAAACAACGATAATGCGACAATAGCATTCGTATAAGTGTAATTGGGAATGTACGTTGCCACTTTTTTCCCAAGCCCTTCCCAATCTAATATGCTCGCACCTTCTGGGGTAATAGCATTTTTGGAAAAACCTGCCCCACCAAATGGAATAACTCTATTATCAATAAAATCTTCTTGTAATGTCTTAGGAATGTATTTCAAACATTTCCCGCTCATTGGTATTCCTCCGTTTCCCAGCTTTTTAATAATTCTATCTCTTGCATGTCTGGGTAAAGTATACAAGCTTATTTGACATTAATGATATTTATATCCTGTTTTATTAAATGTGACTTATCCCTTAAAATAAATAATCCTCGATGTCTCTAACGCTTAATCTAAATGAGGTTGTCGTTGTTGGTGTCCCCTTACTTCTTACATAGGAAATGAACTTTTCTGTCTGTAGAATCTCAGCAGCATCTTTTAATGTGAACTCAGAGTTTGGTTGCATTCTAATATATGCGCCTGCATATGGTACAGTTCTTGAGTCCGCTTCATATAAGTTGACCTTATTTGTAATTACCAAAGAGAGAACCAACTTATCTTCAAATATATGTTGTATCCCCTGTGTCCTACCATATTCAAACCATTCCACGCCTTTTCCTGCATTTCGCTTTTTTAAATCATCGAAAAATTGTTTTAGATAGTTAGCGCATTCAGGAAATTTTGTCGTAAATTCCATTTCAGAAAAATGTTCTAACTTTCCTCTATTGTTTTTATACGGGAATATTATTCCCATTTTCTTTAACGGATTTCTAGAACTCCTCATTCCACTTTTTGCACTAATGGCATTGTATACAATATCTGCTTCAATTTTATTGTTCCCGACATAGTAATAATTATCATCATATTGATTAATATCAAATATGAACGCTTTATTTAATAGAGTGGCAACACTATTTGAAACCTTAAAATAATCTCCAAATCTTCTACCACCACTATTGCTTTGTTCAAATATCCATTCTTGCCCAAAAGAATTTTTACTAATAACCTTTGTCAACTTACTTCCCACACTTATGTATTCAAATTCTTCTGGTTGATTAGCATCACATATAATTGCCACTGAAGAGGTCAGAATTGAAGAGAACACTTCAATTCCTTTATAATCTAATAGCTTTTCTAAATACGGCAATATCATCTGGCGAATATTTAATGCAAATCTATTTCTGAGTATGCTGTAAGGTATGATATATGCAAGTCGTCCAGTTAAAGTTAAGTCTTTTATCCCCTCTTCTATAAAAGCATAGTAATAATCAAATCTACCTTCCTTGCAGGATAAAAAATTATCTTTTAAAAAACCACGTTGCTCATCTGTAAGATCATGGTATGTAATATAAGGTGGATTTCCTACTATGAAATCAAATTGGGAAGCTTCACACTTTAAGTAATCTTTAACGTTCACATTCCAATTTACATCCTTTATTCCGTATATTTCTGCAACTAAATCGAGTTCATGCTTGCATAATTTAACGCATTCAGGGTCAATATCATACCCAACAAACTGTTGCTCCAATCCTGACTTAATTTCCATTTCTGAATATCCATCATCGAATGAACTTTTAATATATCTCCGAACAGCTTCTTTTAATATATTTCCACCACCACATGAGTTCTCTAAAAAGGATCGATTAAACAAATGCGTAGTATATCCCACCTCATCCAGAAGTTTTTCAACATATTCAGATGGTGTGGGAATTTGACAATTACCCGCCATTTTCTTCCCTCCTTCTTAAATACTCTTTATTTTCAGCTGCTTTAACAATCACTTCTTTATATGCATCTATCAATTCCATTATTATTTCAAATGTTGAAAAGAAATCCTGTTTCGAAAGTTCTGAACGCTCACCATGAACAACACTATGCCTCTTTGCCAAAAGTGAGTTATCAATAAAAAAAGATTTTGTATTGAAAATATCTGTCTCAACACCGATAGTTAATAGAATCTCTTCAAGTTCTGTAGAACTTGGATTTGAATGTGTTGAAATAAATGGTTTATCAAGATTATATTTCTCATTAAATCTCTTCGATGACAAATTCTCATATCTCTTTAATAATTTTTTATGAACACTATGTTTTTCTGATCCCGCGCACGTTTTAAATTCTTTTTCCATTTTTAAAACGACAAAATTTTCTTTAAGTTTTGCATATTCAAGTTTCTGACTAGAAACATATCCAATGTAGCAGTTTGAAGCTTTCTTAACAAACCCCTCAAAATGCGCACATAACAATGCAATTCCAGCTCTTAAAAGAATCGGTTCATTCACTTCATCATGTTCAACCAATATTTTTAGAGAAAGCATCTCTTTTTTACGCCATGCAATATCTTGAGTTAGAAGTTCTTCCAAATTTTCGATTGTCTTGACATTGATATTATTGGCCACTTAGAAATTTCTCCCTGCTATATGCAACCAATTTTTTTATTCTACCAACTGGTCTTATACCTCTTTTTGTTGCTGCTGCGTATTCATCACTACTATATAAACTTTGTATGCTTTTCTTCAACATTTCTTTATGTTCAGAATAGTAGTCGATATTATCTGTCAACCCTGGAATTATCGCTTCAAATGCGCCTACTAATACCGCTCCATAACTCTTTCCCTTTTCCGCATCATATTTCTTAAATGCATTCTCATCCATCACATTATGGAGCAATTCAAATGTTCGATTAAACAGCAATGCTTCCTTATCAAAATCGATTGAGTCGTTATCAATCAGCTTTAATATTTCATCCGTCAAGAAATCATTGTAGTTTTCTGAATCACTGACTTGAAATTGGGAATACCTTAGCACAAAATACTTAGTAACTAACTCCATATATCCTTGTTCATCCACATCCTTTTCTGAAATAGGTACGGCATCTTGGAAGTTAGCACCTTTGCTCATATTTCGAAGAGATTTGTACTTTGCCTCGTTTTTCATTACAAGTATGCAGTTACGAATCTCCTGTGCACTCAAGTGGCTACCACCTGTGTTTAGCCTTTGAAACATTTCATATTGAGCAAATTCATCGCTACTCTTATCAATGATGATGATTAGTATTTTAGCTCTTTTTATATAACGACGTTGCGCATCTGTTAAAGATTTTGTTTCATCCTCATCTTCCCAAAACTTTCCTTCGAGTGATGGAAGAAACTTGGTGCGAGTTAACGGTTCACGCTGAAAGTACTCTGATGTATCTTCACCATCGACATCTTTTTCGCTTGTTTGCTTTAATATCCCCATAAATTTAAAAATCGTAGAAAGTCTCTGCTGACCATCTATAAGATTCCATTTCCCACGCTCGTTTTGAAATACGTAAATAGGTGGAATTGGAATATTCAATAAGATAGATTCTATCAAAGCAGACTGTTGAGAAATATCCCATCGAAACGTTCTTTGATATATAGGATCTATTCTTAAATCCCCTTCTTGATATATATTTGCCAGTTCTCCGATTGACATTGGATAGTTATCTGTTTTAATGGCTTTCGCCATTTTGTCTATTTCGATTTGCAATGTATTTTCCATATTTTCACCTGTTATGAAGTGACCTTTGTCAAGACAAAATTACATTCATATTCTATAAATAATCAGTTTTAGATTGATGACATACAAAAACTCCTAAATAAATCTATCGACAGTTAACCACTCTGTTATTCGTGGATTGTATACCTAAGTTTAATGGTTCGTCGAGTAGGTTTTTTAAATCTCCAATCTAGGATCAATAGCTTTTTGCACAGTCCTCCTCGCGACTTGATTCCTGCACTGCTATTGCCTTAAGAGGTATATCGCAAATAACCAGACCTGTTTCATTATTTACGAAGCTCCTCTATATCATCAATCCTTTCTCTTTCTAAAAGTCTTTCTTCACTTCTCCTCTCTCTATCTTTTTTTAGTGTTTTAATTATAGCACTGTGTCGGGGTGAGGGCAAAGCCCTCACTTTCCCTTGTAATTCGAACATCCCATCAAAAAAAATCAGAAGATACGGATTATCCTTATCTCTACTTTTTTCAAACAAGATGAAATCACCATTTACTGAAAGAACCGTAATCTGATCACTGGTTTTCAAAACCAATTTTATCTTCTTAATTTCTGCATCTTTAACCTCAGAAGATGTACCAAGAGTTTTCAATTTTTCTTATCCTTAATATCTCTGTATTTATTGGTGATTACACTTCCCATTGTGCCACCTATGATTACGCCACCACTTATATACATCCCTATAAGTTTAGTTGGACCACCAACATTTTTAGCTGCAGTTGTAAACTATTTATATAAAACCAAGTTGCTCATCTAATCCCCCCCTTTTAGACAAACAGTTTCTTGACATCATAATTTTGATTTTTAATAATCAGTTTACTTCCATATTTAGCAATAGACTTATTATATTCCAGCACTTCATTTTGTGAGAGCTTACTCACTTTAAATTTACCTGCCTCTCCTCTGCTATATCTAATAGCTAATGTCGGAGTTGCAACAAATATCATATCCTTTAAGCCGTCCGCTCAGTCTCTTGTAAAAGATGGAACATCAGATGTAATAAAGGGATTCGTATCATCCGCTATCAAGAAGTCTGGCGCCATTCTTTGCATAAATGCACTCTCTATCGTTTTCATCATTCCACTGCCTGACTATAGATAATCAACAAATGCTTTTATTATTGATACATGCTTCATCTGATCATATGCAGTGACATCATCTTCATATGTTCTCTCTGCTTCCGGGATTGTTATTTTTTTCAGTTTGTCTATGAATGGCACAAAATCATAAACAGAGTTTAATATTTCATTACCAGTAATGCTTCTCCAGTTAAAAATCATGCAGTGTTTCATTAGAGTATTCAATTCGCCTTGAGTCACACTGCAACTTGTCGAAGTATTTCTATTCGCATAAGCCTGCTTTATCTTATTTTCTACCGATTGAATAAATTGTCCCCAATTATTTTCATATGTGTTTGCCCATTCAGTTTCGACGAAGGTCCATCTTGAATTATTAAAATATTCCTTTAGATGTTTTTTTTCATCTTCTGTAAACTCTATTCAAGAAGTATCTTTTATTTTCCATTTATCAAAGTCGTAAAAATATTGATTAAGTAATCCTGGACTATCCAACGCTTTACCATCACATACTACATTAAACTGCAATATATCATCGTAAATCTCATGAAGTGCCTCGTCCGGCATATACGGGGAACCTGCTTTAATGTCATGAAACCCATTTTTTGCCATTAACTGCTTGGTGGAAAAAGATTTTAAGGTCCAATTCGAATTATCTGGATTAGATTCTCAATAATCCACGCCCTTGTCAAACAGCCAGACTTTCGGATCCTTACCGCTATTATGTTTCCACGCTTTCATGTAGCATCTCGGAATAAGTTGCTGATTCATCGCCACATCATTATGTGTGTTCGGCGCTGATATATCAGCCATAGAGCTTTTTCCTCCCAACATACAGTCTTTTTTCACATCTTCGCCGACCACAAGATTGTTGCCTGCTGCCCACCACGGAGATGTGTGTAATTATTACGAGCAACAATGAGAGCTACCTCTCCCACAATTCATTAATAGTTAGCTCCTTCTTTTACTTATATTTAAACAGTTGGAGAGAAACTCCTCTAAGAACCGTACGTGCAGTTTTCCCGCATACGGCTCCCCACTGTTACTTTAAACATTCTTGTTATATATGACTTTGTCACCACTCCATATTTCATAGAACCTTTCCAATTTAAAACTTCTTCTTTGACTTCTTCGATTTAGCCATTTAAACGTTACAAATTGTGCGTGATACCAAAGGCTTCTGACCTCTTTTATCATTCCACTCAGACTGTAATAGTTAAAACTACCAGTGAGTTTCTTGTTCAATGCCTTCATAAATTCGTCGAATTGAAGCCATAAAAGAAAACAAAGCTAGCTATGAGATGCAAAATTCAAAATGGTTACAAATAAAGTATGATTTAGAAAAGCAACAAAAGAACTCATAACTAGAAATAGCAGAAAAAGAGTATTTACTTTTTAGAGACATGTCATCAATACATATTTTATTTAGCATTCTATTCTTTGTATTTCACTTAATCGGGATAGTCAACTTTACAAATTTAACCCTTGTCTATATAGTTGTTGCTTACTTTGTTCTATTCTTATGTGTAAGAACTACTTCAAGTAAATTTGTGTTTGAAGTAATAGTACAAGACTCACTAGCTGACTAAACATTTCTCTGAATTACTAAATCCACGAAGATAGTCATTTCAATTTTTGAAAATGACTATCTTTTTTTAGTAATACTCTATTAGTTAAAATCAACTATAAAAATGGCATTTATAATTATTGCTCTAAGATTGAATGGGCCGCTCATTTTCTTTGAAACAGTTATAATCCATTGATATCATCCAAGATTATTCATTCTCTCATCTCGCTTTAAAATTGATGGTATGATGTTAGCATATAAATAGGACTAGTCAAAAAGAGAAAATTTACACCAGTGGTACAATAGAAAGAGGATGATTCA
>OLOW01001888.1_pt1 | contig 14552 bp, 15 predicted proteins | sample 1672801 | NCBI WGS metagenome assembly OLOW01 (sample SAMEA3136725, study PRJEB25190) | human gut metagenome | biome: human gut; feature: human-associated habitat; material: faeces | place: Austria | collected 2013 | reverse complement strand
CCAGACCGGCGAGCCGCGAGGCCCGTTGCCGAGCGGCGGTAAAACCCCGGCCAACCTGCATGTCCCTCTATGCCCCTGCGCGGCTCCACCGCGCAGAAGTGGGTGCAGGGCTTTAGCCCTGCCAGACCGGCGAGCCGCGAGGCCTGTCGCCGAGCGGCGGTCAAACCCTGGCCAACCTGCATGTCCCTCTATGCCCCTGCACGGCTCCGCCGCGCAGAAGTGGGTGCAGGGCTTCAGCCCTGCTTGATGGTGCCGTCGGGGTTGAAGAGCGGGAGTTTTTCGAGGTAAAGGATGTCGGGGCGATCCTGTGCGGCGCCCTCGGCCAGAATGGCCATTTTGCCGACCACGTTGCCGCCGGCCTGCTTGACCAGCTTTTCGACGGCCTTGAGGGACTCGCCGGTGGAGATCACGTCGTCCACGATCAAAACGCGCTTGCCGCGCATGAAGTCCGCGTCGTCCTGGTCAATGCAGAGCATCTGCCGGTTTTCGGTGGTGATGCTGGTCACTTCGGTGGAGAAAACGTTCTTCATGTAGAGCTTGGCGGCCTTGCGGGCGATCAGATAGCGGTTTTCGCCGTGCTGACGGGCCATTTCATAAACCAGCGGGATGCCCTTGGATTCGGCGGTGATGAGGATGTCGTGCTCCGGGGCGATCTTCAGCAGCTCCCGGGCGCAGGCCACGGTCAGCTCCACGTCGCCGAAGATGACGAAAGCGCCGATGTAGAGCTCGTCGTTCACCCGGCACAGGGGCAGGTCGCGCTTGAGGCCAGCAACGTTCATCGTATAGAACATTTTGGGTTTCCACTCCTTCAAAACAAGTCAAATGGCAGGGCGCTGGGCACCCTGCCATTCATTATAACACACTTTGAATCAAAGTGCAGCAAGAATGTACATCACCACGAACAGGGCGGACAGAATGTACAGCAGCACGGGCACTTCCTTGAACTTGCCGCGGGCCATCTTGATCAGGGTGTAGGAAATGAAGCCGAAGCCGATACCATCGGAGATGGAGTAGGCGAAGGGCATCATGGCGATGGTCAGGAAGCAGGGCAGCGCCACTTCCACGTCGCTCCAGTCGATCTTGGCCACGTTGCCGATCATGAACATGCCGACGATGATCAGCGCGGGGGCGGTAGCGGCAGAGGGGATGATACCGGCGATGGGGGCCAGCACGCAGCCCAGCAGGAACAGGATGCCCACGACCACGGAACTCAGACCGGTGCGGGCGCCTTCGGAGATACCAGTGGAGGACTCCACGAAGGTGGTCACGGTGGAGGTGCCCATCAGAGCGCCGGTGCAGGTGGCCACAGCGTCAGCGATCAGCGCCTTGTCGCCGCGGGGCAGGTTGCCGTTTTCGTCCAGCATCCCGGCGCTGCCTGCGGTGCCGATCAGGGTACCCACAGTGTCAAAGCAGTCGCACATGGCGAAGGTCACGATGGCGGTCAGCAAAGGCAGGATGCCCTTGGACAGCAGGCCCACAAAGCTCAGTTTGAAGAAGGTGGGAGCGATGGAGATGCCCTCGAAGGAAATGCTCACGTTGGAGAGATTGGTCACGCCCATGGGGATGCCGATAACGGTGGTCACCAGAATGCCGATGAACAGGGCACCCTTGACCTTCCAGGCCATCAGGATGCCGGTGATGATCAGACCGATCAGCGCCAGCAGGGCGGGGCCGGAGGTAATGCTGCTCAGATCCAGCAGATTGTTGCCGGCGGTGACGATCCCGGCGTTCAGCAGACCGATCAGGCAGATGAACAGGCCGATACCGGCGCTGATGGCGGCCTTCAGGGGCGCGGGGATGGAGTCAATGATCTGCTTACGAATCGGGGAGATGGAGATCGCCAGGAAGATCAGGCCGGAGATGAACACGATCGCCAGACCCTGCTGCCAGGTGTAGCCCATGCCGAAGCAGATGGTGTAGGTGAAGAAGGCGTTCAGACCCATGCCGGGAGCCTGCGCAAAGGGGACGTTCGCCATGAAGGCGGTCAGGAAACAGCCGATAGCGGCGGAAACGCAGGTGGCCAGCATGACGGCGGTGTGATCCATGCCCGTCTGGGACAGGAAGTTGGGGTTGACGAAGATGATGTAAGCCATCGCGAAGAAGGTCGTCAGGCCGCCGATCACTTCCGTGCGGACGTTGGTGTTGTGCTTTTTGAGCTGAAACAGCTTTTCCATGGTGAGGGTCTCTCCTTTTCCGAATGTTTTTTGGAGCAACGTAAAAATTGTACGTTTTTATTCACGCATTGTCAATGCATTTTCGGGGGAAAACGAAAAATTTCTTCAAATTGTAAAAATTGGCTTTCGGAGTGTTTGGAAAAGAAAGACAGGATCCGTTGCAAAGTATTGTGTTTCCTGCGTTCTGTAAAATGCGCCCCTTGGGAGCTTAAAACAACGTGCGCGGCCGGGAAAGCCGCGCACATTAGCAGTTTGTGAATTTCAAACCTTCACAGCAGCCGAATCAGCAGCATATATCCGGCGGTGCCTACGAAAATACTCACCAGCGTATTGCGGCTGAGATGATAACTGAGCATGACCATCACTACCGCCGCCAGCTTGGGCAGACCGATCCCCATCCAGTCGGTTCCCACGTCCTTCAGACAGTAGATCACCAGCACCGCCATGATAGCCGAGGGCAGCATATCGCCTAGCCGGACCAGTTTATCCGGCATCCGGCGCTGTTTGCCGAACACCAGAAACGGAAATGCACGAAGCCCCAGCGTGATCACCGCCGAGGTCAAAATCGAAACGACCGCAGCAGAAAGACTCATTTTGCCCGCACCTCCCCAGTTCTCGTCACAAACAGAATAGCCGATGTGATCAGCAGCGCAGGCAGCATAAAGCGGTCAGGCCCCAGCACGGTCAGGCACACCAGCGCCATTCCCCCACCCAGCAGCGCCGGGAAATGGTCGGTGGTCTTTTCCCACTGCTGCATCAGAATGACCACGAACAGAGCCGTCATACAGAAGTCGATGCCTTCCAGATTCCAAGGGAGAATCTGCCCCAGCGCCGCGCCCATCAGCGTGCCCAATATCCAATAGGCATAGCTGAGCACTGCCACGAGGAACAGCACATTCTTCCGTTCGGGCAGGTCGCGGGGCAGACTGCAGTCCACCGCGTAGGTTTCGTCCGTCAGCGTATGGACCATCAGCGGCGCTTTCTTTCCCATGCTGCGGAACTCGTCCACAAAGCTCAGGGCGTAGAACGTCTGGCGGCTGTTCATCAGCAGCGCCGTCACGGCTACGGTCATCAGGGAAGCTCCGCCCGCCATCAGGGACACCAGCACAAACTGGAACGCGCCCGTATACACCGCCACGCTGAACAAAAGCGACAGGTACCACGGATAGCCCGCGTCCGACATGGTGATGCCGAACGCGATCGCAATAAAAACATAGCTGAGCAAAATCGGCAGCGATTCTCTCAGCGCTATTTTCCAGACTTCCTTCTTCATCGCCCTGCACCCTTTCGTAATCCCATCCTCGTTGACGGGACAGCACCACCTTAGCACAGGGCCGGGGCGGATAGCAATGACAGAAGCGGGCTGTTTTTTTCCGAAAAGCAAAAAGGACGGAGCGCATCGTCCGTCCTCGTTTATCTCAAAAGCGAAGGGTCAGGAATCGACGCCTCCGGCCGAAGTTTTTAGAGACAGAAGCTTTCATAGCATTTTCCTGCGAACCAGTTTCCGCCCCTTTAAGGTCACTTCGCAGCCTGCCAGAAAAACAGCCGTCCACGTCCTTCGTTCAGGCTCTTTTGCAGACTGGGTTCTTCGCCGCTTAAAAGCAGCCGTCCATCCGTTTCCCCGTTCAGCAGAACGGTAACGGGCAGACTTTGCTCGCCGGCGGAAAACACGCAGCGGTATTTTCCGGCCGGAAGGCCCTGCTTTTCCTCGTCCAGCAAACGGAGCGACCACTCGTTTTCTCCGTGGGTCAGTTCGACCCGGCGGCTGTAGGGCCTGCCCAGCAGCGCCCGGGCCCCGGAAACGTCGCCCTGAGCCAGCTTCTGCCGGATGGCGGTAGAGCTGACCTCCTGCCCGTGCAGGGTGATGGGCGGCACCACGCTGACCTCGAAGCCCAGCGCCACTCCCAATGCCTGCAGCAGCGCCGGTGAACCACTTCCGCCTGCGCCGAAGCTGTGATTATAACCGCAAACCACCGCCTTGGGGTGCAGACGGCGCACTAGTTCGCCCACATAGCATTCCGGCGGCTGATCCCGCATCTGCTCGTCAAAGGGCATAGCAAAGAAAACGTCCGCCCCGGCATGAGAGATCAGAGAGATCCGTTCCTCCAGCGTGGTCAGCAGCCGGGGAGCCCTTTCGGGGGCGATCAGCTCCATAGGGTGCCGGGCAAAGGTGCAGACCACCAGCGGCGCGCCCCAGCGCATATGCAGCGTCCGCGCCCGTTCCAGCAGCACCTGATGGCCGATATGCACGCCGTCGAACATGCCCAGCGCCAGCACGCTGGATTCTTCGCTGTGTTTACCGTTCAGAATGACTTTCATCTTGATCCCCTCACTCGCCCAGCCAGGTGCGAATCTTCCATTCATGGTTCTGCCGACGGGCTACGCCCATCAGTTCGCCCGACAGCCACAGACAGGCATCGCCGCCCTCCGGGACTTTTTCTCCGCCCTCAAAGGCAGAAACCGGCAGCATGCCGCCGTTGCGCAGAGGCTTTTCCAGCCGGGCGGGCGTTTCCAGCCACGGCAAATGCCGCAGCACCGTCTCCGGCGGCAGCAGCAGCGTTTCGAGGTCGTCGCTTTCTTTGGCCTGACGGAGCCGTTCCAGCGTGACCGCCGTCTGCAGAGTAAAGGCCCCACTTTCCGCCCGCAGCAAAAAGCGCATATGGGCGGGACAGTTCAGCGCTTCGCCCAGATCGTTGCACAGAGTGCGAACGTAGAAGCCCTTGGAGCAGCGCACCTTCAGCAGCGCGCCGTGGTTCTCCGTCATGCTCTGCAGTTCCAGTGAATGTACCGTGACCTCCCGCTTGGGGATCTCCGCCGTCCGGCCCTTCCGGGCCAGCTCGTACAGGCGCTGCCCGTCCTGCTTAAGCGCGCTGTACATGGGCGGACGCTGCCACAGCTGCCCCGTAAAGGAGAAAATCACTTCCCGCAGGGCCGCCTCGTCCGGGTAATTTTCACCGGATGCGATCACCCGCCCCTGCGCGTCCTGCGTGTCGGTGGCCGCGCCGAAAGCGACCTCCGTCACATAGACCTTTTCCTTCTCCTGCATATAGTCGAACAGCCGCGCCGCCTTGCCGATCATCAGCGGCAGCACCCCGGAGGCCTCCGGGTCGAGGGTGCCGCCGTGGCCTACCTTGGCCCCGTTCAGCAGCCAGCGCACATAGCCGACCACCTGCGAGGAGGTCATTCCCGGCGGTTTCAGAATATTCAGAAAGCCGCAGAGATGCTTTTTCGCTTCACTCATGAGTTTCTCTGCTCCTCCAACGCCTGATGCAGCGCCGCTTCGACCTCTTTCACGGCCTGAGCCAAAGGCATGGGCAGGGTACAGCCCGCCGCCTGCGGATGGCCGCCGCCGCCGAATCGCCGGGCAACCTGATCCACCCGATAGGGCGGCAGTGCCCGAAGGCTGGCCTTCACCGCGTTTTCCCCCTGCTGATGCAGATAATAGGCCATGCAAACGCCCTGAATGTCGATGGCATAATCCACCACACCTTCGGTTTCCGCCGGGTTCAGGCCATTTTGACGAAAATGTTCCAGCGACGTGCACAGCCCGGCGATGGAGCCGCCCTCCGTTACCCGCAGAGACGGCAGCGTCACGCCCAGCAGACGAACGAAGTCCTCCCGCTTTTCCCGGAACAGCACCCGGCTGATCTCCGCAAGGGGCAGTCCGGCCTCCATCAAACCGGCCATCATTTCGAAGCATTCGTCGTTAACGCTGTCGTACACAAAATTGCCCGTATCGGTGGAAAGTGCCGTATACAGGCAAATAGCCGCTTCCCGTGAAAGAGTGACTTCCAGAGCACGGTACAACCGGTTTATCAGAATCCCTGTAGCGGGCACGTCCCCCTCGACCCAGTTGATTTGGCCAAAATGGGGATTGGTGCCGTGGTGGTCGATGACCCAGCGGCGGTCGGCAGCGTTGTACAGTGCTTCCACCTTGCCCAATCGGTCAGGACTGCTCACATCCACGGCGATGGCCGCGGCGTTTTCAGGCATGACCCATTCCTCCGGGCGGTGCAGCACCAGCCCCGGCAGAAAGCGCAGCCGGACCGGGACCTCACCATCTACTACCATGGATGTACGCCAGCCCAGTACGTTCAGCAGCAGTTCCAGCGCCCGGGCGCTGCCCAGCGTGTCCCCATCCGGGCCTACGTGGCAGAACAGCACCGCCTCCCCCGCCTGACGCAGCTGCCCAAGCAGCTCCTCCGGCGGGTCACTCCTCATCGGATTCCTCCCCGGCGTCTTCTTCCGCCTGTACCTGCTTCAAAACAGACGCAATGTGAATGCCGTATTCAATGTTGTTGTCCAGCTCGAAAAGAATTTCCGGCGCGTAGCGGATGATCATCTGCTCGCCCAGCTGGTGACGCACAAACCCGGCAGCCTTCTTCAGCGCGGCCATCATGGGCTTGCGGTTCTCTTCTTCCAGAATGCTGACGTAAATTTTGGCATAGCGCAGGTCGCGGGTCACGTCCGCCCGGGTCACGCTGTAGGTGCCCTGAATGCGCGGGTCGGACAGGTCTTCCCGGATGATGCGATCCACCTCCCGGCGAACCTGCTCGCTGATGCGGTCAATACGCTGATAACTCAATGCCTTTCCTCCTTTGGCAGCAAAGGTTCTGTGAGGGAAGGCCCGTCCTTCCCCCTATTTCAAAATTGGCCGCGCAGCGCGCGGCCAAAATAAGCAAACCTGCAATTCATGCTTCACGCAAATTCGAACGAACGTTTCTCAAAGCGCAGCTTTCTCGCCGCTTTGGACAGCGGGATTTATGATCTCTCTACCCAAACCCGCGAGCCGGAGGGCCTTCCGCCCGACGGCGGTAAAACCCAGCCAACCGAGGAGCCCCGAGCGGCCCAGGTTCCCCTTCAGGCTGCCCATGACCAGGGTGCCGTCGACGTGGAAGGTCCCCGGCCGGCAGTCCGGGGCGCGCAGCGCCATGACCTCGCAGACCCGCATGCGCATGAACCACGCCGTGTAGAGGGAGGCCCCCGACGCGGGCGGCCGTCTCCCGCAGGGGGAGCGCGTCGGCCATGCACTCGGCGAAGGACATCCACGCCGACGCGGGCAGCTTCGACGATGCGAGCAGGCTGCGCGTGCGCGCGGAGAACGTCCTGGCGCGGCCGCGGCACAGCCACCGCTGCCCGCCGTCGCGGTCCCGGCCCTTGCGCACGAAGGAGGGGCTGCCGCACCTCGGGCAGCGCGACGGGCCGGCCGGGCCGGAGGCTCGGGAGGCGAGCTCCTCGGCGATGGCCCCCTTGAGCTCGGCGACGAGCTCCCTCTTCTCCGCAAGGGTCAGCTGCATGGCGAACTGCGATACGATGTCTTTCACGGCTCCTCCTTCTCACGGCTCCTCGGCCGATCCCATGATAGGGGGAGCCTGCTTTTCGGGAGGGCCGCCGATGGGACACCCATGTCAACGGTGGTTTAACATAGAGTTATCTCTTGGGCTTAATTTGCTCTTCGGGACAAAGGCGGGGCGCTCGCGAGCGAGGCCGATGAGCAGAATCCAGAGGGTGAATCGGACATTCGAGCGCCCCGCGCGCCGTCAAGAAAGCACTCGCGTGACCTTAAAGCTTTCCGTCGCGCATCGCCTTTAGCTTGGCGAGAGTGTCGGCGGGAATGCGGTCACCGAGCGTGCGCTTCTCGGCCACCTTCGGCGACTCGTCGAGGCGCGCCTGATCGTAGTATTCCCCCACTTCATAGCTGAAGCCATTCGCACTCATGCGGTCGACGCCGCCTCCGAAGACGGTGTCTTGGATGGTGGCGTCGCTTGTGACCACGAGCGTCTCGACCATACGCTCGCGGGCGTCGTGAGCGAGCTTCTCAATCACCTTGTCGGCGGACTGGCCAGCTGGGCTGAACATGATGCGCACGCCGCCGATGGTTTGCGTTTCTCCTGTTGAGAACTCGTTTTTCGCACCGTCGAACACGATGATGGCACGCCAATCGCGACCCGCGAAGTTCACGACGTCATTGATTAGCCGCTCGCGGGCAGTGTTGAACGCGTCGTCGGTGTAGTCGGGCCCGAACGCCGTCGTTTTGTAGCGCTCACCCGAACGGAGCACATTGTACCCATCGACGATGAGCAGCTTGTTTCGTTTCCTTGCCATTTTCGAATGCGCGACCTATTGCTGCTGACGGAGCCACTCGTACATGAAGACAGTGGACGCCTGCGCTACGTTGAGCGAGGACACCTTCCCCATCTGGGGAAGCTTCACCGCGAAGTCGCAGTTTTCGAGCACGAGGCTCGACACGCCCTCGCCTTCCGAGCCCATGACGAGCGCGATCTTGCCTTTGAGGTTCGACTTCCACGCCACTTCTTGCGCATGCTCGCTCGCCGCGCAGACCCAGAAGCCCTCTTTTTTCAGGCGCTCAATTGTCTGGGAGAGGTTCGCGACCTGCGTCACGTTGATGTGGGAAATCGCGCCGGCCGAGCTTTTGTACGTCGCCGCCGTTACGTGAGCCGCGCGCTTGTTGGGGATGACGATGCCGGCAGCCCCAACCGACTCGGCGGAGCGAGCGATGGCGCCCAGGTTGCCCGCGTCGGTGATGTGGTCGAGGAGGACGATGAGCGCCGAGCCTCCGTTTTCGGCAGCCTGCGCGTTCGCAGTCTCCACGATAGTTGTGACATTCACGTAGTTGAAGGGCTTGGTTTCCGCCATAACGCCCTGGTGGCTGCCGCGTTCGGAGAGCTTCTCGAGACGCGCGCGCGGCACCGTTTCCACAGGCACGTTGCGCTTCTTCGCCTTGCGCAGCACGTCCTCGATCAGGGGGTCGCGCTTCACGTTGTCGGCGAGTAGAACGCGCTTGCACGGCACCTCGGTGCGCAGCGCTTCGATGACGGGGCGTTTCCCCTCGATGAAATCAGCCATGTTGTTCGCTTTCGTGATTGGTTGGCGCCGCGCGAAGCGGCGGATTCGTCTAGCGAGCAAGTGTACCACGCGACCTGCGGGCACGGCCGGCTCTCCGCCATATCCCCGCGAACGAGGGAAGGGATTCGGCGCGTTGCATGTCGTGGCACGGGCAGGAGGCGGGTGCGGGAGCGGGAGCGTGGCGCGTTGCGGGCCGTGGCACGGGCAGGAGGCGGATGCGGGTGCGAGATGCAGTTGAAGCATCACGGCCCGCGCCCCGCGCCGCCTCAACACCTGATATTCCTAGAGCGCCGTTCCCTTCGTGGGGACCGTGAGCGCGCCCATGTCGATGCCTTCCAGCTTAAGCAGCGCGATCTTGCGCTCGATGCCGCCCGCGTATCCCGTCAGGCTGCGGCTTGCCCCCACCACGCGATGGCAGGGCAGGATAATCGACACTGGATTGTGCCCCACAGCCCCGCCGACGGCTCGCGCCGAGCGCTTCTTGCCCGTGTCGGCTTCAATCGCCTTCGCAATATCGCCGTAGGTAACGAGCTCTCCGTATGGGATTTCTGCAAGCTTCGCCCATACCAGCTGGCGAAACTCCGACCCGCGCGGTGCGCACGGGGGAATCTCTCCTGGGTCGCGGCCCTCGAAGTATGCGTCGAGCCACGCGCGGGCCTGAGCGAGCACAGGGTCGTCGGGCTTTTCCTGCGCGGTGGGCGAAAGCGTCGCCGCGTCGTATTTCTGACCCTTGAACCACAGGCCGACGAGCGCCTCTCCGTTGCTCGCAAGCTCGATATCGCCCAAAGGCGACGAATACGTGCAGGTAAAATCCATGGCCCCTTCTTTCTTTCGCTGGTCCGCGCGCTTTGCCGTTGTTGTCGCACGCCTCGCCGCAACCGTCATGCTCGCGGGCGGCGCGTCTGCAGTCTTTTCCGCAGCGGTCGCGTTCGCCATGTTCGCCAGAGAAGACTCCGCACGCGCCTTCCCCTTTCCTTTCCCCTTTTCCGTCTTTGGGGCGGACTTCTTGGGCTTCTCGTGCGGCACCGACCACATCGACATCACGGCATACGACCGCCACGGGCGCCAGGGTTGCGACAGTTTCTCCAGCTCACGCGGCTTCATGTCGGGAATCGCAAGTTTCACACCATAGTCGGTGGGAAGGAACGCGTCGGGGTAATCGTAGGCGCGCATGAGTACGTACTGCACCGTCCAGTCGCCGATGCCGCGGATGCTGCCGAGGCGTGCGGCCTCCGCCACGAGGTCGGCGCCAGGACGCAGCGTGAGTTCACCCGCTTCCATGGCGCGCGCAATGGCGCAAATGGCGTTCGCGCGTTGAGCGATGACGCCGACCTCGCCAAGGCGGGCGGGCGCATCTTGCGCGCAAAAAGCTTGTGGCAAGGGAAATGCGCAAGTCAATTCAGGTATCGGCCCCTTTGTCTGCGTGCCGAACTCGCGAGCCACGCGTCCTGCGAGCGTGCTTGCCGCCTTCACGGTGATTTGCTGCCCTAAGATAGCGCGAGTCGCCATCTCGAAGCCATCGAAGGCGCACGGCACGCGAATACCTGGGATACGGTAAGCTTCACCTGCGTGTTCGTAAAAGTCAGCAAGTCCCTGCTCGACCGCCCCAGGCACGCAATCGGTATCGAACAGGCGACGCGTACGGGCAAGCACCGAGGGAATGTCGTCAAAAAGCTCGGGCGATATGGTGACGGCAAGGCGGCGATGCGAGGGGTCGTTCTTCACCTTGATCCACCCAGCGCGCTCGCCATCGGAGGCGCGGACGATCCGCCAATACGCACCGTCGAGCACCGCCTCCACGCCCTCGATAGCGCGCATCTGCAGGAAACCGAGCAGCAAGTCAAAGCGATACGGCTCGCGATAATCGACATGCAGAACGATAGGCGCCGCCTCCGTTTTCGCAGATATCGAATCTTGCGCGCTTTTGCGGAATCGCGTCGGCTGCATGCCATAGCTATTGACGAACGCATCGTTAAAGCGGCGGACCGACGCAAACCCACTTGCATAGGCTATGCGCGTTATGGAAAGTTTCGTGTCCGTGAGCAGGCTTTTTGCAAGAAGCAAGCGACATGTTTCGCGATACTGCGCAGGTGACACGCCGTAAGTTTGCTCAAACAAACGGCGCAAGTGGCGCTCCGACATGCCTTGCTCCGCGGCAATCCGAGCGATGGGAGCATCCCCGGGCCGTTCCCGCATGCTTGCAGCGGCGCTTGCAACCGCATGGTCGATGTCGGGCGCAATCGGAGTTCCCGGCGCAAGCTCGGGGCGGCATTTCAGACAAGGCCGATACCCCGCCGCTTCCGCCTCGGCAGCAGTTTTGAAGAACGTGCAGTTTTCTCGCTTGGGCACCTTCGCCCAACATACGCCCACGCGACAGTAAATTCCCGTCGAGGAAACGCCGACGAAAAGCAAGCCGTCAAAATGGGGATCGCCCGAGAAAAGCGCCTGATAGCAGACATCCTGGCTGGGAAGAGTGCTCCCCGCGAACAGATCGTAATCGACTTCGCCTTTAACGATTTTGCCCCCGCCAGCTTTTCCCATGCCGCCGTTGGCCTTTTCCTTGTCGTCCATATGCTCGCCCGCCGAACCTTCCATCTGCGACTCTTTCTTACGCAGGCAATGAAACCACAAGGCAGTCGCCAAAACCAGCCATTTTCGGACATGAAAGCGGAATTGGGCCGACGTGTACTTAGGCGAAGCGTTGACTCAGCAATTCGCGGTCATCGTCAGGCGTGTCGCCATTTAGCCATGATATGTTAGGAAGCGAATCGATTGTTTCGATTAATTGTTTAGCAGCAGCCGCCTCATCGTTCTGATAGAAAGTCGGCGACTCATCCTCCGAAGGTGCAGAAGAAGCCGTCGCACCGCTCAACCGAGCGCTGAATTGTCCATAACATTCTGGCGATAGCGCAACAGCGCCACCCCCGTCTTGAGCAGCCAAGTGCATTGCACCCATAGAAGCCCTCCTTCCAGACACTCTACATCACGCCTAGCACCAGGAAATACAGGCAATGAGAAGAGAATTATGTTTCGTATTGTTAGATACGAAACATTGACCCTAGGGTCAATGGCGAAGTCCAGGCTTCGAAAGGACGGCACGTATGGCGAACGACGGTCAAAAGCAGACATGTCGAATCATTTGGGAAGGGGATCCCAATCCTCCATGGCTTAAAACCCCATTACCAGACTCTCACAAAGACAAAGAGCGTCTATATCGACTTATCGACTTCTTCTTGGTGCAATCGCCGTGCCGCTTCCAGAGCAATCGCCGCTGCTCAATAGAGGAAGAATGGGGAATTGGAGGCAAGCTGTCCGACAAATCCATGAAGGAATATCTCGACACCATCGTATTTGACGGTGCAAGCGACATCCTTGTCAAAGATAGTAAGAAGAGCCTGGCACAAATCGCCGTTGATAATAATCTTGGGAACGACTTCTATCTTCACCTCAATAGACAAATCGCCCTATTTACACAGGCAAACAATCGCGGCAATGCCAATACTTACATGAGCTTCTTCTATCATCTCCGAAACAGCCTCGCCCATGGTCGTTTCGCCATACTTGACAGGGATGACGGGGGCCAAGTTTTCATTTTTGAAGACGGCCAGTACAGCAAAAGTCAAGAAAGATTCTCCTTAAACGCAAGAGGAATCATCAAGCTCGATTCGCTATTACTCATCATCGATGCAATTCTGCACAATCCGCCTGAAAGGGTCGATGTGGAGCAGCTAGTGCTCAACGCTATAAAAAATGGACTTAAAACAAAGAAGGAAATACTTAGCGAGCTACAAATTGACAAGCAATGCTGGAGGAAGACCTCGACAAAGCTGAGGAATGAAAGGCTCATTGTTTATGAAAGTAAGACCTGGCGCTTGAGAGTCGACGAATGAGATGGCCCTTTCATCTTAGAAAAACTAGCTGCCCTCCAATCATCACTATCAGAAGTGAATATCAACAATGAAAGAATAGGTTCTTCAATGAGATTATTTGCCCGCAATATCAGGTTGGGATTTCAATTATTCCTACTCTCTACTCTTGTCGCTTTCTTTTGCCCTCTGATGCCGACAAACGAGGCGCAAGCGCAGGAAGAAGCGAAAATCAATTCAGCATCCGACGAGGTCACCGAAACTAACTACAACGGATCCCCGCTATCTGCCGAGTCCGGAACATCTATTGTTAATTGGACCATTTCAGGAAGTTGCGAGTGGATGATAGACACAGAAGGATGCCTCATCATTAGACCCCAATCAGGCAAATCCGAGGGTTCATTAGCTTATTGGGGGGACAGCGCACACGGATACGATCCACCTTGGGAGGATTCCAAAAGCTCCATTCGATCAGTGCGCATCGAAAAAGGCGTCATCGCCTACACCTGCCTCAAAATGTTTCAAGAATGCCCGAATCTCACCACAGCCGAACTAGGAGGGCTCGACACCTCGCATGCATCAAGGATGGACTATATGTTCAAAGACTGTCCGTTGCTCATGTCCCTGGATTTGACGTCGTTCAACACGCCAAAGGCAACCGACATGGATGACATGTTCTACGGCTGCTCGTCGCTAAAGTCGATCGACTTGGCATCATTCGACACGTCCAAGGTTGGAAACATGGAAGATATGTTCTGCGGATGTTCGTCACTCACATCCCTTGATTTGACGTCCTTCAATACTTCAAAGGTTTGGAACATGAGCGGCATGTTCTACGGATGTTCGTCACTCACATCCCTTGATTTGACGTCCTTCAATACGTCTAACGTCACCACTATGTCTAGCATGTTCGAAAAATGCGCGTCACTTGCCTCTCTAGACATGTCGTCGTTCGACATGTCATCCAGCCCATACATGTACGCCACTTTTTGGGGTTGCAATAAACTTCATTCCGTCAAGCTTGGTAGCAAGTTTGTGTTTGACACACATAAAGCGCACGCCAATAGCCAGCTCCCCACGCCGAGCGGAGCTGGCCTAACTGGCTACTGGATCAAAGAGGGAGACGAGGCGGGCAAAACCTACACTTCGAGCGATATATACTGGCTCGCACGCGGTTACGATGACCCCTCTGGCCGTTACTACGCTCAAGGCACGCTAGAATCAGCCGAGCTCTCCGTTGACACCGAACCGGAAATTTATACGGGATCCCCCATAATAAAAACGATATCTTCCCCCGGCCTTGTTGAGGGTGTCGACTATGCAGTGGAGTATTCGTCGAACGTCGACGTGGGCGAAGCGCATCTAGTAATTAAAGGCATCGGAGGATGTACCGGCAGGCAGGAGCACTCCTTCCGCATCCTGCAGGCCGACCCGGCCTTCGAGGTGCCGGAGGGCCTCGCGGCCGCCTACGGCCAGACGCTCGCCGACGTCGCGCTGCCCGAGGGCTTCTCGTGGCAGGAGGACGCCTCCACGCCGGTGGGCGCCGTGGGCGAGAACGCGTTCCACGCGGTCTACACCCCGGCCGACGAGCGCAACTACAAGACCGTGCGGGACGACCGTTCCCACGCCAGCACCTACTGTACCT
>OLOW01001885.1_pt1 | contig 14558 bp, 6 predicted proteins | sample 1672801 | NCBI WGS metagenome assembly OLOW01 (sample SAMEA3136725, study PRJEB25190) | human gut metagenome | biome: human gut; feature: human-associated habitat; material: faeces | place: Austria | collected 2013 | reverse complement strand
ATCCTCGTCTGCTACGGCGTGCTGGTCTACCAGCTGTATGTGTGGCAGGTGCGTGATGCCGAGAGCTACCGCGCCGAGGCTGTGACCCAGCAGCTGAAGGACACAACGCTGCCCGCTGTGCGCGGCTCGATCTACAGCGCCAACGGCAAGCTGCTGGCCAAGAGCAGCACGGTATGGAACATCGTGGCCGACCCGTCCTCCGTTTTAAAGAGCGGGGCGACGGAGGACCAGATCCGCACAGCGGCAGAGCACATTGCCGAGCTGCTGGACGACGGCACAACGGCGGATACTGTGTACAAGGCGCTGACGGCGTCCAACAAGGATACCGGTGAGCCGTACCAGTACCGTGTGGTGAAAAAGGGTGTTGAAAAGCCCGTGGCGGATGCTATCCTGGCCTATGCAGACAGCTACCGCCTCAAGGACGGCGCTGCGGTGGACACAAGCCAGCAGACCGAGGAAAAGGAGGACAAGAAGGACGGCGAGGCCAAAACCAGCAAGGCAGCCCGTATCCTCTACCTGACCAGCGAGCAGGCAGCCTCCCGCACTTACCCCTATGGGGAGTTCCTGGCCTCGGTGCTGGGCTTCTGCAACGAGGACGGCTCGGGTGCCTACGGACTGGAAAAATATTACGACGAGACGCTGGCCGGTACGCCGGGCCGCAGCGTGGCCGAAACGGATGCCTACGGTGAACCGCTGGCCAGCGGTCAGGCCGACGTGCATGAGGCCATCGACGGCAGCAACCTGAACCTGACCATCGACGAGAACGTACAATCCATCGTCGAGGAGTACCTGACCGAGGCGATGAGCACCTTTACGGTCCATGGCCGCGGCAGCGCCATTGTCATGAACGTCAAGACCGGTGCGATCCTGGCGATGGCGTCCCTTGAGCAGTTTGACCCCAACGACCCCAAGACGATCACCGACCCCAAGATGAACGAGATCCTGGCCAAAACAGAGATCGACGCGGAGGACATTGACTGGCTGGAAAGCCGTCTGGGCGAGAAGGCCGTCAAGGACATCATTGCAGACGGAATCATCAGCCATGAAAAGACGACGAACGAGAAGGGCGAGGAGGTCTCCAGCGAGGCTACCCAGCTGCAGGGTATGATGCGCGAGGCCCAGTGGAAGAATAAGAACATTACCGAGCTGTATATGCCCGGCTCGGTGTTCAAGCTCATCACGGCCTCGGCAGGGCTGGACTCCGGTGTTATGAGTGCGGAGCAGTCCTTCTACTGCGGCGGCAGCCTGACCGTCAATGAGGGCAGCGAACTGTGGGAGCATACCTACCGCTGCGCCAACGGCGAGGTCCACTATGAACAGGACATGGCGGGCGCGCTGAACCACAGCTGCAACCTCTGGTTCATTCAGGCGGCAGAGACGCTCAAGCCGCAGATCTTCTACGACTATATCCAGGCGTTCGGCTTCACCCAGCCCACCGGCATCGACCTGCCCAACGAGACCCGCTGGACCAGCGTCTACAACGCCGAGCAGATGGCAGAGGTCGATACAAACCTGTACACGGCGGCCTTCGGCCAGAACGAGTCCATCACCCCGATGCAGATGGCCACCGCCGTAGCGGCCATTGCCAACGGCGGCTACCTTGTTACGCCCTATGTCGTGGATTCCATCTCTGACAAGGACGGCAACATTATCTCCCAGACCGAGACGAACATCCGCCGCCAGGTCATCTCCGAAGAAGTCAGCCGGCAGCTGCTGTCCATGATGGAAAACAACGTCCACGGGGCAGGAAACTACCACTCCTGCGCCAACGCCTACGTGGCGGGCTACCGCATCGGCGGCAAGTCCGGTACGGCAGAGCGCACGGACCGCCATCTGCGCGGCGACGGCGACTATTATAAAATGATGAGCTTTGCCGCTGTGCTGCCCATCGACGATCCCGAGATCGAGGTTTTCGTTCTGCTGGACGACCCGCGCTGGGTCAAGGACTATGCCAGCCAGGTCGTGGCCCCCGTCGTCGGCAACATCATCAGCGAGATCGCGCCCTATCTGGGCATCGAGCAGGACGCTGACTACAACCCCACCGGTACTGTGACCGTGCAGACTTGCTTGGACTACACCTGGACGAACGCGCAGGTCACCCTGAACCGCCTGGGCCTCAAGCATAAGCTGATCGGCCCCAGCAGCGGCAATATCGTCTACCAGTACCCCGTCGGCGGCAGCGTGGTGCCCGCGGGCTCCACCATTTACCTGTACACGGCCACCGACCAGAACTCGATGACCACAACGCCCGACGTCGTCGGCAAGACCGGCACCTTTGCCGAGCAGATGCTCAAGGCCGCCAACCTGAACGTGCAGTTCGCCGGCGACAGCAGCGGCAAGGTCGTGGCGCAGGACGTCGAGGCCGGAACCTCCGCTGCCTACGGCACGATCATAACGCTGACGATGGACAGCGGAGAGGATACCACCAATGACGCCCCGACGGTGACCGAGGAGATCGACCCGGCAAACGAGGAGGGGTAAGCATCCCCACAGGGGCACCCGGGCTTTTGCGAAACGCTGCATTTCTGTATAGGAGGTCTTTTTCATGCAAACCATTCCTGCCAATCAACTGCTGGCCGGACTGACGCTGGCCGAGCCGGTCACCATCCGCGCCGTTGTGACCGACAGCCGCAAGGTCGAGCCGGGCTGTGTTTTTGTCTGCTTCCCCGGCGAGCGTGTTGACGGCCATGACTACGCCGCCGGTGCCTACCGGAGCGGCGCAGAATATATCGTTGCCAACCATCCCGTCGAGGGCGTGCCTGCGGATCGTACGGTCATTGTGCCGGACAGCGGCAAGGCCATGATCCGCATGGCGTCCAACTACCGGATGCTGTTCAACCCCAGAATGATCGGCGTCACGGGCAGCGTCGGCAAGACGACGACGAAGGAGTTCTGCTACGCGGTGCTCTCCGCCTTCGGCAAGACCCTCAAGACCGAGGGCAACCAGAACAATGACATCGGCGTGCCCAACACGCTGTTCCGCCTGACCGACGATACCGAGTACGCCGTTGTCGAGATGGGCATGGACCACGCGGGCGAGATCGAGCGTCTGACCCGCTGTGCCCGGCCCAGCGCGGGCATCATCACGATGATCGGTGTCTCGCATCTGGAAAATCTCGGCACGCGCGAGAATATACTGAAGGCAAAGCTGGAGATCTGCACCGGCCTGCCCGACGGCGCACCGCTGGCCCTGAACGCGGACAACGACCTGCTGCCCACGGCAAGCATCCCCAGCCGCCTGCGGCCGGTCTGGTTCGGCATTGACGCCGCGAATGCCGATGTCCGCGCGGTGGATGTCGTCACCGGCGCAAACGGCACGACCTTCAAAATCATCGATACGCAGTACGGTACGTTCGATGTCGCCATCCCGACAGCGGGCATCCACACAGTCTACGACGCGCTGGCTGCCTACGCCGCCGCGACCCGCCTGGGTCTGGACGCTGCCCGCTGCGCTGCCGCGCTGGCGACCTACCGGACGACGGGCATGCGCCAGCATATCGTGGAAAAGGGCGGCATCACCTTCATTGAGGACTGCTACAACGCCAGCCCCGACAGCATGAAGGCTGCGCTCTCTGTCCTCAAGGCACTGCCCAATGCCCGGAAGATCGCGCTGCTCGGCGATATGCTTGAGCTGGGCGGTGCGAGCGAGGAAGGGCACCGCCATACCGGCGAGTGGGTTGCTGACGCGGGCGTTGATGCACTCATCGCCTACGGCCCGCGCAGCGCCGCCATGGCCGAGGCCGCAAAAGCGCGCGGGGTTGCAGCGGTGCATTGCCAAACGGCGGAAGAAGTGCTACAATATGTACGGCAATTCGTGCGCCCCGGTGACGCTGTGCTGGTCAAGGCCAGCCACAGCATGGGCCTGGAGCAGCTGCTGCAGGAATACTATAAGGAATTGCCGCAGGGGTAAGCACCCCAACACACGTTTGGAGGAATCAACGGCATGGAGCAAATCTCATCCCTGCTGGCGGCGGCAGCCGTCGGCGGCTTTGCCATCACGGCGGTGGCGGGCAAATTCATGATCCCGGCGCTGCACCGGCTGCACTTTGGCCAGACCATCCGCGAGGAGGGCCCTACATGGCACAGCAAGAAAAACGGCACCCCCACCATGGGCGGCCTCTGCTTTATTCTGGGCATTCTGGCCACGCTGGGCATCGTCTGGGTCATGTACAGCCCTAAGCTGCCGGAGGTGCTTGGTATGCCGCAGCTGCAGGCCGGTATGCTGGTGCTGTTTCTCGCGTTCGGCTCGGGCCTCATCGGCTTTCTGGATGACTTCATTAAGGTCGTCAGGCATCGCAACCTCGGCCTGACCGAGGCACAGAAGATGATTTTGCAGATCGCGCTGACCTTCGGGTTCATGTTCGGCCTGCACAGCCTCGGGCTGCTGACCACGCAGGTCCAGTTCCCGATTTTTGGGCTGGTGGACATGGGCTTGCTCTACTATCCCATCGCCTTCTTCGGCATCATCTTCCTTGTCAACGCTGTCAACCTGACCGACGGTCTGGACGGCCTGTGCACCGGCGTGACCTTCGTGTCGATGATCGGCTATCTGCTGGCCGGCAGTCTGCTGGGCTTTGTACATGTTTCGCTGATCGCCGCTGCCACGGCGGGTGCCTGCGCGGGCTTTCTGGTTTGGAACTTTTACCCGGCCAAGGTCTTTATGGGCGACACCGGCAGCATGTTCTTCGGCGGCATCGTTACGGCGCTGGCCTTTGTGATGCAGCGCCCCGAGCTGGTGCTCTTTTTCGGCATTGTCTACATCTGGGACGCGATGACCGTCGTCATCCAGCGCACGTATTTTAAGGCGACCCACGGCAAGCGCATCTTCCGCATGACGCCGATCCACCACGCCTTTGAGATGCGCGGCTGGCGCGAGGTCAAGATCGACGGCTTCTTTGCGCTGATTGCCGTCATCGGTGTGGCAATGGGAATTTTTTACATCTGTGTGGCATAAGCAGCGGGGCCGGGCCTACCCGGCCTCTGCCTGTTTCTGCCCCTAAGGGAGGTGACCGCCCATGAGCACTGCCGTGAGCATTGTGCGTACACTGCTGGGCCTTTTGTTTGACCATACCATCGGAAATATTGTGCGCATGATACCCATCATACGCCTGCCCAAGCTGGAGCGAGGGCCGGTCTCCCGGGGCTTTCTCGCCCTGCTGCTTGGCATTTTGTTCTTCGGGCTGACGATGCTGTTCTCGGCCAGCTATTCCAGCGCCTACGCTACCAGCGGTAAACTGTACAGTATCATTAAACCGCAGGTCATGATTGCAATTGTAGGGCTGTTCTTTATGTGGGTCCTGTCCAACATCAACTACCGCGCGCTGCGTCTGATGAGTGAGAGTCTGTACATCATCACCGTTGTGCTGCTGATCCTGACGCTGCTCAGCCCGGAGGACACCAACGGCACCTACCGCTGGGTGTATCTGCCGGGCGGTGCCTCCTTCCAGCCGTCTGAGCTGGCAAAATTCTCGCTCATGCTCTGGACGGCAGATATGCTGGACCGCGACTATGACAAGAAGAACAGGCTGTGGTACGGCGCGATCAAGCCTGCGCTGCCGCTGCTGCTCATCCTGTATTTGCTGCACAAGGAGTCGCATAACTCCGGCATGATCCTGCTCTGCCTGATTTTTGCCACGATGCTCGTCTGCACCCTCTCGCCCGGCCGCTGGCTGCTGCTGCTCATTCCGGCGGGTGTAGTAGTCGGCGCGTACTTCCTGAAGGGGCTGGCCAGCGGGGAAGGCTACGCCGCGGGCCGTATGGACGCTGCCTGGGGCCTTGCGCCGCTGGATACCGCCGGTATGCTGTGGCAGACCCGCCAGAGCATCTATGCTATCTCCACAGGCGGTATGTTCGGCGTGGGCATCGGCGCAAGCGTGCAGAAGCACCAGTGGCTGCCCTACGCCGAAAACGACTTTATCTTCGGCGTCATCGGTGAGGAGCTGGGCTTCTTCGGCTGTGTTATCCTCATCGGCGCGTTTGCGGTGCTGCTGATCATGGGCGTTATGATCGCCCTGCGCGCGCCCGACCTGTACGGCACGGTGCTGGGCATCGGCATCATCTCGCAGATCGCCTGGCAGGTGTTTCTGCATATCGCCGTCGGCACGGCACTGATCCCCAACACCGGCATCAGCCTGCCGTTCTTCTCCTCAGGCGGCACCAGTCTGCTGCTGCTGCTGAGCGAGATGGGCGTGCTGTTGAGTATCTCGCGCGCCGGAAATGCCCGGGAACAGCGCCTGGCAGAGCAGCACCGCGCCGAGACAGAACGGATGCTGCAGCGCACCCGCTACCGCAGCAGAGCCGCGCGGTAAGGGGGACGCCCGGCGCCCGCGGCACGGCGGGCACAGCCTATATTTTATTCTCATGGAGGTCCATCATGCGCGTTTTAATTGCTGCCGGCGGTACAGCCGGTCACATCAATCCGGCGCTGGCGATTGCCGGTGCCCTGAAGGCCGCGGACCCGACGGCGGAGATTCACTTTGCGGGCCGCCGCGAGGGGATGGAGTACGGCCTTGTCACCAAGGCAGGCTACCCCTTCCATCACATTGAGATCAACGGCTTCCAGCGCCATTTGAGCCTGGAAAACATTGGCCGCAACATCGTAGCCATCTGGCATCTGGCGCTGTCTGGCCCGCGCACCCGAAAGATTCTGAACGAGGTCAACCCCGACCTTGTCATCGGCTGCGGCGGCTACGTCAGCGGGCCCATCGTCCGCGCGGCAGCCCGGCGCGGCATCAAGACAGCCATCCATGAGCAGAACGCCTTCCCGGGCGTGACCAACAAGCTGCTGGCGAAGGAGGTCAACATTGTGCTGGCCGCCAGCGCGGACGCGGTTGAAAAGCTCGGCGCGCCGGAAAAAACCACCGTCGTGGGCAACCCTGTCCGCCCCGAGGTGCTGACCGCGGACCGCGCCGCAGCGCGCGCCAAGCTGAACGCCGGAAACCGCACCGTGATTTTGAGCTTCGGCGGCAGCCTCGGTGCGGACCGCATCAATCAGGTCGTGGCCGACCTCTGCGCCTGGGAAAAGCAGACGCACCAGAACGTGCTTCACCTGCACGCCACCGGCAGCCGCGGCGTCAAGCTGTTTGAAGGGCTGGAAAAGGAAAAGGGCTTTGCCCCCGGCGAGAACCTCGTCGTGACGGAGTATATCAACAACATGCCCCAGCTGCTGGCCGCGGCAGATCTCGTCATTGCCCGCTCCGGCGCACTGACGCTGGCCGAGCTTGAGGCCGTGGGCCGCGCATCGGTGCTGATCCCCAGCCCGAACGTGGCCGAAAACCACCAGTATTACAATGCCCTTGAGCTGCAAAAGGCCGGTGCGGCAGTCGTCATCGAGGAAAAGAACCTGACCGGTGACGGTCTTGTCAAAACTGTGGAGACCCTGCTGACCTCCCCCGGCAAGCTGGCCGAGATGGGCGCCAACGCCAAGACCCTCGGCAACCCGCACAGCCTTGATTTGATTACCGAAAAGCTGCTGAAGCTGGTCAACGGCTAAGCAAGGCTGCATACACCCTGTAGGGGCGAACATCGTTCGCCCGCCCGCTGCGACGAGCGTCGCCGGGCTACACCCCGTAGGGGCGCATTCTATATGCGCCCGCCCAACGTACCATCCACCCACGGGCATCCGCCCCAAAATTCACCGGAAAGGAGCCGCTTATGGACCGCAACCAGCGCAGCCGCAGGCAAAAATCCGCAAACGGCTCCTACGCCCAACAGTCCCGCCGCAGTATGGGCAGCCGCTTGGGCCTTGAAAAAAAGAACGCCCCGCGCCCCAAAGCGCCGCCTGAAAAGGCCGCGCCTACTCCCCATGCGCCCCCGCGGCAGCGCCCTGCGCAGGAGATCAATCCCCAGAAGGCAGGTTACCGCCCCGGCACGCCAAGGCGCACGCGCCGCGTCACACAGGCGGAGATCATACGGGAAAAGCGCCGCCGCCGTCTGCTGGGGGCGCTCGGCGTGCTGGCCGTGCTGGCCGTGGGTGCGTTTGTGTCGATCAACCTTCTGTTCAAGGTCACGATCTTCCGGGTAGAGAGCTATGACGGCTCCCAGCCCGTCGATACCGGCATCTACACGTCCGACGAGCTGATCGAGGCGCTGGGCATCGAGAAAAACTCCAACCTGTTCGCCTTCTCCACCGCGGAAAAGACCCAGCAGCTGGCGCTTCAGTTCCCGTATTTGGAGCATGTCGCTGTGGAGATTCAGCTGCCCGCCGCGGTCATCATCAAGGTCGAGCCCGCCACGGAGCGGTTCGCCTGTATGTACCCAGGCGGGTGGATGGTCTTGAGCGACTCCCTCAAAATTCTGCGCACCGACGTCAGCCAGCCGGACGGCCTGATTCTGCTGACCATGTCGCTGCCCACAGATTTCTCCCCCGTGGTGGGGCAGAACATCGAGCCCAAGAGCTATAACTCACTCCTGAGCGAGACCCAGCAGGCCACAGCGGAGACAGCGGGTCTGCAGGCCAGCGCACTGCAAACGCTGACCGAAATGCGGGACGGCCTGCAGGAGAACAACCTGTTTGACGGCACGACGGCGCTGAACATCCAGGATCTGAGTGATATTGAGTTCACCTACCAAAACCGCGTTCAGGTGCTGCTGGGCAGTGAGACGAACCTCACCTACAAGCTGCGACTGGCCGCTGCCGCGCTGACCGACCCGGAAAAGGGTCTGGCCGCCGGTGATAAGGGCGTGCTCGACATCTCGACCCAGCGCAGCGACGGCGACATCCGCGCCTACTTCGCCCCCGATACCCCCGAACCGACACCCACCCCAGAGCCGACCCCGTCCCCCGAGGAGGAGACCGACCCCGAAAGCCCCACAGAATAACCCCAACGCCCCGACAAACCGTCGGGGCGTTTTTTGTACAAGCCGACAGAAAAAATCGCATAAAAACACCCCGCAGCGCCTTACATTGGGGATTGTTGTTGTTCACCGATTCAGAAAAATCCGCGACGCACATGTGTCTAACACATCCAAATTCTTTCTCCGTTTGTGATGAATTCAAACAGGCGATATTTCTGCGCATTATCGGTCGGCACCAGCCGAGGCCCTGCCCGTTGCAAAGTTGCCGTCTGTGGTCAAGGTGGCATTGTAGCAGTTGATGGCAGCAGTGTCGTGTTCGTACATCGTGGCGAGAGTAAGCGAAAACCAAAAAGGGCAAAGCGAAATTAGCGCGGATGCTATCAGACTATTGTGGAGAATGCAGGAAACTATATTAAGATAATAAGCAAAAAATCAAGGAGTTAACATAAAGTAGTCATAAAAGTGCTTGAAAGTATGCGACGAATTTGATTTAATCAGTATTAGAAGAAGATAATAGAAAGGAGATGTGTAGTGCATGTTGTCGGGAAAACAAATTGCCGAGGCAAGAAAGCGAAAAGGACTAACGCAAGAGGCCTTGGCGGCAGAACTTGGAGTATCGAGACAAACGATTGCAAAATGGGAACAAGAAATTTCAACACCCAGTGTTACAAATGCACATAGACTGATAGATATTCTAGGCCTACAGGAAATGGAGAATAAATCGTCTACCGAAGATGAAGGCAATGCAAGAACTATTTGTAAAAAGAGATTAACAAAGAGATTGTTGATTGAACTTTGGGCAGTATATGTTGGGATAGCATTTCTCTGCTTTTTTTCTATTGGAATTGTGGCATTGTTTTTTATCCCTGCAATATCGGTTGTCCTAATATTAGTTGCTATTGTAGTGCAGGAAGTAAGGGGAAAGAAGACAGATTCACCGATGAAGATTCTTCTCGGCGGAATATGCTTTATTGGGCTTGCCATACTGGCAGTAGTTGCTATACTTGCAAGTGGGTTTGTTCTAAGAGAAAATTATCAACATAAAGCTTTTTATTCTGTTCCTGCTATACAACTAAAAAAATATTCGGCAATTAATGAGTGGATTGATGAATGCAAAACGATAGGACCTGATATTTATGGGCAATGTATTGAATTGCCGTCAGATAAGACAATCTGTCTCTATATTGTATATAGACATCAGGTGACGGACGCATCGGATGCAAGCCTCGTTTCAGATCCGCTACATATGCGATTCATTGCAAAATACCGTGGTGGTACTGAATATGATGGGGTGGATTTGTATTTTCTCCAAGGGAGAAGTAGTTATCAGATGCTTTTCTCTATTGACGGAAGTGAACCTTATTATAACAGTATGGCAACTGTTAATCCAATGCTTATAGATGATGTGAAGGCACTATTTAACAATCTGCAAGGAGATGAAAAAAATGCTTAAAAAGGTTAAAAAGATAGTTGCACTGATGATGTGAACTGCACCCTATTTGTTAGACAGTATGGTATACTATCTAACAAGTGGGGTGTTTTGCTATGCCAAAAGGAGTACCAAACAAACGATATACGCCAGAATTCAAAAAATGAACAGCACCCCATTTGTTAGACAGTATGATATACTATCTAACAAGTGGGGTGCTGTTCAACAAAAGACGCTGCGGGGCTTTTACTGTGTTGTAGGGGTCGATGCTTGCATCGACCCGCAGGCGGATGACGAGCATCCGCCCCTACGGATAAACAGCTGAATAAAAATTACACGTTCAGCTCCACATGCTGGCCGACGTCCTCGACATTGGCGTCCAGCACGGGCTGGATGACGTCGCGCAGGAACTCGGTGACCTGCTCGGCGCTGCGGCCCGTAAAGGCTTCGGGGGAGAGCTCGGCCTCGATTTCTTCGCGGGTCAGGCCGAACGCAGGGTCAGCCTCGACGCGGGCAATCATGTCGTTGGGCTTGCCCTCCTGCTTGACAACGGCAGCGGCGGCCACGGCGTGCTCACGCAGACGCTCGTGCAGCTCCTGACGGTCACCGCCCTTCTTGACGGCCTTCATCATGATGTTCTCGCTTGCCATGAACGGCAGCTCGGCCATGACGCGGGCACGGACGACCTTCGGGTAGACGACCAGCCCGTCGGAGACGTTCAGCAGGATGTTCAGGATGGCGTCAGCAGCCAGGAAGCCCTCGGCCATCGCAATGCGCTTGTTGGCGGAGTCGTCCAGCGTGCGCTCAAACCACTGGGTACCGGCAGTGATGGCGGGGTTCAGCACGTCCACCATCAGGTAGCGGCTCAGCGCACAGATGCGCTCACAGCGCATGGGGTTGCGCTTATAGGGCATAGCGGAGGAACCGATCTGGTTCTTCTCAAACGGCTCCTCCATCTCCTTGAAGTTCGCCAGCAGGCGGATGTCCGTCGCCATCTTCATGGCGGACTGGCCGATGCCCGCCACGGCGGACAGCACATTGTAGTCCACCTTGCGGCTGTAGGTCTGGCCGCAGACCGGCACGACCTTGGTAAAGCCCATCTGGGCGCAGACGTCGGCCTCGACGGCCTTGATCTTGGCGGAGTCGCCGTTGAACAGCTCCACAAAGCTGGCCTGGGTGCCGGTGGTGCCCTTAACGCCGCGCAGCGCCAGCTGGGAGATCTGGTGGTCAAGCTCCTCCAGATCCATGTACAGCTCGTTCATCCAGAGCGTGGCGCGCTTGCCGACGGTGGTCAGCTGCGCGGGCTGGCAGTGGGTGTAGGCCAGGCAGGGCATATCCTTGTACTCGTCGGCGAACTTGGCCAGATTTGCCAGCACGCCGATGACTTTCTTGCGCACGAGCTGCAGGCCCTCGCGCATGATGATGACGTCGGTGTTGTCACCGACATAGCAGCTGGTCGCGCCCAGATGGATGATGCCCTTTGCCTTGGGGCACTGCAGGCCGTAGGCGTAGACGTGGCTCATCACGTCATGGCGGACGAGCTTCTCGCGCGCAATGGCGTCCTCATAGTTGATGTCGTCCTTGTGCGCCTCCAACTCGGCAATCTGCTCATCGGTGATGGCCAGGCCCTGCTTCTGCTCGGCTTTAGCCAGCGCGATCCACAGCCGGCGCCAGGTGCGGAACTTGTTGTCGTCAGAGAAGATGTACTGCATCTCATCCGACGCATAGCGGGTAGAGAACGGCGAAATATATTTGTCGTGTTGTGCCATTGGGTCAAATCCTCACAATCTTTTAAGCTGATAGTTCCAGTATAGCAGAAACTTCCCGAAATATCAAAGCTTGAAATAATTCACGCCGCCCTCAAAGATCGGCTGGTATTTGTCACCGGTGACGTTCTTATAGAGCTGCTCGCCGCTGCGCTCGCTGTGGCCCATCTTGCCAAAGACACGGCCATCCGGGCTCGTGATGCCCTCGATTGCCAGCACGGAGCCGTTCGGATTGTAGCGCATGTCCATCGTCGGGCGGCAAAGCAGGTCAACGTACTGGGTCGCAATCTGGCCGTTGTCGATGAGCTGGTTCAGCAGCTGCTCGTTGCAGACAAAGCGGCCCTCGCCGTGGCTGATGGCGATCAGGTGCTCGTCGTTGATGTCGCATTTGCTCAGCCAGGGGCTCTTGTTGCTGGCCACGCGGGTACGCACCAGCATGGACTGGTGGCGGTGGATCGTATTAAACGTCAGCGTCGGGTCGCTTTCGGTGATGGGACGGATCTCGCCGTAGGGGACCAGGCCCAGCTTGATGAGTGCCTGGAAACCGTTGCAGATGCCCAGAGCCAGACCGTCGCGCTGGTTCAGCAGACGGTTGACTGCGTCGGCCACCGACGGATTGCGGAAGAACGCCGCAATGAACTTGGCGCTGCCGTCCGGCTCGTCGCCGCCGGAGAAGCCGCCCGGCAGCATCAGGATCTGCGCCTCGTCCAGCTCCTTCACCAGCGCCTCGCAGCTCTCGGCCACGTTGGCGGGGGTCAGGTTTTTCAGCACCAGAACATGCGGGTCGCCGCCTGCGCGGCGGAACGCGCGGGCCGTGTCGTACTCGCAGTTCGTGCCGGGGAATACGGGGATGACGACCCGCGGCGTCGCCAGGCGCACAGAGGGAGCCACGCGCTTGTTGGCGGGGCAGTCATGCTCCAGCGCGGGGACGAACTCACCGGCCTTGCGGTAGGGGAATACCGGCTCGAGCTTTTGCTCCCACAGCTCCTGCAGACGGGCCAGGTCGATGGCCTTGCCCTCGGCCTCCAGCGTGTAGTCCACGGTGGTGAAGCCGAGGAACTCACCGGCGGAGGCATCAAGCAGCTCCAGAATGACCGCGCCGTAGGCGGGCTTGAACAGATCGTTCAGGTCGATGTCATTGGACAGCTGCAGACCCACATGGTTGCCGACGCACATTTTGAACAGTGCCTCGGCCACACCGCCGTAGCCCGGCGTGGCGGCAGCCAGCACCTTGCCCTCGTCGATCATCTGCTCGACGGTCTTGTAAATGGAAATCAGGCTGCCGATCTCGGGCAGACCGTTCTTGTAGTTGGGGCGCAGGATGACAACGGAGCTGTTGGCCTTCTTGAACTCGGGGCTCTGCACGTCGCGGGTGTTGCCGATGGCCGTCGCAAAGCTGACGAGCGTCGGGGGCACGTCCAGTCCCTCAAAGCTGCCGGACATCGAGTCCTTGCCGCCGATGGACGCAATGCCCAGACCCATCTGGGCATCCAGCGCACCGAGCAGGGCGGCCAGCGGCTTGCCCCAGCGCTCGGGCTTATCGTTCATATGCTCAAAATATTCCTGGAACGTCAGGTACATATCCTCGTGGTGGAAGCCCGCGCAGACCAGCTTGGTCACGCTCTCGACCACGGCCATATACGCGCCGCGGTAGGGGTCAGCCTCGGTCAGGTAGGGGTTGAAGCCCCACGCCATGCCGGAGCAGGTCGTCGTCTCGCCGTCCACTGGCAGCTTGGCGGCCATGGCCATCGTCGGGGTCAGCTGGTACTTGCCGCCGTAGGGCATCAGCACGGTGGCTGCGCCGATGGTGGAGTCGAACCGCTCGCCCAGGCCCTTTTGGCTGCAGACGTTCAGGTCGCTGACCATGGATTCCAGCTTCTGCTCAAACGTTGCACCGGCAAACTGGGGCTGCCAGACATGGCCCGGCAGGATGTGCGCATCAGCGTGGCGCTCGGCACCGTTGGAGTTCAGGAACTCGCGGGAGAGGTCAACGATGGTCTTGCCGTTCCAGACCTCGCGCATCCGCTTTTCCTCGGTGACGGTGGCAACGATAGTCGCCTCGAGGTTTTCCTCGGCGGCGTACTTCATAAAGGTCTCGGCGTCCTCGGTAGCAACGGCCACGGCCATGCGCTCCTGGCTCTCCGAAATGGCCAGCTCGGTGCCGTCCAGACCCTCGTACTTGCGGGTGACCTTGTTCAGGTCGATGTGCAGGCCGTCTGCCAGCTCACCGATGGCGACAGACACACCGCCTGCGCCGAAGTCGTTGCAGCGCTTGATAAGGCGGCAGGCGTCCTCGCGGCGGAACAGGCGCTGCAGCTTGCGCTCGATGGGCGCGTTGCCCTTCTGCACCTCGGCACCGCAGGTCTCAAGGCTCGTCAGTTTATGCGCCTTGGAAGAACCGGTGGCACCGCCGACACCGTCGCGGCCCGTGCGTCCGCCCAGCAGGATGACGACATCACCCGGGGCGGGCTCCTCGCGGCGGACATGGCTGGCAGGCGTTGCGCCGACAACTGCGCCGATCTCCATGCGCTTGGCGGCGTAGCCGGGGTGGTACAGCTCTGCGACCT
>OLOW01001867.1_pt1 | contig 14616 bp, 16 predicted proteins | sample 1672801 | NCBI WGS metagenome assembly OLOW01 (sample SAMEA3136725, study PRJEB25190) | human gut metagenome | biome: human gut; feature: human-associated habitat; material: faeces | place: Austria | collected 2013 | reverse complement strand
AGCTCGTCGCTGATCAGGCTCATCGTCAATTGCTTCTTCACCTCTTTATTATACCTCTTTCCCGACTTTTTTGCTGTTCTTTCTTTGTGCGGGATTGCCGAAGATGCAGCGCGGAAATTTGGCGTAGCGCCGGTCGCCCCTCGCGGAGGGGCGTGAATTGAAATCTCAAAAACGATGATGTTGTGCATGACTTCCCCCGTCGCCCCTCGCGGAGGAGCGGAAATTGAAATAAGCCCGCCGCCCCCCCCCAGCTGCTGATATGCTCCCTATAAAGCGAACAGTGAAAAACTGCAAGCAGAATAGGGGGCATATTTATATGGGAAGAAAGAGGATAGAAGCAAGAATCAAGAAGGAAGCCGTGGAAACGGTAAAAAGCGGCAAGCTGACGCAGAGCGAGGCAAGTAGAAGATTAGGAGTTGGTAGAACCAGCATACGAAGCTGGATATCAAGGATAGAAAGCGAAGGAGAAGCAGGGCTTGAAAAGGCAGAGCAAAACCGTGTGTATTCAGTTCAGCTCAAGCGGGAAGCAGTGGAAAGTTACCTGATAGGGGATTACAGCTTGCGGGAAATCTGCGAGATGTTCAAAATTCGCGATAAAAGGCAGCTCCGAGCGTGGCTAAAGGTGTATAATAGCAGTGGAGACTTCAAGAGAATGTCAGGAGGAAGCCGCATGAAAAGCACGCACAAGGTTACGCAGGAGGAACGAATCCAAGTAGCCAAGGAATGCCTTGAATCAGGGAACAACTATGGAGAAGTTGCGAAGAAGTATGGAATAAACTACCAGCAGGCTCGCACATGGAAGCTGAAATACAGGGAGACAGGCGAATCCGGGCTGGAGGATCGCCGCGGCAAGCGCAAGCATGAGCAAGAACCGCGGAGCGAACTGGAGCAGATGCAAATCCGAATTGCGCAGTTGGAGCACCAGCTGTACATAGCAGAAATGGAGAACCATCTGCCAAAAAACTGAAGGAAGTAGAGAGAAGGGATGCCTTGGGCAAGTAAGACAGGTTAGGCAATATACCAGCATTAAGGAGTGCAACGAGAAATACGGAACGCCTGTATCATTCGGCTGCGCTTACTTCCATGTCTCGCGTTCAGCGTATTATGCATGGCTTTCGGGAAAGCTCAGTAAGAGAGAAGAAGAGAACCAAATGATTGCGGAAAAGATGGAGCAGATTCACGGGAAATGGTCTGACAAAGGCTACCGTCGCATCCGGGATGATTTGGAACATGACTTCGGCATTGATGTGAGCGACAAGCGTGTGCTGCGAATCTGCCGTGTGAAGGGAATCAAGTCAACAATTAAGTACAGCAGTCACGGCTGCACGCGCAATGCATCTTGTCCGCAGCATGTGGCAGAAAATAAGCTGAACCGAGATTTTCATGCGCAAAAGCCGAATGAAAAATGGCTGACACAAGTCATGCTTTTCACCACATGCTGGAAGAGTCGGGCATGACACAGAGCATGTTGCGTATAGCCCACTGCATTGACAACGGCCCAATGGAAGGATTCTGGGGCATTTTGAAACGCGAGGAATACTATGGCTCTTGGCAAAAAAATCTTGTTTTTTTCATTGTCCTCTTGACGGGGAGCGGTTCAAAGAAGGTCAGCAGCCGCATTTTCATCCTCTGCTTCCGCTGCAAAAAAACTTTCCGCACCCTCTTGACAAAACCGTTGGAATAGGGTATAATAATCAATGTCGCCGATAAAAGCGACGGAATGACGCGGGGTAGAGCAGCTTGGTAGCTCGTCGGGCTCATAACCCGGAGGTCGTAGGTTCAAGTCCTACCCCCGCAACCATTTGGCTCAATAGCTCAGCTGGCCAGAGCATTCGGTTCATACCCGAAGTGTCATAGGTTCGAATCCTATTTGAGCCACGAACGCCGCAGAGAAATCTGCGGCATTTTTTTGTTTTGGGCGAAATAATAGGACATTGCAAAAGGCTTTCAGAAATCAAAAACCCCCTTGCCGAGAAGGAAAACTCCTCGGCAGGGGGCAGCGAAAATCGACGGAGGATTAGTCCTCGTCGTCCTCTTCTTCCGGCAGTTCGGCATTGTGATACACGTTCTGCACGTCGTCGTTGTCCTCCAGCATCTCCAGCAGCTTCTGAATCTTCTGGATCGTTTCTTCGTCAGGCAGCGCAACCGTGTTCTGCGGAATCTTGTCCACTTCAGCGGTCAGGAAGGTGACACCCTGCTTCTCCAGCGCTTCGCGGACGGTGGAGAAGTCGTTCGGCGCGGTGTAGATTTCGTAGGCGTCGTCATCCACCTTCATGTCTTCCGCACCAGCGTCCAGCGCCATCATCATCATTTCTTCTTCGTCCGAACCGGGAGTGCGCTCCACCACCAGAACGCCCTTCTCGTCGAACATGAAGCTGACGGAGCCAGTCGTGCCGAGGTTGCCGCCGTTCTTGGCAAAGCAGTGGCGCACGTCGGAAGCGGTACGGTTGCGGTTGTCGGTGATGGTATCAACGATGACCGCAACGCCGCCGGGCGCATAGCCTTCATAGGTGATCTGCTCGTAGGTCACGTTGGACAGTTCACCGCTCGCCTTTTTGATGGAGCGCTGAATATTGTCATTCGGCATATTGTTGGCTTTCGCCTTGGCAATGATGTCGCGCAGCTTGCCGTTGGATTCGGGGTTTGCGCCGCCATCGCGCACAGCAATCGCGATTTCACGGCCAATCTTGGTGAAAACAGCGCCGCGGGCAGCATCCGCCTTGCCCTTCTTCGCCTGAATATTATGCCACTTGGAATGCCCAGACATCAGAAAATCCCTCCTGAAAAAGTCAGGGAAGCGCCGCAAACCGGCATTTCCCGCGAAATAGTAGCTTGAAAACGCTTTATTATAGCATTTTGGTGCTTGTCACGTCAAGGGTGAGAGCCGTAATTTCGCGATTTTTTCGGAAAAAACAGGGCAGAAGCGCGTTCTTCTGCCCTGAAATAGTAGGTTTATTGCACTTCGTACGTCCCAACCTGCTCGGATGTGCCGAAGCCCAGCACTTCGCTTGTCGGGCGGGAGTTGGTCTTGCCGCCGTCGTAAGCGCCAATCTGGTTGAGCTGCTTGCCCATGAAGACCATCACTGCCGTCTGCCCGCCGTCCATGTTGAAGGCGACCTGACAGCCCTTGGCGCGCATCATCTTCGCCAGATAGCTGATGGTAACGCCTGCGGAGCGCTTCAGGCGCCCTTCGCACATGATGGCGACGTAGTGACCGGGTTCGACCATGCCGATGGCGCAGCGCGGATTCTTGTTCTCGTTGTTGGCGTAGGCGCGCTCGGACACTTTGCCGTCCAGCAGCAGATACGGGCCGAAGGAGTACACCGTCTGTACACCCTCGTCGATGAACTCCTGCGCCGTCTTTTCCCAGCTGTGGTAGACTTTAAGGCTGCCGTCGGGCATGAACGCCAGCATGTCCAGATTCGGGAACATGGAGTTCGTTACCTGCTTTTCGGTGTACGGGTCGTCATAGAGAATGCGCCCATCGCGGATGACAATGCCCGTGTGGCGGTTGTTGTTCACGGCGACGCGGTAAGTGTAGTAGTCCGTGTTCATCGCAAAAACGATGCGAGGACGCGATGCGGATTGCAGAAAAATATGATCTGCGGTTGTCTGATTCCGCACGCTCGCTTCTGGCACAGGAAACGCCGAAGACGCTTTCAAACGTTGAAACGCAGATTACAGGCTCGGTGCGCGAGCTCTGCGCGGCGGCAGAAAAAGAGGCAGCCCAGCTGGGGTATACCTGCCAGCTGCTGACCGACTGCCTGTGCTGCCAGGCGCGCGAGGCCGGAAGCTTTTTGGCCAGTATCGCAAAAACGCACGCAGGTACAGAAAAATCTTCGGCCTTTTTGGCGGGCGGCGAGACGGTCGTGAAGCTCACGGGCAAGGGGCTTGGCGGACGCAATCAGGAGCTGGCACTCGCTGCCGCGCCCGGCATTTTCGGCCTGAAGGATACCGCCGTTTTCTCCTTCGGCTCGGACGGCACCGACGGCCCCACCGACGCAGCGGGCGGCATTGTCGACGGAGAGACGGAAGAAAAGCTCCACGCGCTCGGCCTCCGCACGGCGGATGTGTTACAGGAGAACGACTCGTATCACGCGCTCGAAAAGGTCGGCGGCCTCATCGTCACCGGCGCAACCGGCACGAATGTCAACGACCTTGCCATGGTGCTCATTCGCCGGTAATTTTGTGCGTATGCCCTTCAGCACATCCCGATATGCCGGGGAGCTAAAAGAGTGCTGCTTGCCATGAAAAAACGCCATCCATCCGGATGGCGTTTTTTCTATGTCGCAGTCGCAATCGGGTCCGTAGGGGTCGATGCCCACATCGACCCGGCAGTATGCACCATTTTTACGGAACTCTTCGGCGAATTCGTTCGTGCCCAACGGGGCGATGTGGGCATCGCCCCCTACGCAGGATGGGGCTGGCTTAACAAGCCCTACTTTGGTGCTTCCATTTTCCTTGGGAATTGTGTATAATAAATTCTGTATGACAGAAGGTAGGTGACTGGCGTGTATCAGGCTTTGTATCGGAAATACCGGCCGCAGACGTTTTCGGACGTGGTGGGGCAGAAGGGCGTGACGGATACGCTGCGCGCGCAGATCGAGACGGGAAAGCTCAGCCATGCGTATCTGTTTACCGGCACGCGCGGCACCGGCAAGACCTCCTGCGCAAAAATTCTGGCGAAGGCAGTCAACTGCCTCGACCCGCAGGACGGCAACCCCTGCAACTGCTGTGCGGCGTGCCGCGCCATTGATGACGGCAGCTGCATGGACGTGCTGGAAATTGACGCTGCGTCGAATAACGGTGTGGATTCGGTGCGCATTCTGCGCGACGACGCAATCTATACGCCCAGCGAGGTCAAAAAGCGCGTGTATATCATCGACGAGGTACACATGCTGTCCATCGCGGCGTTTAACGCGCTGCTGAAAATCATCGAAGAGCCGCCGGAGCATCTGCTGTTTATTCTGGCGACGACGGAGCTGAACAAGGTTCCGGCGACAATTCTGTCGCGCTGTCAGCGCTTCTCGTTCCGAAGGCTTCGCCCCGAGGACATCGCGGGCAGACTCAACTTCATCGCTTATCAGGAGGGCATCCAGATTGAGCCTGCGGCGCTGCGGCTTCTATCCAGGCTCGCTGACGGCGCGCTGCGAGATGGCGTGAGCCTGCTTGATCAGTGCGCGTCTGCGTGTACAGGCGAGCTGACCGAAGAGCTGGTGTGCCGGACGCTGGGGCTTGCCGGTGCAAAGCGCACGGCAGAGCTCTTGATGGCGGCGGCAAAGCAGGACACGGCGGCAGCGCTTTCGATCTTCGAGACGCTTTACGCCGAGGGAAAGGACCTGGGCGCGCTGTTTGACGAGCTGTCGGCGCTGTGCCGCGATCTTCTGGTTTTGAAGGCGGCGCCCAAAAGTGGCATCTCGATGCTTTCGGGCATCGCGGACGAGGCGCAGGCGGTGGAGCTGGAAAAATGCTTGACCCCGGCGGAGCTGCTGCGGGATTTGTCTCTGGTGCAGGCGGCGAAGGGCGCGGTCGGGAAGAACGCCGATGCGCGTGTGGCAGCGGAGCTGTGTCTGATGCAGCTGTGTGAGCCGGCGTTGAAGCTCGACCTTTCTTCGCTCGGCGCAAGAGTTTCCAAGCTGGAGTCGCGTCTTGCCTCCGGCGACTTTGCGCCAGCGCGCGCAGCAGCAAAAGCGGAGCCGCAGCCGGAATCGGAAGATGACGATCGACCGCCGTTCCCGGACGATGCGGACGACCTGCTGGCAGGACTGACGCCTCCGCCTTTACCGCCGCAGAGCCCGGCAGACTCCGCACCGCAGACCGGCGCGCAGGCAGAGCTGGACCGGCGCTGGCCGGAGCTTGCAGCAAGCATGAGAGAGGACCTCGGTGTACGCGAACGCGGCTTCTTTGCCCCCGGTGGACCGGTCCGGGCGGTTTTGAAGGGCGATACGCTCATTCTTACGGCGCAGACGCAGTTTGTGCTGGATATTATCAAAAACCCGCGCGTGCAGCAGCTCGCGGCGCAGAAGGCAAGTGCGTTTTTCGGCAGACCCATGCAGGCGCAGTTCGCGCTTGCCGGGCAGGCGGACGCCTCGGGGAAGGACCCGATGGATGCGCTTATTGCGCGCGGAAAAGAACATAGCGATATTATGACGATCAGATAAAGGAGAGTTTGACATGGCAAAAGGCGGATACCGCGGCGGCATGCCCATGGGCGGCATGAACCAGATGCAGATGATGAAGCAGGCGCAGAAGATGCAGCAGGACCTTCTGAAGATGCAGCAGGAGATGGAAGAAAAGCAGTATGAGGCGACGGCAGGCGGCGGCGTGATTACGGCGGTCGTCAGCGGCAAGCGCGAGCTGGTGCGCGTTACGATTGACCCGGAGGCAGTCGACCCCGACGATGTGGAAATGCTGCAGGATATGGTCGTTGCGGCGGTCAACGAGGCAATGCGCAAGGCAGAGGCTGACTCTGCGCAGAACATGAGCAAGCTCACAGGCGGACTCAACCTGGGCGGTCTGTTCGGATGAAAACCTTCCCCGCCGCGCTCGAGCGGCTGAGCGAACAGTTTGCGCGCCTGCCCGGCATTGGCAGCAAAACCGCGCAGCGCCTTGCCTTCCAGGTGCTTTCCATGCCGCAGGAGCAGGCGCAGGAATTTGCCGACGCGATTCTTGACGCGAAGCGGACCGTCCATACCTGTCCGGTGTGCCAGAATCTGACCGATCAGGAGCTTTGCGGCATCTGCGCTGACTCCACGCGCGACCATACGACCATCTGCGTCGTGGCAGAGCCGCGCGATGTCATTGCGATGGAGCGTTCGCGCGAGTATACAGGCGTGTATCATGTGCTGCACGGCGTCATTTCGCCGCTCAATCACGTGGGACCCGACGATATCCGCATCCGCGAGCTTTTGGAGCGGCTCAAAGACGGCAGCGTGCAGGAGGTCATCATGGCGACGAACCCCGACACCGAGGGCGAGGCGACTGCAATGTACTTATCGAGGCTTTTAAGACCCATCGGCGTGAAGGTGACGCGCCTTGCCTATGGCATTCCGGTCGGCAGTCAGCTGGAATACGCCGACGAGGTGACGCTGCTGCGCGCGCTGGAAGGACGTAGAGAGATGTGAACAAATCCCCGACCTGTATAAACAGGTCGGGGATTTTGCGCGTTAATGGGAAAGATAGAGGCTTTGCAGTAGTTGCTTCCCAGTTCCGGTTTTGAAAATCGTCTCGCCCATATGGCGGATGTTCGCTTCCGCCAAGCCGCTTTCCTCGGCGTTGACCAGATAATCCGCTTCGACCAGAATCTGGTGGTCGATGCCGTCAATCGGGCGAAGCGTGTGGTGGTGCGCCACCAGCCAGACGACGCGCTCGACCGTATCGGACGGGACATCGGTCCCTTCAAAAAATGCCCGGGTCAGCGGCGCGCCCTCCTGCTCCTGGTATTTGCCGTTGGTGTTGCCGTATTTTTCGCGGCACAGAGGGCAGGCGATGTCATGAACGATGGCTGCAAGCTCGAGCGTGTAGCGCTGCGCCTGCGAAAGACCTTCGCATGCGCCGATGATCAGCGCATAGGCGTGAACCTTCAGAAAGTGGTTGATGTCGTGGAAATTGGCGTCGGACAGCAGAATCATCTTCTGCATGGCTTCCGCGACGGTCATAAAGATGCCTCCTTCTTCTAACCCTCCGCGGTTTCGTCCGCGGGTGGAATCAGAAACCAGTCGATGTAGTCGGTCGGGTGGGCAATCGAGCCGCGCGTGGTGTAGACGGCAAGATTTTTGAACAGTACGGGCGTGATGTAGCCGCGCTCACACAGGCGCTTGTAGAGGTTATAGCTGTTGCCATTGTTTGCCAACGCCTGAGTGCAGAGGTTCAGCATGACGCTGTCGTCGAGTCCGCCGTAGCACATCGAGCCGGACGCGGAAAAGAACGGCGTGAGGTCAAAGTTGTTTGACAGCCGGATTTCGCCGTAATACAGGTCAAAATTGCCGGTTTGCAGCGCCTGCCGGAATTCAGACAATTCCAGCGTTTTGAGCGTAATTTTAAAGCCGAGCGCGTTGAGCGCGTTCACAACCTCCGTTGCCGCTTCGACGCGCTGATAGCTCGACGAGCAGACAATCATTGTGCCTGCGACGGAAACTGCATAGCCGAGCGAGGGGACATAGAGATCCAGCGTGCCGTCGTTGTCCATGTCTTCGACCGACGCGCTTTCAAGCTGCTGGGAGAATTTCGTGAGATTGTAGCCGTAGGTGTTGGCAAGCTTCCCGTCGTAGAACGGCGCCTGCGGACTTGCGGGCAGCACTGCTGGCTGCGCGAAGCCGCCCATGATATCAGTCGCAAGGTGGTCGCGGTCGATGGCGTAGGTGATGGCGCTGCGCAGACCGTAGTTGGAGAAGACCTTGCTGGTGATGTTGTAGCCGATGTACTGCATGATCGGAAGCCGCGCGTCCCACAGCTCGTAGTCGTTGTGGAAGCCCGCGAAGGCGGCGGAATTCGGATCGGTGAGGACGAGGTTGACGTTTTCATACTCGAAGTTATCACGCACCTCGGAGGTCTTTTCTACGAGCGTCAGCTTGACCTCGGCAAAATCCACGATGGGAGCTGCCGTCTGCCACCAGTTGGTGTTTCGGACAAGGCGGGTGTCACCGTCCATGACATAAGGACCGCTTCCGAGCGGAACTGCTTCGTCCCTGGAGCCGTCTTTGATTACCGGAATGTCCAGCAGCAGCGGCAGGCACTCATAGGCGGTGTCGGTGGTGAGGACGAGGGTTTTCTCGTCGGAGGCGGCGATCGACGTGACATGGCGCAGGCGCGAGCCATAGTAGACCGTGCCGCGCGAGGAGGTCAGGGAATATGCCGCGTCCTGCGCGGTGAGCGGGCTGCCGTCTGAGAAGCATGCCTCTGGTCTGAGATGGACGGTGGTGGTGAGCCCATCGTCGGAAACCTCATAGGAGCTGGCGAGAACCGGAGAAGCCTCGAAGTTTTCGCTGCTTACAACAAACAAAGGCTCATAGAGAAACGAGAGAATGCAGCGGTTATTGAGGCTTTCGCAGTCATACGGATGCACGCCGTAGTTTTTCTGGTAGGCAAGACCAAACGAGGAAATGTCGTTGAAGACCTCGGTGACGACGGCGGTTGCTTCCGGGGCAGCTGCTTCCTCAGCGGCGGCAGCTTCCTGCTCCTGCTGGATATCTTCGGCAGTTTTTCCGGTAAATTTGCTGGTAAACCACGTGAGGTCCAGCTTGCCGCCGGAGCAGCCCGTGAGCATCGACAAAAGAAGCCCCGCGCACAGAAGAAGCGAAATCTTTTTCTTCATTGTGCTGCCTCCTGAAGCTCGATGATGCCCGTCTGCGAGCCGCGATAGCCCTTCGTCACGCGGTGCGACCAGAACCGCTCGGGCTGGCACATGGTGCAGTCCTGGCTGACATCGATGTTTGTCACGCCCATGCGTGTGAGCCAGAGCCGGTTCAAGCCTTTGTTGTCGACAAAGTATTTCTCTCCGCGCTTTTCGATATAGGCGTCTGCCTCCGGACCGAAGGCGGCAAGCATCGCCTGCGGCACATCAAGGTCCGTTTCGAAGCAGCACTGCGAAATGCAAGGACCGATTGCCGCGCCGATATCGGCGGGGTTCGAGCCGAACTCACGTGCCATCTTCTCGACCGCCTTGCGCACGATGCCGTTTGCCGTGCCGCGCCAGCCGGCATGAACGGCGGCAGCGACGTTTTTGACGGGGTCAAACAGCAGAACCGGCGTGCAGTCGGCAGCGAAGCACACGAGCGCCACGCCTGGCTCGTCGGTAATTAAACCGTCGCAGACCTCGGGCTGGTTGCGGAATAGCCCCTTGCCGCAGTCCGCTTTTCCCACGCGCAGAATGGTGTCCGTGTGCTCCTGCCACGTGTGGACGACATCCTCGGGTCGGAAACCCACGGCGGCGCCTAGAATTTCGTAGTTCCGAAGTACGTTTTCCAGGCAATCACCCCGGTTTACACCGAGATTCAGCGTAGAGCAATATCCATCGCTTACGCCGCCGTAGCGCGTGGTGAAGCAGTGCACGCTTCCTTCCAGCACGTCGGCAGTTAAGTATTCAAGACTTCCTTTTTGGATGGTATGAAACATAATGATCCTCAATCGGTGACGCGGCGTGTGCCGAGCAGGTCTCCGGTGTCCGCGTTCAGATATAGATACAGATTGTTCAGGGGGTCTTCCGTCTCGTGCAGATGCACACACCAGATGCGCATATCGCAGGTCAGGTGACCGAAGTCTTCGTCCCGGAATTCGCCGTCGTACCAGGTAAACGCCTGCACGCCCGCTTCACTCATCTGGTTCCACGCCGGACCGCCGGGCGCGGGGAGCGTCGCACCTTCGTCCAGATCGTAAAGCGCCGTGTCGGACGCCGCATAAACGGAAGTCTCCGTGCGGCGCGGAAAGACCGGCAGCGTGGACACTGCCTCCGCAACGGCAATTGCGCCGTCTTCTGTCAGCGGGAGCGGCTCGTTTGGGAGCGTGACTTCCGCGGGGGAAGCTGTTTCCGCCGCAGACGCAGCTTCTGCGGTATCCGGCTCCGGAGAAACCGCAGGTTTTTGCCTTGCGCAGGCGCAGAGCAAGCTCAAAAGCAGCAGCGCGGTCAGAAATTCTGCGCGGCGCGTCATGCCTGTTTGCCCTGTTCGGCGGCGAGGTCCTTATCGCGGCAGCATTTTTTGTACTTCTTGCCGCTGCCGCAGGGGCACGGGTCATTCGGACCGACCTTGATCTTCTTGACGACGGGCTGACGTTTGACGGTCTTGTCTCCGCCGCCGCCCTCGCCGGTGATCTTTGCCACACGCTCGCGCTTGACCTCTTCGTTGGTACGAAGGCGGACGAGGAACACGCGGCGGACGATTTCTTCCTTGATCGCGTTCGTCATTGCTTCGAACATCTCGAAGCCCTCACGCTTGTATTCGATAACGGGGTCGGTCTGCGCATAGGCGCGCAGGCGGATGCCCTGGCGCAGATCGTCCATGGCGTCGATGTGGTCCATCCAGTATTCATCGACCACACGCAGCGTCATCACGCGCTCGAGCTCGCGCATCACGGGCGCGCCGTACTGCGCTTCTTTCTTTGCATACGACGCGCGGAGCATGGAGAGGATTTTCTGCGTCATCTGCGCCGCGTCCATCGAGGAAAGCTCTTCGTCGGTCGCAATCCACGCGCCCTTCGGGAAGCAAATATTCTCGAAGTGGCTCATCAGCGAGAAGAACGCCTGGCGGTCTTCCAGATGCGGCTGCCCCGCGAACGCGCTCGTGACGTAGCTTTCTACGTAATACTGCATCATGGACGCAATGCTCTTCTGCAGGTCTTCTCCGTCGAGCACCTGCCGGCGCTGCTCGTAGATGATCTTGCGCTGGGTGTTCATGACGTCATCGTACTCGAGAACGCTCTTACGCGCCTGATAGTTGCGGCTTTCGACCGTCTTCTGGGCATTTTCAATCGCACCGGAGAGAATCTTTGCGTCGATCGGGGTGTCTTCATCGATGCCGAGTGTCTCCATCATGTGCATGACGCGCTCAGAGCCGAACAGGCGCATGACATCATCCTGCAGCGACAGGTAGAACTGCGTCTCGCCGGGGTCTCCCTGACGGCCGGCGCGTCCGCGCAGCTGGTTATCGATACGCCGCGACTCGTGCCGCTCGGTGCCGATGATGAAAAGACCGCCAGCCTTGCGTACCAGCTCCGCCTGCTTGTCGACCTCCACCTTATATTTGGCGTAGGCGTCTTTATAAGCGGCTCTTGCCGCAAGAATTTCGGGGTCCTGCGTCTCGGCAAAGGAGTTGGATTCGGCGATCAGCTCGTCGGAAAGCCCCTGCTTTTTGAGATCGCTCTTTGCCATGAACTCCGCGTTGCCGCCGAGCATGATATCGGTGCCGCGGCCTGCCATGTTGGTTGCAATCGTCACTGCACCCAGGTGACCTGCCTGCGCGACGATTTCGGCTTCCTTTTCGTGGTGCTTGGCATTCAGTACGTTGTGGGGGATTCCTTCGCGCTTCAAAAGCTGCGAGAGAAGCTCGGATTTTTCGATCGAAATCGTGCCGACCAGAACCGGCTGCCCCTTGGCGTGGCACTGCTTGATCTTGGCAATGACGGCGCGGAACTTTCCTGCCTCCGTTTTGTAGACGATGTCGGGGTTGTCGATTCGGATGACGGGCTTGTTCGTCGGAATTTCGACCACGTCAAGGTTGTAGATGCCGCCGAACTCCTCTTCCTCTGTGAGCGCCGTGCCGGTCATGCCGGAGAGCTTGCCGTAAAGCCGGAAGAAATTCTGGAAGGTGATGGTGGCAAGCGTTTTGTTCTCGCTCGCGACCGAAACGCCCTCCTTGGCCTCGATTGCCTGATGCAGACCCTCGTTGTATCGCCGACCGTACATCAGACGACCCGTAAACTCGTCGACAATGATGACCTGCCCGTCTTTGACGACGTAGTCGATGTCCTTTTTCATCAGCCCACGCGCCTTCATCGCCTGATTGATGTGGTGCGAGAGCGTGGCATTTTCCGCATCGGCAAGGTTCTCCACGCCGAAGAACTCTTCGGCTTTTTTGATGCCCGCCTGCGTCAGAGACACCGTGCGGTCCTTTTCGTCGACCACGTAGTCGCAGTCGTACTGGTCCTGAAGCTCCTTGTCGTCGGTGGTGGAGAAGACCTGCTTTTTGAGCCGGGCGACAAAATAGTCCGCCATCTCGTAGAGCTTGGACGATTCCTCGCCCTTGCCGGAGATGATCAGCGGCGTTCTGGCTTCATCAATCAAAATGGAGTCGACCTCGTCGACGATGGCAAAGGCATGTCCGCGCTGGACCATTTCCTCTTTATAAATCGCCATGTTGTCGCGCAGGTAGTCGAAGCCCAGCTCGTTGTTGGTGCCGTAGGTGATGTCCGCGGCATAGGCGGCGCGCCGCTCGGCAGGGGAGAGGTCGTGGACAATCAGACCCACCGAAAGCCCCAGGAAGCGGTAGACCTTGCCCATCCACTCTGAGTCGCGCTTGGCAAGGTAATCGTTGACGGTGACGATGTGAACGCCCTCGCCGGTGAGCGCGTTTAAGTAAGCCGGAAGAATCGCGACGAGCGTCTTGCCTTCGCCGGTCTTCATTTCGGCAATTCTGCCCTGATGCAGAACGATGCCGCCGACGACCTGCACACGGTACGGGCGCATGCCGAGCACGCGGCTTGCCGCCTCGCGGATGGTTGCGAACGCCTCCGGCAGCAGATCGTCGAGCGTTTCACCGCCAGCAAGACGTGTTTTGAATTCCTGCGTCTTGGCACGCAGCTCGTCGTCCGAGAGCTTTTTATACGGCTCTTCGAGCGCCATGACCTTGTCGACCGTGGCGCTGAGCTTTTTGACCTCGCGCTCCGAGCGCGTTCCGAACATTTTTGTAAACAGTCCCATATCCTTCTGCCTTCCTGCGCCTTTTCCGCGGCGCGAAGTGATTTGCTGCATTCCTGAAATTACATTATACCATAGTTGGAGGGCTAAAAAAAGAAGAAATTGTGAATTTCCACGTCGATGCGTGCCTTGATTTACCTGTCGGATGCTGGTAAAATAGGGCGCGTAACAGAAAAAACAGAGTGAGGGTTTGACATGGCAATTCGTTTGGCGGCGCTGGATGTGGACGGTACGCTCCTTGCGCCGGACAACTCCATTACGCCCGCGACAAAAGAAGCAATTCGCGAGGCAAAGGCGGCGGGCATTGAAATCGTCGTATGCACGGGGCGCGCGTTCGTCGAGGTGCGCGACATTCTGCGCCAGTTGCCGGAGGTGCGGTACTTAAGCTGCGGCACGGGCGCCTACGCGCTCGACGTGTGGACGATGGAAACGCTCTATGAGTGCAGCATGCCGGAGGAGCTCGGCAGGCAGGCATATCGCGCGGTGGCGCAGGCGGACTGCATGGTGCATTTCTATACGGGGCTTTCGGTCCGCCATTCGCGCTGGTGCATGGACCATTTTACCGATTATATGGAAGAAAAAATGCGCACGCTCATGGAGCAGTCGCACATCATCGTGGACGATCTGGACGCCTTTGTGGAGAGCTATCACGGTCCGGTCGAAAAGCTCTATGTGACATTCCCGAACCGCGCGGAATATGAAAAGGCGTATGAAGCGGTCAGAAAGCTTCCCGTTTTTCTGACCGACGGCGGCTGGGCAGTCGATCTGGAGGTCATGAGCCGGGATACCGACAAGGGCGTTGCGCTGCGGGCGCTGGCGGAAAAGCTGGGCATTGCGCGCGAGCAGGTTCTGGCGATGGGCGACAGCGGCAACGACTGTGCGATGCTCCGCTATGCCGGCGTCGGCGCGGCAATGGGCAACGCGGGCGAGCAGGCGAAGAAGGCAGCCGACGTGATTGCACCGAGCAACCGCGAAGACGGCGTGGCATGGATGCTCCGGCGCGCGGCGAGAGGAGAAGTTTAAGATGCAGACGGGAGAGCTGACGCTTCAGATGGCGCTGATTGTGGCGGTCGGCGTATTTCTCGCGTCGTTCACAGACGCCATCGCAGGCGGCGGCGGAATTATTTCGGTGCCGACGTACCTGATTGCCGGGCTTCCGGCGCACTATGCGCTGGGGACGAACAAGCTTTCTGCCGGACTCGGCACGA
>OLOW01001866.1_pt1 | contig 14620 bp, 13 predicted proteins | sample 1672801 | NCBI WGS metagenome assembly OLOW01 (sample SAMEA3136725, study PRJEB25190) | human gut metagenome | biome: human gut; feature: human-associated habitat; material: faeces | place: Austria | collected 2013 | reverse complement strand
TATTCGAGATCGGAACCATCACTCCCATCCGGGAGGATGATATTTACGGCGGCTATCGGGTGATGCTGAACGCCCATTTTGACACGCTGATTACTCCGCTGAGCATCGATGTGTCCACTGGGGACGCCATTACGCCCCACGCGGTGCAGTACCAGTTTTCTGAAATTTTCGATGACGAAAAAACCTACGAACTGTGGGCATACAACATCGAAACCGTTATGGCGGAGAAGGTGGAAACCATTCTGCGGCGTGGCGTGTTCAATACCCGCCCCAGAGATTTTTACGATGCGTACATACTGGCGACCACGCAGAAATTTGATAAGGCCGTGTTCGCCGAAGCGTTAAACGCCACCGCAGCCCATCGCGGTACAGCCCGGCAGATTGCGGATGTGCCCGCCATTCTGCGCAACATCGAGAGCAGCCGGGAACTCAAATCCATGTGGGAGAAGTACCGCAAGCAGTTTGCCTACGCCGCCCACATTGAGTATAGCCAGATCATAGATGTGCTGAAAACGCTGGTTGGCTGACAGTGAACTGCACTCGAAATTAAGATGCCCGCAACACGGTTCGGGTTCGATTAGACAAAATACGGCCCTCCCGATACGGGAAAGGTCTTTTGCGACAACAGCAATAGGGAGGAACGACCCATGCCCACATTGGAATGGATTGGAAAAGAGAAGGTCATCAACCATCATCAGGAAGTGCCGTTCCGGGTGCTTGACCGGCAGTACAGCTTTGATGATAACGGCCAGCACACTGAGGACAACGGCAGCGAGAATATGATTATCCACGGGGACAATCTGGAAGCCCTCAAAGCTTTGCTGCCCCGGTTTGAGGGGCAGGTAAAGTGCATTTACATCGATCCGCCCTACAACACCGGCAACGAGGGCTGGGTCTATAACGATAATGTCAATGACCCGAAGATCAAGAAGTGGCTGGGCGAGGTTGTCGGCAAAGAGGGCGAGGACTTGACCCGCCACGACAAGTGGCTGTGCATGATGTACCCGCGGTTGAAGTTGCTGCAAAAGCTGTTACACCCTACCGACGGTTCCATTTTTATTTCTATCGACGAAAACGAAATTCAAAACTTAAAACTGATTTGTAATGAAATTTTTGGCTCAAATCATCATGTTGCTACAATAGCGTGGCAGAAAAGATATTCTCGTGAAAACCGAGGCGCAATTGGTGACGCACATGAGTATATTCTTGTATATGCGTCGGATGTTGAAACCTTCAAGGTAATTCGCCATAAAGTGGAATTTGATGAGAACTCTGCCAAAGTATATAAAAACCCCAACAACGATCCCAAGGGACGTTGGCGTGCTGTTCCGATGACTGCACAGGGGTATAGGCCAAATCAAATGTACCCAATTACTACACCAAGTGGAAAGGTCTGTTATCCTCCGCAAGGGCGTTGTTGGAGTACCGTAGAATCTGAATACAAAAAGTTACTTGAAGCAGGACGAATCTATTTTGGAAAGAATGGAGATTCACAGCCAAGCACCATTCGCTATCTGTCAGAAGTCGAAGGGATGATCCCTTGGACGTGGTGGCCTCATGAAGAAGTCGGTCATACGGATGAGGCTAAAAAAGAGATTATTACGATTTTGGGCAATGCCGATTCTTTTGACACACCTAAGCCCACTCGATTAATCAAACGGATTTTGCAAATAGCAACAAATCCCGATGACATCATCCTCGATTCCTTCGCCGGTTCCGGCACCACCGCCCATGCTGTCCTCAACATGAACAAGGCTGACGGCGGACACCGCAAGTTTATCCTCGTCGAGATGATGGACTACGCCGACAGCATCACCGCTGAGCGCGTGAAGCGTGTGATCAAAGGTTACGGCGAGGGCAAGAACGCCGTGGAAGGTACGGGCGGCAATTTCAGCTTCTATGATCTTGGTGAACCGCTGCTGCACGGTGATGTGCTCAACGAAAATGTGGGCGTGGAAAAGATCCGGGAGTATGTGTACTTTACAGATACGAAAGCCTCTCTGCCGGAATCGCACCAGGACGAACCGTATTTTATGGGTGTCCACATTGGCAGCGCTTATTATTTCTATTATGAAAAGCAAGCTGTTACTACGCTGAACCGGGAGTTCCTGCATACGGTCAAAACCGAGGCCGATGCCTATGTGATCTACGCCGACCTTTGCACGCTCAGCGAGGCAGAACTGGAAAAGTACCATATCACATTCAAGAAAATCCCCCGCGATATTACGAAGCTGTAAGGAGGTCATGGTGATGGAACTTAACAACTATCAAAAACAAGTCATGCGTGACCTCTCCGCCTACTTGGACTGCGTCAACCGTGGAACCAATCTGTTTTCCGCGTGGCGGGAATACTGGTTTTCCAAGGATGTGGCCGTTGGCCTCGGCGGAGTACCGTCCTATAATAACTCTATTGAACGTGCGCCCCATGTTTGCATGAAGGTGCCCACCGGCGGCGGAAAGACGTTTATGGCCTGCGCTTCCGTTAGGCGGATTTTTGATGCCTTGCCCACCGGAAAGCCGCAGGTGGTGGTGTGGCTGGTCCCCAGCGATTCCATCCTGACACAGACCATCCGCACGCTATCCGATGTAGATCACCCTTACCGGCAGAGACTGGATCAGGATTTTGCCGGGCGTGTCGGCGTGTACACCAAGGAAATGCTGCTGAACGGGCAGAACTTTTCACCGGATACAGTGCGGGAAATGCTGACGGTCTGCGTGATGAGCTATGGCTCGCTGCGCATTGACAGCCGGAAGAAAGATGTCCGCAAGGTCTATCAGGAAAACGGCAATCTGTTCCGCTTTGCAGAGTATTTCAAAGATACGGATGCACTGCTGGCCGATACGCCGGATACGGCGCTGATTCAGGTGCTGCGCCATCTTGAGCCTGTTGTGATTGTGGACGAAAGCCACAATGCAGAATCGAAGCTCAGCACGGAGATGCTGAATAATCTAAATCCGTCCTTCGTACTCGATCTGACGGCAACGCCGCGAAAAAACAGCAACATTATCTCCTATGTGGACGCCCGTGAGCTGAAGAAGGAGCACATGGTAAAGCTCCCCGTAGTGGTATATAACCGCACCACCCGGCAGAGTGTCATTCAGGATGCCATCCAGCTGAGAGGAAGCATTGAGCAGGAAGCTATTGCCGCAGAAGCAGTTGGCGGGAAGTATATTCGGCCCATTGTACTGTTTCAGGCACAGCCGCGCACTGGGGACAACAGTGATACGTTTGATAAAATCAAGGCGATGCTGGTAGGCATGGGCATTCCGAAAAACCAGATAGCGGTGAAAACATCTGATGTGGATGACCTCAAGGGACAGAACTTGATGAGCAGGGATTGTGAAATCCGATACATCATCACCGTCAACGCGCTGAAAGAGGGCTGGGACTGCCCCTTTGCCTACATATTGGCGTCACTGGCCAACCGCACCTCCACTGTGGATGTGGAGCAGATTTTGGGACGCATTCTGCGTCAGCCCTACGCGATGCAGCACAGCTCGCCGCTTCTGAACACCTCTTATGTGCTAACAAACTCCGTGGACTTCCACACTACATTGGAGAAAATCGTGGTCGGTTTGAATAAAGCAGGCTTCAGCCGTAAGGATTATCGTATCGGTGAAGCGATGGAAGAACCGCAGGCTGTGACTCAACCGGAAGCAGAGCAGACGAAAATTCCATTTGCGCCGCAAGCCACTGAGACCGATGCCTTTGACGATGTAAATGTACAGGAAGTGAAAGCGGCGCTGGAAAGCACGGCGCAGGGAAGCGCTGCGATTTCTGCAATGGTTCGGGAAGCAACGGTGCAGGCGGAAACCTACACGGCGGCGGCCAACGAAGCGGATGACGGATTTATGGGAGGTGAGCTGGGAGATATGCTGATACAAAATAGGGTACAGCCCTATCTTGCTGAAGAGGTATCCGCATTGCGGATTCCGCAGTTTTTTCTTCGTTCCGTTCCGGATTTATTTGGCGATGAATTTGAACTGCTGGAGAAAGAGAACCTTTCGGAAGGATTTTCTCTGGCGGGGCAGGATGCACAGGTTAGCTTTGAGTTGGCTACCGGAGAAATGTACCGCGTGGATGTGGCGGATCACGGCGAGGCAGTGCCTAAGTACAAGCGTGCGGACAGTGAGCTGAGTGAATACATCCGCAATCGCATGGCACAGCTTCCGCCAGAACAGAAAATTCAAGGCTGTACCACGATGCTATGCGCTCAGATCAATCGGAACAATCGATATGCAGCATCGGAGATCAACGACTATGTGCGCAGAATTGTTGGCGGCATGACACAGGATGAGTTGGCAGCTATGGAGACGGCCATCCCGACATACGCAGCCAAGATTTCTAAGAAGATTGAAGGGCTGGAAGACGCATATCGGGAAGAGCAGTTCATTCGCTGGCTGGATGCAGGTAAGATTGTATGCCGCGAGAATTATATACTGCCGTCTGTAATTACACCTGCCAACACAACGGATGCCATTCCCAAGTCCTTATATGAGGCTGAGAAAGACGATATGAACCCGGAAGAGCATGAGCTGATCGACACCGTGGTAGCCCTTGACAATATCAAATGGTGGCACCGAATCATTGAAAAGAAGGGCTTCCGTCTGAATGGTTTTATCAATCATTATCCTGATTTTCTGGTAATGACTAAGTCCGGGAAAATGGTGCTGATCGAATATAAAGGTGATGACCGCGATAACAGCAACAGCGCCCGCAAGCTGAAGCTTGGCCGTAAATGGCAGGCGCAGTGTGGGCCGGAGTACCGGTATTTTATGGTGTTCAAAAACCGCGATTTCGGCATCGACGGAGCATATACGCTGGATCGGTTTGTTGAGATTGTGCGGGAATTGTGATAATATAGGAAGCACAGAGAAGGAGAAAAATGTGAACACTATTACAATCACATCATTTTCAGACTACATATCATACATCGAACATAATTATGGACGGAATCATTTATTTAGAGGATTAAAAAAGAGAGCATATCTATTGATTCCAAAAATCGGCCGTTCTAATTATGTTCAAAGATGTGCTGGGGAAGCTGAGCAACAACTATTTGCCCTACAGGACTTAGAAGAGCAAACGATGAATGAGTTCATAAAAATGTCAGTTCCTCATATGGATTTGCGAGACATGAATCCATGGGATCAATGGACGATCGGCCAGCACCATGGACTTCCTACTAGGTTTTTAGATTGGACTGAGAACCCACTAATTGCAGCATATTTTGCAACTGAAGATGCTACAGATGATGTTGCGGTTTGCACAATCGATCGAACCCAGTTTAATGCAGGGACAGATGATATTCCTGATGTTTTCTCACTTCCTGACGGAGATGATGTAATCCTACATGTTCCAAGCTATATCAATGCACGTATTATTGCTCAAAAGGGAGTTTTTACTGTTCACAAGAACCCAACCAAGCCGCTTGACCAGACAAAAATTAATGGCGACTTTTGTCGCGTAGACCAACTAATAATCCCTAAAGCAGCAATACGAGATTTTGTTAAAGACTTGGACTGGTTTGGCATTAATCGCTCGTTTATATATCCAGGACTTGATGGTCTTGCATATTATCTTGACTTCAAAGCTAAAGGAGGCATTGACTAATGTACGTGCCAGTCATGAAAAATCGCACTGTAGAAATCAGCGTATTACAGCAATTAGGTGCAATGCATGTATTTGATGGAGATGTAATTCCTTTAGTAGAGCTAATCCAAGAAAGGACAAGAAGCAATAACAAAAATACATTTATTCAAGACTTGTGTAATCTTCTTGAAAATGCGCCCGAAATGCATGTAATGGTTGATTTTTACAAATCAACCAAGTTACGGAGTACAACAGACGCAATTCGAGAATATGTGACTATGTCGGTGCGTTTTCCTGATTTTGGCAAACGTGAGCTCATTCCTTTGACACCATATTGCGAGCGCGTTGTGCCAGTTATCTCGTATCTTCATGAGAGTATATCGCTGGAACGCATCAAGATGGAAACCATTCAGTTTCGGAACAACTTTCCTCGCGTAGCTTTTCGGATAAAGGTTCAAGAATTTGACCACGTATTCTCGTGCGTTGAAACGCTTATTTCTTCTGGCGATTATTTAATCTTAGATATTGAATCCGCGTCTCATATGAGCCCGGTTTTCAAGAAAATCTATAAACGAATTGCTGAAAGCAAGAGAAAACTAGGATTTACTTCGGTGATAATAAATGCACATCGCCCTGAAGGCCTTACAAACAAAGAAATGCTAGATGGTGAGCCGATCGCAGACATTGATAACAGCCTAAAGGAGTTATATTCAACCGTCTATATGCACAAGTTCGACGGATTTGGAGATTATGCGTGTATTTCTGCTGCACTTCCTTCGACGGGCGGTGCTATTAGTCCAGTAGGAATCTATTATTCTAACGAAAATAATTACTTTGTAGCGTATAAAGGAAGAGCGCCTCAACTATCCGAATTTCCAACTTATATTGCACCTAGAATCATTGAATCGGAATATTGGAAGGAATTTAGTGATACGCATCATGAAAACTGTGCAGGATGTAAGGAAATTGCAGAAATTGTATCCGGTGCTAAGAGCGGGAGAAATCAAGCTCAGTGGAAGATGATAACCATGTTGCATTATATTTACACTATGTTTGAAACAAGCGCATAGAAGAATGGCTCAGTCAGCGTAATCTGGCTGAGCCATTCTTCATTTTGCATATAACAAATTGGGATCCATTTTGGATGAGAAAAAGCTTTGAATATCAACAGGCAAAATTTGATCAAAATGTTCGGTAATAAACCTCCATTGATCCGCATATTTGTGTCTTAATAGCTTTCGATATGGCGTCCAAATTGACCGCGTGGCGGCGATTTGCAAAAGGCGTGTACGCTTATCTGCTCGCGTTTTGAAGTCTTTTTCATTTAACAGTTTAAGCAAATAGCTCATGTCCCCGCTTGACAGGCTATCGAGACAAAATTTAATATCACAGCAATTCTTTTGCGCACATTTTTGATAAGAGAAGACCGCTTCTCTGTTTTTTGTAATTCTGTAGGAAATAATACCACAGGATTCAGGGATAAGATTTTTTACGTCGCTCACGCGACCAATGGGAACGATAACGTATACTTTTTCAAAAGTTCTTAAATAATCTTGCATCTGACTTCCCAAGCGGTCAAAAGTGTCATACTCAGTCTTAATTTCATATGCATACGAACTGCCGTTTATTCTACATATGTCAATCCGACTGTCTCCGATGTTCATTTCAAATGCAACGATATGATTCAACTGATCTTTTAGATGCTTAATAAAATAGTACTTAATAACTCTTTCGCAAAAGTAGTAGTTAAATATCATATCATTAACTACTTTATTTGACAGACAAGTTTTTCGCAGCAGTTCAATATCGCTACTATTTGTTTTATTAAGTACATATCCTATCTTCGCCCAACGCACATCTTCGGGGTCATAAATATTATAGTCTTTATTGATTGTTTTACACATCTGAAGAATTTCATCGTCAGAGTAGTTATTCAAAATCGATTGAAGCAGCAAAAGCATAACACTCACCCGTTTTTAGTTTTATCCCATGTAATTCTTAGCCCAATCACCGCAGCCATTTCTAAGGCTTCGGAATATTTAATAGTGCCTCGGGCTAACTTATTTGAAATATTTTGTACCGTTGTTCGCTCGTCTGGCGTCCTATGCTGATTCATCCGAGTCACAACCTCAGTAAGTGTCAGGCCATTTTGAGCAATGATGGCTTTAATTTCATTATGAACTTGATTGCGCTCCACGCTCTCATCTCAAACACTATAACAAATATTTTTATTTATTATAGTGTATTTTCTGAAAACAGTCAAGGAGAACAAACGGAGAATGTCCCAGAAGGTAATCCTAAAAGGCACTGGAACTCGCTGAATCTCAACGAGTTCCAGTGCCTTTTCAGCTTGATAAAATCTCCTTTGATACGCACGATTGTAGTTTCTGTTACTATGTACTACCCCCACCCCTGCCTCTTAGCCAAATCATCCATCGCTGCGCAGAACCTCTCCCACGGTGCCAATGTCATTAGCAACGGGTCGCCCTCACGGATACGCATGGTGCGGCGGATCTCCTTGGGGATCACGACCCGGCCCAGGTCATCGATGCGCCGCACGATCCCAGTTGCTTTCATCTATATACATCCTCCAGCTGTTGAGTTTTGTTACCGGCGATGGTGGGTGTGCTTGCCCTTCTTCATCGGCGGTATGCCTATTTTCTGCAATGGCGGCAAAAATATGTAGCCGCCGCTGTTGGGGGTTTCTGGAAAATGCAGGGACTGCGGGATCGTGTGCGGGTTGGAGGGATGTGCTGTATTCGCTGATCAAAGAGACACAAATGTAGGCAAAAAGAAATCGAGTGTCCACATCCAACTCTCAGGTTGGTTATGAACACTCGATATGGTGCGAGTGGTGATACAGAACTTTTTGAAAAAGCCAGTAATATCAACGGTTTTCAAGGCGGACGAGTAGCAAATAACTTGTATATATCCCCTTTTCGGGCGACTGTTTTTAAGACAGCCGCCCTTTTTCTATACCTAAATTCAAGTGTTGTGATTATGGTGCGAAAGCCTCTGTTTTTTCCTCTCTGACCGCCGCAAGCAGGCGGGCATGGATGTTTTCCTATGGATCACATCCGAGAGGCAAACCGGAGGCTTTTTTCATCGAAATCAACACTTTTCATTTTCAGAGGAAGGAGGTGCGAAGATGGCTATATTCCGTATCGAAAAGACCAGAGATTACACGGTCATGTCCAACTACCATCTGCGGGATATGTCGCTGTCGCTGAAAGCGAAAGGGCTTTTATCTCTCATGCTGTCCCTGCCGGAGAATTGGGACTACACCATGAAGGGTCTTGCCCGTATCTGCAAGGACGGCATTGACAGCATCAGCGGCGGCATCCGGGAGCTGGAGGCGCACGGCTATCTGATTCGTTCGCGTGTCCGCAGCGCAAACGGGCAGCTCGGCTCTATCGAATACACCATTCTGGAACAGCCTAAAGCGCCGTCACCTACACAGGAAAAACCTATACGGGAAAACCCCGTACAGGCAAATCCACTGTTGGACGCTCCAATTCAGGAGAACCCCGCCCAATTAAATAAAGAAGAATCAAGTAACTATCCATCAAAGACTGATCTATCAATTACGGAAGAATCAAGTCCTATCCTATCAAGTCCCCCAGCCCCCAGGGAGCGGAGCGGGCAGGACGGGATGCGAAAGCGGGAAAGCTATCGGGCATTGATCTTAGAGAACATCGAATATGACGTTCTCTCGCAGAACGTGCAGCTTGACAAGGACCGACTGGACGAGCTGGTGGAGCTCATGGTAGATACCGTCTGTTCCAACCGGGAGATGATCCGCGTGGCCGGGGACGACTACCCGGCAGAGGTCGTCCGATCGCGGTTCCTAAAGCTGAACGCCTCGCACATCGAGTATGTCCTTGACCGGATGCGGGAGAACACCACCTATGTCCGCAATATCAAGAAATATCTGCTGGCGGCGCTGTATAACGCTCCGGTCACGATGGACAGCTATTACACATCCCTTGTCAGCCATGACCTGTACGGCAGCGGAGATCGGAGGTGAACGCCTTGCAGGAAGAAATCACGCAGAAAACCCTTGCGCTATGTGTGGAGGCCAGCAAAATGACCGCACAGCTCTTGCAGCAGGCCATGAAGAAGGTGCTGGCAGACATGGAGAAGCACAAGAAAAATCCCCAGCTCCGGCACGGCAAGCAGACGCTCCGGCAGCTTATGAAACACAACACCGGCGTTTCCAACATCGAGATCACGGATCAGAACATCCGGGCCTTTTCTTCCACGGCGAAGAAGTACGGCCTGGATTTTGCTTTGAAGAAAGACACCTCCGGGGAGCATACCCGTTACCTGGTGTTCTTCAAGGGCCGGGATGCCGATGTCATTACGGCGGCCTTCCGGGAGTTTTCCGCTAAAAACCTGAGCCGCGAGAAAGCAACTTCCATCCGGCGCAAGCTGGAAAAGGCGCAGGATCAGTCCAAAACACAGCATAAGGAGCAGGAGCGCGGCGAGAAGGTCAAGACCAGAGAACGGAGCGTGGAACGATGAAGGATAAGCTCAAAAAATATCTTCTGCCGAACCTGCCGTACCTGTTCTTTGTGTATCTCTTTGATAAGCTCTGCCAGGCGGTGCGGCTGGCGCCGGGGCTCGACGCCTCTGAAAAGCTGCTGCATATCGGGCAGGGCTTCCAGACAGCCTTTGCCAGCTCCGCACCCAGCTTTCATGCGCTGGATATCTGCGTCGGTATCCTCGGCGCGGTCCTTGTCCGGCTGGCGGTGTATGTCAAGGGCAAGAACGCGAAGAAATACCGCAAGGGCATCGAATACGGCTCTGCCCGCTGGGGCACGGCGGCGGATATCGCGCCCTACGTAGACCCCATTCCCGATTGGAACATTCCTCTGACCAGGACGGAAAGCCTCACCATGACCAGTCGGCCGAAGCAGCCAAAGTATGCGAGAAACAAAAATATCCTCGTCATCGGCGGCTCCGGTAGCGGCAAGACGCGGTTTTTTGTCAAACCGTCTATCATGCAGATGCACAGCTCCTATGTCATCACCGATCCCAAAGGGCAGCTTTTGAAGGAAACGGGGAAAATGCTCCTGCACGGCGCGCCGAAGCTGGACGAGAACGGAAAGCCGGTGCGGGACCGGCACGGCAGGATCATCTATGAGCCCTACCGTATCAAAGTCCTGAACACCATCAACTTTTCCAAGAGCATGAAATATAACCCGCTGGCCTATGTGCGCTCCGAGAAGGATATCCTCAAACTGGTCAATGTCATCATTGCCAACACGAAGGGCGACGGCGAAAAATCCTCCGAAGATTTTTGGGTCAAAGCCGAGCGCCTTTTATACTGCGCCCTCATTGGCTACATCTGGTATGAGGCGGAGCCGGAGGAACGGACCTTCATCACGCTTCTGGATCTGCTGAACGCCTGCGAAGCCAGGGAGGACGACGAGACCTATAAAAGCCCCGTGGATATCCTCTTTGACGATCTGGCGAAAAAGCAGCCGGAGCACTTCGCCGTCAAGCAGTATGTCAAATTCAAAATGGCGGCGGGCAAAACTCTCAAAAGCATTTTGGTGAGCTGCGGCGCCCGCCTTGCGCCCTTCGATATCAAGGAGCTGCGAGACATTATGACGGAGGATGAATTGGAGCTGGACACGATGGGCGACCGAAAAACGGCGCTGTTCCTCATTATGAGCGATACCGATACCACCTTCAATTTCGTCATTGCCATGCTGCAAAGCCAGCTTTTCAACCTGCTCTGCGACAAGGCGGACGATTTCTATAACGGGCGGCTGCCTGTTCACGTGCGGTGCCTTCTGGACGAATTTGCCAACATCGGCCAGATACCAAACTTTGACAAGCTGATCGCCACCATCCGAAGCCGTGAGATATCGGCTTCTATTATTTTGCAGTCGCAAAGCCAGTTAAAGACCATCTACAAGGACGCGGCAGATACCATTGTCGGCAACTGCGACGTCACCTTGTTTTTGGGAGGCAAGGAGAAGTCAACGCTGAAAGAGATCTCGGAGCTGCTGGGCAAGGAGACCATCGACAGCCTGAGCCAGTCCGAAAACCGCGGCGCGCAGACCTCTCACGGCCTCAGCTATCAGAAATTAGGAAAGGAGTTGATGACCCAGGACGAGATCGCGGTCATGGACGGCGGCAAGTGTATCTTGCAGCTTCGGGGCGTGCGCCCGTTTTTCAGCGACAAGTATGACCTGACAAAGCACCCCCGCTACAAATACCTGTCCGACGCCGACAAGAAGAACGTCTTTGACGTAGAACGGTACATGAAGCGCAGACCGGCCATCGTGAAGCCGGACGAGCCTTTCGATATGTACGAATTGAGCGCAAAAGAACTGGAACCCGACAACAATTCTACAAAACGAAAGGAAATATGATTTATGGAGTTCTTCAACAGTGCCATCGATGTATTGCAGACCCTGGTCATCGCCCTGGGCGGCGGCCTTTGCGTATGGGGCGGCATCAACCTTCTGGAAGGCTACGGCCAGGATAACCCCGCGGCCAAATCGCAGGGCGTCAAGCAGCTTGTCGCGGGCGGCGGCGTCGCCCTGATCGGCGTGACCCTGATCCCCCTTCTGTCCGGCCTGCTTGGCTGAGCGGCGGCAGGACCATCCCACCCGGAGGCTCCCGTTTCACGGCGGGAGCCCCCGAAAGGAGGTGTGACCACCCGTGATAATTGAAATGATCCAGGAGTGGTTCAAGGAGCTGCTGATCGACGGCATCATCTCCAACCTCTCCGGGACCTTTGACACCGTGAATACGAAGGTGGGCGAGATCGCCGGCGAGGTGGGCATGACGCCGGCCGGCTGGAATGGCGGCATCTTCAACATGATCCGCGGCCTGTCCGAAACGGTCATCGTTCCCATCGCCGGTATCATCCTCACCTTCGTCATGTGCTATGAGCTGATCCAGCTCATCGTGGAAAAGAACAATCTCCACGATTTTGACACCTGGCTTTTCTGGAAGTGGATCTTCAAGACCTTCTGCGCGGTGCTCATCGTCACCAATACCTGGAACATCGTCATGGCGGTATTCGATATGGCGCAGAGCGTGGTCAGCCAGAGCGCCGGCGTCATCATCTCTGACGCGGGGATCGATATTTCCGGCGTGGTCGGCAATTTGGAAACGACCCTGGCGGATTGGAGCATCGGTTCTTTGCTGGGCCTGTGGTTTCAGAGCATTTTTGTGGGCCTCTGCTCCCATATCCTCACCATCGCCATCTTCCTTGTGATCTACGGAAGAATGATCGAGGTGTATTTGACCGTATCCGTGGGGCCGATCCCCTTTGCCACCATGGCCAACCGGGAGTGGGGCCAGACGGGGCAGAACTATTTGAAGTCCCTGCTGGCCCTGGGCTTCCAGGCGTTTCTCATTATGGTCTGCGTGGGCATCTACGCGGTGCTGGTGCAGAATATCGCCGTGGGGGATGATATCACCGTGGCGATCTGGGAGTGCCTGGGCTATACGGTGCTGCTGTGCTACACGCTGTTCCGCACCGGCAGCCTTGCAAAGAGCCTGTTCGGGGCGCATTGACGGGAGGCGACCATGAAAAAATACAAGGTCATCTACGCGGATCCGCCCTGGGCCTATAAGGTCTGGAGCAAGAAGGGCGCGGGGCGCAGCGCCGAGAGCCATTACCCCACCATGGACATAGCGGCCATCAAGGCCCTGCCGGTGGGGGAGCTGGCGGACAAGGACTGCGCCCTGTTCCTCTGGATCACCTTTCCCATGCTGCGGGAGGCCTGGGGCGTCATGGACGCCTGGGGCTTCACCTTCAAGACCGTGGCCTTTGTCTGGATCAAGCAGTGCCGGAAGTCGGAGGGCCTGTTCACCGGTATGGGCTACTGGACGCGGGCCAACGCGGAGATCTGCCTGCTGGCGACCCGCGGACGCCGTATCCGCGTAAACCTGAATGGCAAATACGTCGCTCTGCTGGTAGCCGGGCAGCGCCCAATCCGCCAGATCCAGCTTCAGGAAAAGGTTTTCGGAATCGTTGGCGAAGGAAACGCGTTTGAGATCGTAGGTATAGTTTCCAGTAGCCAAGCTGTCCCCGACCACGTCCGTGTAATAGGGGACATTCGCCCACTGTGACCAGTCGCCACTGCAGCCGGCGTGGATTGTGATCTCCTTATACGCGCCGGCGTTGACCTGCGGAGAATATACCCGCATATCAAACTGTCCGCTGTAGGCCATGCAGGCCATCAGGTATGCCGCGCCGGTGATGGGCTCGCACATCGTACTCAGATGCGGTTTCAGCGTAACGTTGGAGAAGCATTCGCCCTGCGGCATATACCCCTCAGCGGTTCTGGAAACAAACCACCGCAGGCGTTCATACGCATTGGCGCGGTAAGAAGCGTATCCGGACTGTATCTCGTACATGGCAATCCACATCGCCATCTGCGGCCAGGACGGCTCGTCCTCGTAAGCCTCGTTTCCACCGGGATCCCAGGGCATGCGATGGTAGAAGCCGTCGTTTTCATATCGCGCGACGCCGTAGGTGTCATGGCCAAGCTCATTGAGGATGCCGTCGATATGGGATTTTGCGCGGGAAGATTCCGCGTCTACGACGCCGTACGCAATCAGAACGTCGGAGGAAGAGTCGTAAGTCGTATTTGCGCTACCGTCCAGATTGACCGCCCGGTTAAAGCGTTGAGATGTGGTATTCCACAAGCCGGTCTGCGCATCGGTGTCGTCCCGCAGGATCGCAGTGCGGATCGTCGAGGCACCGCCGTTATACATATCCGCCAGGCCCTGAAGCCCCTTTGCGGCTGCCATATACTGCGCCGCGTCCAAGCCAGCGACATAAAGGGCCTGTGTAAAGGCGTTGTACTCAGTCTGCTCCTCCCAGATGCTGCAGTCGGCAGGGCCGAGGCCGGAGGTCGTAATGTGATTCAGAACATAATCTGCACTGCGGCGGTATGCGGGCCAGATATGATTCAGGAATTCGGCTTTTTCCTGCCCGGTACGCAAGCGCGCCATGAAGGAGAAGGCCGTTGAAGAAGCCTTCGACAGGTTGGA
>OLOW01001862.1_pt1 | contig 14651 bp, 15 predicted proteins | sample 1672801 | NCBI WGS metagenome assembly OLOW01 (sample SAMEA3136725, study PRJEB25190) | human gut metagenome | biome: human gut; feature: human-associated habitat; material: faeces | place: Austria | collected 2013 | reverse complement strand
TTCAAAACTCGCGTTTTGTTTTGACGCGATATGAAATGCGATATGAAAAAACGAAACGCCCGCGCGAGTCGTTTTGACTTTTGCGCGGGCGCGATTCGATTCAAATGAAAATCAAGACGGTGAGTTTTTGAGTTTCGCGGTTTAGATCTCAGAAAACAGATTTAGAAACTGCGGCGTCGATTTCACTTCGCCCGCAGCATTACGGCGCAAGAACATCCAAGGGAACAACTTGGACGCCGCGGTCGGTAACATAGGCTTGTGAGCCAAATCCAATAATCGCTACTTTAGAAACCGGCGGGGTGTTTCCGGCGGCAACCATACGTTCCTCGACAGCAACAAGATTGTCAGATGCCTCTTCTATTTGAGCGGAGCTGAGCTTAACTTCGACCGGGATCCAGGTCCCGCCAGGAGCCGCAATGACTGCATCGACCTCTAGATCACGAGAATCGTGATAGTGGTAGAGGCTCATTCCGTTTGCTCGCGCATAGACCCACAAATCATGGAGCGCCAGCGATTCAAAAAGTAGTCCAAGCGTCTTGAAATCTAGCAGCAAAGTCTCCGGAGTCGCCCCGAGCGCAGCGGCCGCCAGTGACGGGTCAGCAAGATGATGCTTCTTTGATTCTCTTAAGTGCACAGGAGATCTCATTGCTGGATTCCACGCGGGAATATCGCGAACGAAGCTGACCCGAGCGAGAAGAGATATATACGATGCCGCCGTTTGTCTCGACACCTCTCCACCAAGATCAGCTACGAGCGTCTTGAGTGTCGCCAAAGTGGATTCATTGCGCGCAAGCGATTCGATGACAGCTTTGACCTTTTCGGGATCGCGTCGAGAGCCATCAACACGAGACAAATCTTCTTCGGCGACTATGCCGATGTAACGTTTCGCCATCGCCGACGCAGCCAGCGCATCGCGACCGACCGCCGCGGGCCATCCACCACGGACAACGCACTCGGCAATCGAGGCAGAATCCAACGACCCGAAAGCGCCATTGAACTTTTCGCCAGAAATAATGCCCGACAGCTTAACCGCGCCGCTAGATTTCCCAAGTTCGAAAAGCGTCATGGTATCCATGCGCAATTTAGCGAACCTTCCAGCGCCACTGTGCATCGGCCGCTCATTGTCTCGCGGCGTCGCCGACCCCGTAAATATGAACTGGCCAGGCTCGCCGCCGCGGTTGTCGCACTCAAACCGCGCCGCGTCCCAAAGTTTCGGAACCTCCTGCCATTCGTCGATCAGCCGCGGCACCTCGCCGGAAACGGCAAGCGCCGGGTCCGTCTCGGCACGCAAGCGATTCTCGAAGTTGCGCGACGGGTCCATGAGAAGGAGCCTGGACGCCGCACGGGTCCCGGCTGTGGTTGTCTTTCCACACCATTTCGGTCCTTCGATGAGAACGGCACCGAATATCCCCAGCATCTGGTCGAGCTCATTTTCGATAATTCGAGTGTAGTACTTTTTTGGCATGTTTTTCACCATTGATTACCAGCGCGTTTAACTAAATTTACCGTTTTCATTTAACCAGATTTTGCTTTTTTGATTAACCAGATTTACGCATTTCAGTTAACGAAACAGATTAAACATGCACGAAGTGAAAATCATCTACTCAACACCGCGCATGAGCTCCGAAATGGTGATTTGAAATCCGTCGGCAATCTTCTTGAGATTTGAGAGGCTGACATTACGCCGACCGACTTCAATGCTCGCGTAGTAGGAACGATCCATTTCAATCAAATTGGCGAACTGCTCCTGACTGCACCCGAGTCCAGCGCGGAGCTCTTTGCATCTCATGCCGAATGATTTCTGAAGCGTCGTATCCATGACAAAAAGAGTCATGGATTGTTGTATAAAAGCCAACGGACTATATACAATAATCCCAGTTAAGGCGCATAATTATCTCTATTGGAAAGCACTCTGATGCCCAGTCGGATAGGGCACGGAAAAGGAACGGAACAGCACAATGACTCAGGGAAAGCATTTCGCTGCCGGTGGCGATCACTTCGCCGCACTGCCAAGCAAAAAGATTCACGCCCCGAAGGGAATCGCGCGTCTGACCGTCACCGCGGCGACCATGGCCGCCATGACCGGATCGAGCCTCATCTCACCGTTCACGGCATTCGCCCAGACCGGTGACGGGGGCACGCAGCACCCCGCCGTGATGTCGCCGATCGCCGCCCACGCCGGCGCGGCATCCGGTACCGGCGCAAAATCCGCCGCACAGACCATCGCGGACCTGCAGAAGGCAGTCGACGAGGCGAAGGCGAAGGAGGACGCCGCCAAGGCATCCTACGATGAGGCCGCCGGTCCCTACAACGAGGCGGCTTCCGCCCGCGACCAGGCCAAGGCATCCTACGATTCGGCAGTCAGCGCCGGCGCGGCAGCCGACCGTGCGGCGATGGACGAGTACGCCCGTCAGGTCGCGGAGGGCAAGGACGCCGCCGGTGCCGCCGGCAAGGACCTCGAGCAGGCGAAGGCGGGTCTCGCAGACGCCAAGGCAGATGCGTCCGAGAAGGACGAAGCGTACCAGTCCGCCCTCAAGGCGGCCCAAGATGCCAAGGATGCCCTCGATAAAGCCAAGGCAGATGCCGTAAGCGCCACCCCGGAGGCAATCAGTGCCGCCGAGCAGGCCGTGCGCGACGCCACGGATGCCGTGAGCAGGGCACAGGCCGAACTTGACAACGCCAACGCGACGCTTGCCGATGCCCAGTCCAAGCTGGTTGCGGCCCAGTCTGCCAAGGATGCCGCCGATGCCGTCCTTGTCGCAGCCCAGCAGAACAAGGACGCAGCGGATGCGAAGGCCGCAGCCGCCAGCGCCGCCTACGAGAAGGCGAAAACCGACCTCGCCGCAGCGGAGGCAGGCGCCAGCGGTCCGGAGTACGATGCGGCAAAACAGAAGGTCGCGGACGCAGAGGCAGCCCTCGCTGCCGCACAAGCGACACAGTCCCAGTGCGAGTCCGAGCTCGAGCAGGCGCAGTCCGCTGCAGCAACGGCACAGACCGAACTGAATGATGCCCAGGCGTCCCTCTCCGCGAAGCAGCAGGCCGCGGCCGATGCCGAATCCGGTGTGACCGCCGCCCAGTCCGCTCTCGCTGCCGCGAACGCCGACCTCGATGCCGCCAAGCAGGCGAACGTCGACGCCATCGCCAAGCTGGATGCAGCGAAGCAGGCTGTCAAGGATGCCGAGTCCGCCAAGGCAGCCGCCGACGAAGAGCTTGCGAACGCCAAGACCGCAAAGGATACCGCTGACGCGGCCGTGAACGCCGCCCAGCAGAAGGTCGACGAGGCACAGGCAAAACTCGATTCCGCCGACGCGCAGCTCAAGCAGGGAGCCATCGGCTTCTTCCGTGCCATGGGTGCCGAAGATGCAGCCAACATCATCCTGAACGCCAAATATGCCGGAAAGACCGAAGTCGGCAACTCCAAGGACGCCACATCCCTTGATAACATGCTCAATGCGATCAGGTGGATGAAGTCCGTCAACGACTACCGCAAGTCGGTCGGCCTGTCCGAGCTCCATGTCACCTACAAGCTCATCGCCGGTGCAATCGCAGATGCCAACTACAGCGACACCGTGCTCGATCATGCCCGTCAATATGATTTTGCCGAAAATCTGGCATGGAATTACGGAATCGATCCGAGTGGGCAGTGGATCGAGCAGGAGAAGGGCTTTTTCGACAAGGCAACGGAGGCCCTTTATGGAGTCACCGGTCTTGTCGGCAAGGATGCCTATGATTTCTATGCAAAGAACGGTGTCGCAATCAACCATTGGATTGCAGACAACTGCCACTGGGAGAACGGCAGTAGCGGCACCGTCGGCCATTACATGAACATCATCAATCCCGAACTCGCCGTTATGGGAATGGCAACCTGCACCAAGGGCACCATGTCCGGGCTTCAGACGCAGTGCTACACCGCAGAGATCTCCGGCTGGTCCGGCTCCGGTTGGAACACGAACCCCATCTCCGTCGACGAGTACGAGCAGAAGCTGACCTCCTATATCAACGGCCTCAAGAACGCCAAGAGCGCACTCGACGCAGCCAAGACCAATCTCGCATCCAAGAAGCAGGCAGCCGCCGGCGCCGCCGCAACCGTCCAGCAGAAGCAGGTCGCAGCGGATTCCGCACAGGCAGGTGTCGATGCCGCAAAGCAGGGTGTTGCCGATGCCCAGCGTGCCGTCGATGTCGCAAAGGCCGATCTCGCATCCAAGCAGCAGGGCGTCACGGATGCCCAGACCGAGCTTAATGCGGCGAAATCGGACCTCGATGCCGCCAACGCGGCAGTCGATACGGCAAAGTCGACCGTCCAGCAGAAGCAGGTCGCCTTTGATGCCGCCAATGCGGTCGTAACGGCCGCACAGACCAAGCTGGATTCCGCCAAGGCGGACACCGAGGCCAAGCAGCAGGATGTCATGGATGCGAACGCCGATCTCGCGAAGTTCTTCCAGGACGTCGCCGACGCCAAGAAGGCGGTCGATACAGCAAAGAGCGTCCATGATGCGGCGGTAGCCGATCAGGTTGAGAAGGCGGCGGTCCTCGCCGCCGCCGAGCAAAAGGCGGACGCCACCGCACGCGACCTCGCGGATGCCCAGCGTGCCGTCGATGCCGCAAAGGCCGACACCGGCGTTGTCGCCGACAGGCTTACCGGCTCCCAGACCGATCTCGAGGACGCACAGTCGAACCTCGACATCCTCACCGGCCTTGCCGCGAAGCTCGCAGAGGCACAGCAGCGCGAGCAGGATGCAGTAAAGGCCGTCAATGACACCAAGGCCGCGCTTGATGCCGCGAAGGCGAATACCATCGCCGCCGAGTCCCTGGTCTCCGCCGCCGAGCAGGCAAAGGCGCAGGCAGACGCCAAGCTGTCGAAGCTGAACTCCATCGATGCCGGCGCGGCGATCGCTTCCGGCCATGATGTGAACGCGGATGACGCCCTCAACGCGCTTTTCGCCGCAGCAGTCGAGGCACGTGCCAAGGTCGCGCCCGCCAAGGCCATCCTGGACGAGAAGCAGGCCGCGGTGGACGAGCTCCAGCCCGGCTATGATGCGGCACTCGCCGCCTACGAGTTGGCGAAGTCCGACCGCATCGCAGCGGAGCAGAAGCTTTCCGATGAGATCGCACGACAGGAGGCAGAGGAGGTCGCCAAGCAGCAGGCGGCATACACCCCGAAGCACCTCGCCGGCACGGATACCGCCCAGACCGGCAGCCTCGCCCAGACCGGTGACCGCGCGGGACTCATCGGCGAGACGTTCGCCATCGGCGGTACCGTCCTCGTGGCGGTCGGCGTCTTCCTCGACCAGAAGAAGCGCCGCGAGCAGATGTAAAAGCGAGCCGGGCGTTGGATATCGGCTGGTGTCCAACGCCCGGCTTCATGGACAGGGAGATCGGTGTGAGAACAAAGGCTATTATCGTTGCGCTTCTGGTGTGCCTTTCGGCACCTCAACTTGGATGTGCCATCGTTGCAAAGCAAGGAAGCGGCTCTACGGAAAGGGCCGCCACAGCGGTAAAGAATAAAGACAAAAAGAAGGCGAGCGAAGAAAAGGCGGCGCAAACCTCTGGAACCAAGACCGAGGAGAAGAAAGAATCCGACGGCAAGGGCGAGCAGTCCGATGACTCCAAGAAGGAGGATAACAAGTCTTCCGATTCTTCGAAGTCGGACAGCAAGGGCGATTCCTCCCAGTCCAAACAGAATTCCGGCAATTCGCAGGGCTCTGGCAGTAATAACTCTACTTCCAACAGCGGTAGCCAGAAGAAGTGGGTTGCCGAGCAGGGCCACTGGGAGACCGACTACGGCCAGGTCTGGGTCCCGAACGTCGTGTACGTGCGCCACGGCCGCTTCATCTGCAACGCCTGCGGCGCGACCTTCGACTCGAAGAACGGATTCTATGCCCATAGCGACGCGATGTATGCTCAAGGCCAGAACCATGATGGCTACACCGACGACTCATATACCACAAGCGAGGACCAGGGACATTATGAACAGAAGGCTACGGGGCAGCATTGGGTCGTCGATGTAGCCGGTCATTGGGAGTAATGGGCATCGTTCCTCTTCTCTTCCATTCGGTAAATGTTTATTTATTTGTGGGCGGCCGGTTCGGCCGCCTTTTTAGACGCCCAGTCTGGGGGCAAACGATAGGAAAGCAATCAAACGAGAAGCCATTCCAAAAGAATCCGGCGGTGCCGGATTCTTCGGGCAAAACCTTCCACAAATCGGTAAGGTCTTCCATCAACTTGCTCCAGCCCTCGCCCGGAGTCCGCTGCGCGGGACTCATCGGCGAGACGTTCGCCATCGGCGGTACCGTCCTTGTGGCGGCCGGCGTCTTCCTCGACCAGAAGAAGCGCCGCGGGCAGATGTAGGACAAATCGCATAACGACTCGGAAAGGGGAATCCCGCAAAAGGGATTCCCCTTTTTCGTCTCGCCAGCCACGGTTCGTTGAGGCAGCTTCAGCTTAAGGGACACAGATTAAACCGATCTACAACTGTGACTATATGTCTGTGAGCACATGTTAGCCTGGTCTTATGGTCACATATTTTTAAGAGCGCCTATGTTTTACCGACCGTTTGTCAGTGCTTATTGAACAACCAGTCGAACCCGGGCTTACCGAGAGTCTGGCGCATCTGGCCGGTCTGAAACTCGGTATGGGTCCCGTCGGGGCCAATGACCGTGTTCATACTACCGGCTCACGGAACGACCGTCTTGGTCTCACCGGTCGTGAGGTCGATTCTCATGTTGCCGACCTGGTTCTCGACGTGCATCTGTCCGTCGCTGCCAAGTACGTTCTGGAGCATGTCCGCCTCCTTGAAATCGTCTTCTTGCCGACAGTATGCCCGAAACGAAAAGGGACGCAGCATGAGTTGAATCTATAATTCTTCTATAAGGTTTCTAGGGATTTTCTAGAAGAATTATAGAAATAAATTGTTGGCTTCCGGGTGTTGAGGCGTCTGGATTTGGCTATCTTCCTGCGGTAATACCGGTTAATAGACGAATTTTCAGGGTCTTTAGGTTAATAGTCGCTAATAGTCAGGTGCATGGGCACTATTAGGAACTATTAGGCTGAAGGCGAGCGATACACTTTGGATGGCGGCGCGGTGGGCGCCTGGTCATTTCCTCCCACCTTAATCTGCTTGTCTGCCGCGCCGTCGCTTCTCAAATAGCTAGGCCAAATCGAAGAACGCGCGGGGCGCCGGTGATCAACCCGAGAATGCCGATGGCACGGATAAGGCGGGGATGACGGCCGAAGTCGTTCGGCCATACGGTAAGGACCGTTGCAAAACCGAGGTGGCCCAGAAGTGCAAACACTTGCCAAAAGCCAGTCACCACAACCCCCTCCCTCTCCCAACTGAGTCTTCATTTATCGTATCAAGGCGCAAACCAGAAAGGTACGCGTGATCGTGATTGTATCTAGAAATCTTCTAGTAAGTTTCTATAAAATTTCTAGAGTATTTCTAGATTTGCAGGGATTCATGGGTTATGGAGCATTGCGGTGCGGTAAAATGAATCTAGAAGGTTTCTAGAAATGTTCTAGAAGAATTATGGAGAGGACCGGTGCAAAAATGATCGTTTCGCTGATCAATCTGAAGGGCGGTGTGGGCAAGACGACGAGCTGCATCGCGCTCGCGACGGCCGCCGCTCGCGACGGCAAGGAAGTCGTCGTACTCGACGCGGACCCGCAAGGATCGGCCACCTTCTGGGCCGATAACGCCGAGGACAACGGCGAGGAACTTCCCTTCGCCGTCGACGCCGCGAACCCCGCAACCGTCAAACGGGCGGCGAAGAAGTTCAAAGGCGATCCGGGCCGCTGGGCCTTCATCGATTGCCCACCCAATGGGGCCATCTTGGACGCGGCGCAGGACGCGTCGGACTTCGTCATCGTGCCGACTGGCACCGGCAACGCAGACCTCGTGAAAACGGCCGAGACCGTGAAAACGATGGAAGCGAACGGGAGGCCGTACGCCGTGCTTCTTACCCGCGTGCTGACGAACACCAACGGTTTCAAGGCTGCGCAGGAAAACCTTGCCGCCGGCGGTATTTCCTACTTCGACACGGCGATCCGCCAGAAGGAGGACCTGAAGGGCTACTTCGGGCTGCCGTTCGGATCGACACTCTACGGATACGATGACGTCTACAGCGAGCTCAGGGAGGCCCTGAATGGCCGTTAAAAATAACTTCAATGCATTTGCCAACAACACCAAGCCGGCCAAAAAGCGTCTCATGGACAACCAGGACACCGCACACAAGGGTGATGCCGGGACCGACGAGCGCAAGATGATTACGTTTTACGTGTCGGCAAAGAAGCACGCAGCCCTGAAGGCCTACTGCAAGCAGGAGGGCAGGACGATGACAGCTGTGATGCAGAACGCTGTCGATGAACTGCTTAAAGAGGCGGAAAACGAAGACCGATAGGTTAGTTTCGGAATCGATGAGAAAAGGAGCCGATATGACTCAAAGCGAGAAACGCAGGAAGCTCAGCGGCGACATCACCACGGAGCTCTGTGGGCTCAGCGGGCTTTCGCAGGTGATGAACACATCCGAAAACGAAGCCCTGTTCGCGCTGGCCGACCTTCTCGGCCCAGCCGTAAACCGATTGCTCGGCCTGCTCGAAGAGAGCGACAATATTGATTCGTTCACCATCCCAGAGGATGCCATCGAAGACTCGACGAAAACGGCCGAGGAGACGCGCGCCGAAATTTACGACAAGTTCGCCATCGAGCTTCATGGCCTAAAGGGCCTCGCAATGGCAATGGAGGAATCAGGGAGTGAAATCACGCTCGCTCTTTCAGACCTTCTAGGACCAGCCGTAAACCGATTGCTCAATCTGATTGAAGAATTGGAACAAGCATCCTGATATCGCATTTCGCGAACATATCTTAATCAAACGTCAGTCAAGAAGAGCACCGGAAGGTGCTTTTTCTTTCTTGTAGGCTCTCAGATCCGATTTAAGGCATCGAAATAATGCAGTCTGAGGAATACGGTCGAATTGGTTCCAAAGTGTCAGATATTCGATTCTGTGGCCGTTTCCGTGGTCTAGACGTGAGGTCGACTGAATGTCGGAATGGATAGCAGCTGAAAAAGATGCCCTATCTGTAGTCACCTCACGATTGCAAAAAGACGTTCGTCTTTCAGTGAGTTTCAAGCAAGGGTTCTAGGCCACTTGTGGCCCTCTCTCTTAATTCTCAATTCTCTTTTCTCTACATATATAGGGACATGTACTCATGCAACGTTAACCCTTATTTATCACGTACTGATGCAACATAAATGTGTACTCATGCAACGCTATGTGCGTACTCATGCAACGTTATGTACTGATGCAACGTTGCATGAGTACGCGTTAAGGGGTTATGACAACGCATTCAACCGTGAAGAAATATATTTGAACATCGTGATATATACGGATATACTATTTGCAATGTAAATTCGGCCAGAAAGGTATTTGAGATGGAATCCAAGAAGGACGCAACTCCGTCCAAGAAGCGCGTGTTGCTCACCCTTCCCGTTGAGCTCGTGGATTATCTTACCGAGGTTACCGAGCAGACCGGAATGAACAAGTCCGGGTATATCGGCGTGCTTTTGCGCAACCAGATGCTTCATGAGCGCGAGGATCGGGCTGGCGATGAGGAAAAATAGGCAGAAAAAAAGACTCGCAGCCGCCAAGCAAATGAGTCTTTCTTTCCGACGTGATATCGATTTGTCAAGGACATCATACCATAGTACCTTCGGTTCTACCGCTGGTTTTTGTGGATGTACCTTGGCAGATGATGCTGTCGGCTAGAGGTCGTGATAATCATGACCAGCTTGGCCAACGCTCTGGCTGCCGCCGTCGGCAGTCAATCTGAAAAATCGAATGATGCCCCTGCGCCGTTCGTGTTCCAAACCGAGCTTTCGGTTGGTGGAGGCAATCTGGGTACTTCCGCTGCAGCGCCTGTGCTGCAGCGCCCCGTCGCAACCCGTGAGCTCAAGGACTATCCATGGCTTCTCGTGCGCCTCGGTCTCGTTTCGGTGGTTGGTAAGACGATGCCGAATGGACGCAAATGCTCGATCGGAACCGTTATCCTGCTCTCGCATATCGGATCTGGTCTTTCCGAGCTTCGTGAGTCAACGGCCGTCGAACTTGATATCGATCGGTGCCGAGTGAGTACAACCATCAACGAGATGGTTGGTTGGGGATGGGTCGTGCGCTCGGAAAGCGGGGCTCTTTCGGTTGACTTTGATGAAATCGGTAACTTTGTCGGCATGTCCAAAAGCGAATTGATTAGCGGTCAGTTCCTTCACGTGCCGCGATTCATGCTTGCAAGTGATGCGTTCCACGATGCAGCCTGTGTCGTGTTCGGCGACCTCGTGTCCCAAAGTCTGCTGGACCACCCCCGCGGCGCGATGAAGAACCCGGAGCTGGCAGAGCTCCTGGGTATTTCCGTCTCCGCGCTCCAAAAGGCTAGGAAGCATCTTGCCGAGCAAGGTTTCATTGAGCTCAAGAAGCAGGGAAAGCAGGTCGTGCCGGAAATCGCGTCGGGGGCCGCTGTTGCTGCGGTCCGTCTCGAAGATGACCGTACACGAGCACTGGAAGCGATTCTCAAGAAGTCGAGAAAGAGAAACAAGTAAATGCGTACTGATGCAACGTTGCATCAGTACGCATTAAGGGATAAATCTAGATATTTTCTAGAAAATATCTAGAGAATAGCAAATTATTCAACTGCGTATTCATGCAACGTTGCATTGGTACGCAGTAGGAAGGCCAAATATGCCGTTACCAACGAAACTCCCGTCCAACATCGAAGCAGAAAAGAAAGTGCTGGCCGCCGCCATGACGAACCGCGTTTCACGCGTGGAAATCGTGGCAAGTTGCACGGAGTCAGATTTTTTCTCTCCGTCGAACAGGACGATCTTCAAGGCGATTTGCGATCTTGATGCGAAGGGTATCGGGGCCGACTGCGTCTCCGTCATCGATGGGCTTCGGAGCAGCGGAAAGCTCGCTGCCGTCGGTGGCGAGGCATACGTCATCGAACTCATCTCGGACGACTTTGCTCAGGCGTCGTATGAGCACTACGTTGACATCCTGCGACGTGACACCGCTCGCCGTAATGTCATCGCCGCGACCGCTGAAGTAACGTCGCTAACCAATAATCCGCCGATAGACACCGCGGAATACATCTCCGCAGTCCAGGACACCTTTCTCGCCGCGACCGAGCAATCCGTCCCAAGCGATTACAAGAGCATGGAAAGCGCTTTACGTCTCGTCCTCGATTCCGCCGAGGCGACCAGGACGGGCGGAGCGACGGACCATGTCAAAACTGGATTCTCCAAGCTCGATGAGCTTATCGGTTCGTTCGAGCCTGGACAGCTCATCGTCCTCGGCGCTCGGCCAGCGGTCGGTAAGAGTGCTTTCGCAATCAATCTGGCAACATCGATCGCAAGCGTTGGTACGAAGGTATGCCTCTTCTCGCTGGAGATGACTGCTACCGAAATAGGACAGCGCATACTCGCGAGCGCGTCGGCCGGCGCTTCAAGCGGCTTGACCATCGGAGCCATCAGGGATGGGCTTATCAAGGAGGGCGACCGCGCCCTGGCTGAGAACATCGTGGCATCCGTGAGTGCTCTGCCAATCGACATCGACGACACGCCCGGAACGACCGTCGCGTCCATTCGCGCCAAGGCGAGGCGCATGCTTCGCGGGCAAGGAAAGGGAATCATCATCGTCGACTACCTGCAGCTGGTTGATGATCCCAAGGGAAGCAAGTTCGAGAGCAGGAACGTTCAGATCGGCAAGATCTCCCGTTCGCTCAAGATCCTCGCAAAGGAGCTTAACGTTCCCGTCATTGCGTTATCCCAGCTTTCTCGGCAGGTTGAGAGTCGCGTCGGAAAAGTGCCCCAGTTGTCTGATCTTCGCGACTCCGGCTCGATCGAACAGGACGCCGATATCGTTATGTTCTTGGACCGTTCAGCCGACGATCGAGAGGCGAACATGGATGGACGCCCGGCCAAGGGCATCGCGAATGTCATCGTTGCTAAAAACCGAATGGGGGCGACCGGGACTGTTGAGTTCGTCTTCAAGCCGGAGTACTGCCGGTTCTACGTTGCCGCAAGAAACGTAGCGCGATAATGCGGTGTATTGTGTACTCATGCAACGTTGCATGAGTACGCTTTTGCCCAATTTCTAGAAGATCCATCGCAATAGATGGATTGAAAAAGGGGGATCCATATGTATGGACCGGTGAGCAAGGACGGGCCGTCGATGGAGTTTGGCGAGGTCGGCGAGGAGATCAAAGATGAGGCACGGCGCCGGGTGGTGAAAGAAATCGTCGCAAAGCTCAAGGTCGATGCCGACGATGTCACCGAGATCACTGGAACCCCGGTCGAGGAGATTGATCCTTTCTGGAGCAAAGAGAACCAGAAACACCTAGAGGTAGCTGCAGAAAGGCTTGATTCCGGTAAGGGAGAGATGCACGGGCTCATCCCTTTAAATGACTGAAGCCGCCCCTACTAGGGCGGCTTCAGCTGCTGGGAGAAAACCCAAACTGTTTCCATCCGCGCAGGGCGCCGGCTCTGCCAAGCCTATAAGCGCTCCCGTGCGCTATATGCATCCTACATTCTTATAGGCTTTCTTTTAGTACAAGCTTCATAGTTCAACCTGCAATTGTCCCAATGAATTACCTGCAATTGTCCCAATGAATTACCTGCAATTGTCCCAACGCAGCAGATAACAGTATAATTTATCTGTTTAAGAAGTGGGGTGCACTAGTGAATAGATATATAGACCGATGCGTCGATCGGCTGATCGAACGAGACCTCGTCATTTTCGGCGCGGTACTTGTTCAGGGACCGAAATGGTGCGGGAAGACGACGACGGCGCACCGCTTTGCGGAGTCATCGCTTTCTCTCTCCGATCCCGCTGGCGGCTTCGCGGCGCTTCAACTCGCTCGCCTCGACCCGGCTCAGGCGATAACCGGTGCGGCGCCGCGACTCATCGACGAGTGGCAGGAGGAGCCGAAGCTATGGGACGCAGTGCGTTTCGAGTGCGATGCGAGGGGAGGGGAACCAGGGCAGTTTATCCTTACCGGCTCGGCGACGCCGAACGATGCGGACCGACCGATGCACAGCGGCGTCGGGCGCATCTCCCGCCTGCGGATGGACACCATGACGCTTTCCGAACTTGGCGTCTCGTCTGGTGCGGTTTCGATCGGTGCGCTGTTTGCAGGCGATCCCGTTAAAACATCGCTCGGGTCCATCGATGGCATCAGCGGTGTTGCCGATATTCTCTGCCGCGGCGGTTGGCCTCAGGCGGTCGGCAGGACGACCGCCGAAGCGATGCGGATATCGGCTGCCTATATCGATGGCGTGTGCGAATCCGATGTCTCAAGAATCGACGGAGTGAGACGCGACCCGGAAAAGGTCAGGTCCCTGCTCTGCTCGCTCGCTCGCAACGAGTCGACTCTTTCTGGCACGAAAGCCATTGAAAGGGATCTGGACGGCGACATATCGAAGAACACAATTGCGAGTTACATGGACGCGCTGCGACGGATCAATATCGTCGACGACATCCCGGCGTGGCACCCGGCGCTCAGATCCCCGGTGAGGTTGCGCCAGGGCGCTAAGCGACATCTCGCGGACCCCTCGCTCGCCGTGGCGCTGCTCGGCGCGAATCCCAAGTCGTTGACGGCCGACCCGAAGACCCTCGGCCTGCTCTTCGAGTCCATCGTCCTGCACGATCTCAAGGTCTATGCGGCGGTCAACGACGCCTCCGTCTCGCATTACCACGACGCCGACGATCTGGAAGTCGATGCCATCGTCCACAGGCGCGACGGGTCATGGATCGCGGTCGAGGTCAAGCTAGGAAGCCCGCAGGTGCCGGAGGCATCCGAGAACCTGCTTCGCCTAGAGCGGAAGCTGGTCGAGCGCGGGGAAAGACCGCCTGCGGCTAAGCTCATCGTCATCGGGTTCGGGATGCCTACCCACACGACGCCGGACGGCATCACCATCGCACCCATCGATACGATCGGCATCTAGCGCGCAGCGTATCGGCAGCCTCTCCTGCCATACCTTTCGGTACACGCGGGTGATTTGCAAGTACCGACTATTAGCTGTATCGTCCGCAAGTCCTGTCTAATAGTCACTAATAGTGACGGTCGGGCAACGAGTTCGGGCTATTAGCCTTAATGTCTCCTATCCTCGGCCTGCTTCTTCTTGCATTGAAGCCTGAACCAGGTTCAGCTGGCATGGTTAAAAACGGGGGCGACGCTTTTGCGTCACCCCTCGTCCCGGCCGGTTGCTTTAGTTGTACACACGGTAGTTACACTTGAACTGGGTTATGTGTCCATAGTTGGAGCGGTACCAACCCGACGTATAGCTGATTGCCTCTGCGCCTAGATAGTCGTAGCCCTTGTTGTAGCGAAGCTGACGGTAGGTCGTGTCGTACTCTGCTACGTAAAACGTGTCTCCAGAGAAGGCTTCGTACCGGTCCTTAACCGTCGAAGCCATGTACGCGGGTTCGACATCGCCTTTCTCCCCGTTGAGCGCATAGACGGGTGCCGCGATTCCGCATAAAGCCGTTGCCACGAGGATGGCGTAGACAGCCATGCGCGACGCATTGGACTTCAGCTGTTCAAATAGTTTCATGTCATTCACCTCCCTCGTATGTATCGAGGTATTCCTGCTTGAGCGTCTGCG
>OLOW01001859.1_pt1 | contig 14677 bp, 13 predicted proteins | sample 1672801 | NCBI WGS metagenome assembly OLOW01 (sample SAMEA3136725, study PRJEB25190) | human gut metagenome | biome: human gut; feature: human-associated habitat; material: faeces | place: Austria | collected 2013 | reverse complement strand
CCCTATGGCGTTCTGGGTATGGCCGCTGGGGAAGGAATACCCCGTGGCCTCCGCCCGTGCGCTCTCCACAATGGTAAAGTTGGGGTCCCGCACCCACGGCCTCGGCACCCGGCAGATCAGCTTCAGAAACTGGTTCAGCACCGTGCCGCAGAAAGCGATGGTCATCAGATAGTACCCCTCCCATTTGCTGACGCACCAGAACACCAACACCGCCGCCACAATGAAGATCACCTCGCCGCCCAGTTGGGTCACGGCACTCATGACGCCGTTCCAAAAGGGCGTTCGAATTTTTTCCAGCGCATATAAAATGTCCACTTTTCCGTCTCCTTTTGTCCTGATCTCTGACAGAAATTTCGTCCTATATCTGTCCTATATCAGTTGGGATTTTGTCCAGATTATTTGTCCTGATCCGAAAACTGCATTTTCTTCTTCCAAACGATCCTCCTCCGATTCTTTCTTCCGACAAGGCTACCGAGAAGGGCAGCAGCTGCCCTTTCTCAGCTGTCTGACTTTTCTGTCATCTGTCGCTCCGCCAGCTACTCCCCCAATCGTCTGCTCCCCAATCGTCTGCTCCCCTATCGTTTGCTCCCCTATCGTTTGCTTTTCAGCCACCGGGTTTCAGTGGTGGCCGCCGCAGCCGTGGGGCTCCTTCTCCGGGGCAGCGTAACTCTTTCCCGTCACCGTCTCCGGCACGATCCTCACCACACGGGTGGCCGACATATATTTTTCCATATACTCGCTGAACCGGCCCATGCCCTTGGGGTCATAGGCGGTACACAGCAGCAGCATGGCCTTCACCTGCTCCGCTTCATCGGTGACCACCTCAGCACGGCCATGAAGCGCCGCCGAGGCATAGGCCATGGAGAACTCGTTGGGGATGGCCGCCGCATAGGAGACTGCCGACAGGCATACCGGCGGGTTTTTCGCCAGCAGCTCCCACTTCTCGCCGTGACCGGCGCAGTGGAAATACACCACATGGTACGCCTCATCCACCACCGGGGAGATGGGGATGGCGTAGGGCTTCCCCACCTCATCCGTCAGAGACAGGGTGGCATAGGGAGCCTTCTGGAATACCTCCCAGGCAAAGGCGGCATCCCGCTCCCGATCCTTTCGCAGCATTGCTTTTTCCTCCTTATCAGGCGGCCGGGCCACCCTGTTTTACCCCGCTCTCCTGACCAGCAGCCAACCGGATATGCGGGGAAAGTATCAGACATATTCAAGTGATATGGTCTATCCTATGGATGGTACCATGATTCCCATAGAAATGCAACAAACATTCTTGACTTTTCCCGGAGGTGAAATATAATATATGGGTGAAAATTTTTGCAACGTGATGAATCGATATTAGGAGGACAAGCCCATGACACTGGATCACAGCTATTTCGAGGAGATGGAGGCCAAGATCCCCCACGGAAAGGTCCGCACCCGGTTCGCCCCCTCCCCCACCGGCTATATGCACGTGGGCAATCTGCGGACGGCGCTGTACACCTGGCTCATCGCCCGCAGCCACGACGGCACGTTTATCCTGCGGATCGAGGACACCGACCAGAGCCGTCAGGTGGAGGGCGCTGTGGATGTCATCTACCGCACCATGGCCGAGTGCGGCCTGACCCATGACGAGGGCCCGGACGTAGGCGGCCCCGTGGCTCCCTATATCCAGTCCCAGCGCCGGGACACCTACGGAAAGTACGCCCGGCTGCTGGTGGAAAAGGGCGGCGCCTACTACTGCTTCTGCGAAAAGACGGAGTCTGAGGAGGATTCCGGGGAATTTGACCGGGCCGCCGATCCCTGCCGGGAGTTGACGGCCCAGCAGGTACAGGAAAAGCTGGAGGCAGGTCTGCCCTACGTCATCCGCCAGCGTATCCCCGCCGGAACCACCACCTTCCACGACGCCATTTTCGGGGACATCACCGTGGACAACAGCACGCTGGACGATCAGGTGCTGCTGAAGCGGGACGGTCTGCCCACCTATAACTTCGCCAACGTCATCGACGACCACCTGATGGGTATCACCCATGTGGTGCGGGGCAGCGAGTATCTGGCCTCCGCCCCAAAGTATAACCTGCTGTACGAGGCCTTCGGCTGGGAGGTCCCCACCTATGTTCACTGCTCCCCCGTCATGCGGGACGCTCAGAACAAGATGTCCAAGCGCCACGGCGATCCCTCCTATGAGGATCTGAAGGCGGAGGGCTATCTCACCGAGGCCATCCTCAACTATGTGGCCCTGCTGGGCTGGAGCCCCAAGGGGGAGTTGGCGGAGCAGGAGCTGTTCACCCTGCCGGAGCTGGTAAAGGCCTTCGACATGACGGGCATCTCCAAATCCCCCGCCATTTTCGACCGGCAGAAGCTGGATCACTTCAACGCCGTCTATCTGCGGAGCATGGCCCCGGAGGCCTTCGCCAAGGCATCTGAGCCCTACATCCGCCAGACGGTGACAGATCCCCGATTCGACACCGCCGCCATCGCCGCTCTTTTGCAGGCCCGGTGCGAGAAGCTCACGGACATCCCGGAGAAGGTGGACTTCTTCGATGCCCTGCCGGAGTATCCCGTGGACTACTATACCAATAAGAAATCCAAGACCAACCCCGACGTCTCCCGTGCCATGCTGGAGGCGGTCATCCCCGTGCTGGAGGGCCTGACGGAGTGGACGGACGAGGCCATTCACGACGCACTGGTTGATCTGGCGCAGCGGCTGGAGGTGAAGAACGCCACCCTCATGTGGCCTGTCCGCATCGCCGCCGCCGGTAAGCTGGTGACCCCCGGCGGAGCCGTGGAGATCTGCCGCATTCTGGGCAAGGATGAGACGCTGCGCCGCCTGAACGCCGGTCTCGCCATGCTGGGGGCGTGATGGACTGGCTGGAACAGCAGCGCACCCGGCTGCACGGATTTTACCGCACGGAGTACCGCTACTCCCTCCGCATCACCGCCATCGCCTTCGGCGCACTGATCCTGCTGGGCTTTGCCGTCAGCCTGCTGCTGCCGGATCTGGCAGACCAGCTGTTCCTGCAGTTCGCCCAGCAGATGGCGGAGCTGGGCATCATGGACACCACCGGCCGGGTGGATGTGCTGGCGCTGTTCGGCAACAACGTCCGGGCGACGGTGTTCAGCATCGCCTACGGTTTTATCCCCTTTATCTATCTCCCGGCCCTGTCCATCGGCATCAACTCCCTGCTGCTGGGGCTGTTTGCCGGGGTGTACGTCAACAACGGCATCTCCCTGCTGGCGTATTTTGCGGGCATCGTCCCCCACGGCATTTTCGAGTTGCCGGCCCTGATCCTGGCCCTCAGCAGCGGCATCTATCTCTGCCGCAAGGTCACAGACTATGTCCGGCACAACGAAAAGGGCGTTATGGGTCCCCTGATGAAGGATCTGCTGCGCCTGTTCGTCATGCACATCATCCCCCTGCTGGTGGCAGCGGCGGTGATGGAGGCCTATGTGACACCGCAGCTTTTGAAGCTATTTCTGTAAAAACTTTAGTGCCGCAGCGTGCGGCGAAAGGAGCATCACATGAACGAGAAGAATGTACGAAGCATCCCGGAGCTTTTTGGCAGCATGGTATTCAGCCAGGCTCAGATGCGACAGCGTCTGCCGGAACGGGTCTATGACGCATGGCAGCAGTGCCTGATCCAAGGAACTTCTCTGGATCGCTCCATCGCCGACGAGATCGCCGCCGCCATGAAGGACTGGGCCATCGAAAAGGGCGCTACCCACTACACCCACTGGTTCCAGCCCATGACGGGCTTTACCGCCGAGAAGCACGACAGCTTCATCGCCCCCAACGTCCCCGGCACCATTTTGATGGAGCTGTCCGGCAAGGAGCTGTCGCAGGGCGAGGCGGACGCCTCCAGCTTCCCCTCCGGCGGTCTGCGGGCCACCTTCGAGGCCCGTGGTTATACGGCGTGGGATCCCACGTCCTATGCCTTCATCAAGGATCAGACCCTGTATATCCCCACCATCTTCTGCTCCTACGGCGGCGAGACGCTGGATAAAAAGACGCCTCTGCTGCGCTCTATGAAGCAGCTGGATACACAGGCCATCCGCATCCTGCGGCTGTTCGGCAACACCACGGTGCAGCACGTTACCGCTCAGGTGGGGCCGGAGCAGGAATATTTCCTCATCGACAAGGCCATGTATCGCCGCCGGGAGGATCTGATGCTCTGCGGCCGCACGCTGTTCGGTGCCAAGCCTCCCAAGGGGCAGGAGCTGGACGACCACTACTACGGTGCCATCAAGCCCCGTGTGGCGGCCTTCATGCACGAACTGGATCAGGAGCTGTGGCAGGTGGGCGTGCTGGCCAAGACGGAGCACAATGAGGTAGCTCCCGCCCAGCATGAGATCGCCCCGGTGTACTCCGACGCCAACAGCGCCTGCGACCACAATCAGCTGACCATGGAGTTTCTGAAGAAAGTGGCCGACCGCCACGATCTGGTGTGCCTGCTCCACGAAAAGCCCTTTGCCGGGGTCAACGGCAGCGGCAAGCACGACAACTGGTCGCTGGCCACAGATACCGGTGAAAACCTCCTCAAGCCCGGACGCACCCCCAGTCAGAACGCACAGTTCCTGCTGTTTCTGGCGGCCTTCATCAAGGGCGTGGACGAGTATCAGGAGATGCTGCGCTGCTGCGTGTCCTATCCCGGCAACGACCACCGGCTGGGCGGCAACGAGGCGCCTCCTGCCATTGTGTCTATCTTCCTTGGCGACGAACTGACGGCCATCCTCCGCTCCATCATCGACGGCACGGCCTATGTGGACATCACCAAGAAGAAGCTGGAGATCGGCGTGGACACCCTGCCGGAGCTGCCGCAGGATACCACCGACCGCAACCGCACCTCCCCGCTGGCCTTTACCGGCAACAAGTTCGAGTTCCGGATGTTGGGCTCCTCCCAGTCCATCGCCAGCCCCAATGTGGTGCTCAACACCATCATGGCCGACGAGCTGAAGCAGTTTGCCGACCGGCTGGAGAAGGCGGAGAGCTTCCATCAGGCCCTGCAGGAGCTGCTGCGGGATACCTTCCGGGATCACCAGCGCATTATCTTCGACGGTAACGGCTACGACGACGACTGGGTACAGGAGGCCAAGCGCCGGGGGCTGAGCAATCTGCGGGACACCGTGGACTGTATGCCCGCCTACATCGACGAGAAGAATGTGGCGCTGTTTTCCCGCTTCGGCATCCTGACGCCGGAGGAGATGCACGCCCGGTATGAGATCCATCTGGAGAATTACTGCAAGGTCACGGCCATTGAGGCCGCTACCCTGCGGGATATGACCCTGCGGGGCATCCTGCCCGCCGTCACCCGCTACACCGGCGATCTGGCCAAGGGCGTTGTGAGGAAGCGGCAGGCGGAGATGACCACCTCCTGCCGGGTGGAGAGCTATCTGGTGGCGCAGCTGGACGCCCTCAGCGGCGACCTGCTGGACGCCTGCCAGGCTATGAGCCGGGCGCTGGAGGCCGCTCCCGCCGCCGATGCCGGCATCGACGCCGCCCGGTACTACCGGGATCAGGTGGCCTCCCGGCTGGAGGAGATGCGGAGCATCATCGACCGCATGGAGCCGCTGGTGGGGGCCGACTACTGGCCCTATCCCACCTATGCAGACATCCTGTTCTCCGTGTAATGATACCCGATACGAAAAGAGAGTGTGTTCCGGATGGAACACACTCTCTTTTTCGTCAACCGGCGGGGTGAGCCAGACGGCTGAGTAAACTAAACGGAGGGATCAATAGTCGGAGTTCAGCCACGGCTTCTGGCCGTAGTGAAGAAGCTGCGCCAGCTGCTGCCAAGGGCCGGTGACGGCGACGGCGCCCAGCCGCACCATGCCCTCCAATCCGCAGGAGGCCATCAGCAGGGATGCCAGATCCCCCTGCCGGCACGTCACCGTTACCTCGGCGGGTGCTTCCTCCGGGAGGGCGGACCAGCGGCCGCCGTCGAAGCGCAGCACCGTGCGGCAGTCCCGGTGGGCCATCTCATCACGGTAGCAGAAGGCCGCTGTCAGCGTCCCCTGCGGGAGGGCGCGATAGGCGGTGGCGGTCACGAAGGCCGCCGGGTCCAGAAGCTTGAACATGGTGCCTATGGCGGAGACGTTGGTTTGCAGGAAGCCGTAGTCGATGTAGTTGCCGGAGACGTCCTGCGGGTCCTCCAGCAGGTGGTGGAAGTCCTCCTCTCCGGTGCGGAGGAGCACCGTCTGGGCCAGATCCTCCTGCAGCTTCAGCGCTCCCAGCAGCGCCCGGAGGACAACGCCGTCGTCGTACACCAGCTCCTCCACCGACAGGCGGTTGCGGGTGTAGTTGGTGTCGCTGGCGCTCTCAAAGCGATAGGCCACATAGCCCCGCAGCGTCCCGTCGTCGGCACAATAGCCGATGCGGCGCACCTGAATATCCGTGCGGGCGGCCCGGACCTCCTCCTCGAACTTCTCCACCATGCCGTGGTTTTGGGCGGCGAAGCGGCTGTGACAGGCCAGCACCCGGTCAAAGTCCTCCGGCTGCAGCAGGCGCAGATGACGGCGGGCCTCTCCCTCGGGCTTGGGCAGCACGGCGGTGGGCAGATGGTACTCGTAGAGCTTCCCCGCAAAGCCATAGCCCATGCGGCGGTAAAAGGAGATCTGGAAGGGCAGCAGCAGCGTCAGCAGAGCGCCGTGGCGGCGGGCGTAGTCCTCGAAGTAGCGGATCATCTCCAGCGCCGCCCCCTTCTTTTTATGGAGGGGGTGTACCTCCAGCGCCATCAGGCCGCAGGCCGTCTGCATCCGGCCGAAGCAGTTCATGGAAAAGAGGATCAGCTTCATGGTGGCAATGAGTACGTCCCCTTCAAACAGGCCCACCGTCTGCACCTGACGGTCCTCCCGCAGCTCCAGACGGTGCTTCTCCCGGTAGTGCTCCCGGCACGCTTCGTCCAGCGTTTTATAGGCCGGGTAGGCGTTGAGGTAGATGTCCAGATAGGCCTCCAGATCCTGCTGGGTCAAGGGGCGGATGGTGCGGTTGGTGTGTTCCATGGCGGCAGGCTCCTTTCACATGATCAGATGAAGCTATTGTACCGTGTTTTGCCGGTTCCGTCAACGACGGGTAAGAAAAAAGCCCATCCGCTCAGGCGGATAGGCTTTCAAGGGAAACTACTTTACAGGGACAGGCTCTTCGTCCACGCAGAGACCTCCTGCGCGGAGGCATGGCTGGACAGGCGCTTGCCCTCGTTCCAGCGGGTATCGAGGGCGCAGGAGGATCGCAGGAGTTCCACGGTCTTGCCCATGCCGCTGCCGCCGGAGGTAGCGAAGGGAATCACGGTCTTGCCGGAGAAATCGGCGCTCTCCAGAAAGGTCTGGATGATGCGGGGCGCCTGATACCACCAGATGGGAAAGCCCACGAACACCGTGTCATAACCCGCCAACCGAGGGGTCTCCGCCATGGCCGGGCGGCTCTTGGGGTCGTTCATCTCCACGCTGCTGCGGCTTTTGGCGTTGTTCCAGTCCAAATCGGCTGCAGTGTAGGCCGTCTGGGGACGAATTTCGAAGAGATCGCCGCCGATGACACCCGCCAGCGTCTTGGCCAGACGGGCCGTTTCGCCGCTGGCAGAAAAATAGGCAACCAGAATTTTGCTCATGTGTATGCTCCTTTCAACATTTCTCCGGGATCGCTCCGGGCGGCGGGACATCCCGCTCTCCTCCATTGTATCAGCCGAGGGCGGCGGATGCAAGGCACTTTTCCCGGAAATGGGTGCTTATCGGACCGTGAAGCCCAGCCCCGTCAGCCAGTCCGCCACGTCGCTCCGGGCGGCGCTGCTGCCGAAGCGCTGGCCCTCCTGCCAGTCGCCGGTGCCGGCCAGCTGAGCCAGCGTCTCCCCGCTCTGGCCGAGGGCGGAGGAGGCGGAGGTGCAGAAGGGGATCACCGTCTTCCCTGTGAAGTCATTTGCCTTCACAAATCCGTTGACAGGCCATGCAGCGCCGCCCCACCAGATGGGATAGCCCACAAACACCGTGTCGTATCGTTCCCAGCTCTCCACAGCTGTAGAGGTGAGGGCCACATCCTGCAGGGCGGGGTCAGCGTGCTCCCGGCAGACACGGCCCTCGCTGTTGTTGTAGTCCAGATCCGCCGCCAGATAGGGCTCCTGCGGCGTCAGTTCAAAGGTATCGGCTCCCAGTGTCTCGGCGATGTATCCCGCCACAGCCTTGGTGCTGCCGGTGGCGGAGAAATACACCACCAGCACCTTGGTCTGCTCCTCGGTGGGGGTGCTATCCTGTGGGGTATCGGTGTCCTGCACCTCGTTCTGCGAGGCATCGCTGTCGGGCTGCTGCTTCTTTCCGCAGGCGGCCAGCGCCGGCAGCATCAGCAGCGCCAGCAGCAGGCAGCTCCATTTTTTCAGTTTACGCATCATTCTTCTCCTTTCACGCCAACGGCTTGCCGCTGAACACCGGAAATCCATTGTAATCGCCGTAATCCGTCAGGCGCTCCATGCTCCGCAGCGTCTCCATGTCCTCCGGGGAGATGGCAAAGTCCACGGCGGCGTTGGAGCGCATATGGCCGGGGTCCGCCGTCTTGGGCAGGGCCACCGCTCCCAGCTGCAGGACATAGCGGATGCACAGCTGCGGCACGGAAACGCCGTATTTCTCCGCCATAGCGGTGATGGCCGGATTTTTCAGGGCCTCGCCGTGGGCGATGGGGGAATAGGCCTCCACCCGGATGTCCTGTTGGGTGCAGTAGTCCAGCAAGGGCAGGTCCGTACCGGCGATGTGCAGCAGCAGCTGATTCACTGCCGGACGCACCCGGCAGCCGGTCAGCAGATTCTCCAGATCGTCCCGCAGAAAATTGGAGACGCCGATGACCCGCACCTTTCCCGCTGCCTGAGCATCCTCCAGCGCACGCCAGACGGCCCTGTTCTCCTGAAAATACCGCTTTTCGGACCGGAACTCCCTCCACGGCTGGGGAGAGTGGATGAGCATCTGATCCAGATACGTCAGGCCCATTTTCTCCAGCGTCTCGTCAATGGAGCGGGCGGCGTCCTCATAGGTCTTGTGCTCCGCCGCCACCTTACTGGCCACGAACAGCTCCTCCCGCTTCAGGCCGCAGGTGCGGATGCCATCGCCCACACCCCGCTCGTTGCCGTAGGCCTGAGCCGTATCGATGAGCCGGTAGCCCAGCTCCGCCGCCGTGCGGACGGCCTGCGCCGCCTTGTTGTTGTCAATGAACCATGTGCCAAGCCCCAGCTTGGGGATGGCTATACCGTTTGCCAGCGTATAGGTCTCCTGCAAAATCATTTGGCATCCTCCTCCGTCCAGATCCCCTTGGCCATGCGGAACACCGCCCACGCCTTGGGCCAGCCGCAATAAAAGGCCGCATGGGTGACGATCTCTGCGATCTCCTCACGGGTGATACCGTTTTTCTTAGCGCTGAGCAGGTGGTAGCGGAAGGATTCATCCGTCAAGCCCTGCGCCATCAGGGCCACCACCGTCACCAGCGAGCGGTCCCGCAGGGATAGCTTGTCCTCTCGACTCCATACCTGACCGAACAGGACATCGTCATTGAGCTCTGCGAATTTCGGGGCGAACTCCCCCAGGGCGTCCCGCCCCGCCGTCTGTTTGACTGCCATATGGCTCTCCTCCTTACAGTTTGCTGTATGCTTCGTCGCTGACCGGCTCCGAAAAACGGAGTCTTGACAGCAGCGCTTCTGCGCTGTATGATGCTCTTAAAGCTTATCTATACTCTAAAACTGAAAGTACACTTTAAGTCAAGGGGTTTTGCAAAATTTTTTCGGAGGAATTGGAAAATGGTCTATACCGTGGGTGAAATGGCGAAGCTGCTGGATATCCCGGCATCCACGCTGCGCTACTATGACAAGGAGGGGCTGCTGCCCTTTGTGGAGCGCTCCTCCGGTGGCATTCGGATGTTCCGGGAGTCGGACTTCGAGTGGCTGCAGGTCATCGGGTGCATGAAAAAGGCCGGTATGTCCATCCGTGACATCCGGCAATACATCCAGCTGGCCATGCAGGGAGACGATACCATCGACACCCGGCTGCAGATGTTCCACCACCAGCGGCAGGTTCTGCTGGATCAGATCCGGGAGATGCAGCACACGCTGGAGACGGTGGAATACAAGTGCTGGTTTTACGAGACGGCGCAGGCCGCCGGTACCACGGACGTCCCCATCCGCATGGCGGAGGAGGAGGTCCCCCAGCGCTTCCGGGCCATCCGGCGGGAGCTTCACGGCGAGGAGCCGGTGAAGGACGATGCGTCGGCGTGAGATTTTCCCTCTTGACAAGTTCTTTACGGGATGGTATGATGTCCGTGACAAGTGAACATCAAAAGCGATGACGAAGACGGAGCTGGCAGCACGTCGCATAGAGAGCCGGGGACGGTGGAAGCCCGGCGGACAGCGCCAGAACTCTTATCCCTTCCGAGCCGAGTCCCCCAACACATCTGTCAGTAGGAGACTCCGTGTAGGCTACGTGAGTGCATAGGGCTTGATAGAGCCTGAAGTGGCAGGACGTTTTTCGTCGTGCAATTTGAGTGGTACCGCGGGTATTGTATAGCAAGACTCGTCTCAAAGAAATTTGGGACGGGTCTTTTTTTGCGGAAATTTTTGGAAAATGAGGAGTATCGACATGAAACTGAGTAGAAACAAAATGCTGCTGGTGAGCTTTATGCTGTTTTCCCTGTTCTTCGGGGCGGGGAACCTGATCTTCCCGCCCTTTCTGGGGCAGAACGCCGGGAGCCACACCCTGCCGGCCATGCTGGGCTTTCTGGCCACGGCGGTGGTGCTGCCGGTGCTGGGGGTGGTGGTCGTGGCCCGCTTTGACGGGCTGGACCGGCTGGGGCAGCAGGTGGGCAAGCGCTTCGCCATCGTCTTTACCCTGCTGATCTATCTCTCTATCGGTCCCGGTCTTGGCATCCCCCGTGCCGCCTCTGTTCCCTTCGAGATGGCGGTGGCCCCCTATCTGCCGGAGGGCACCAATACCACCGTGTGGATGCTGGTGTACTCGCTGGCGTTCTTTCTGGTGGCCCTATGGCTGTGCATGACGCCGGGAAAGCTGGTGAACCGCATCGGCCACTTCCTGACCCCCAGTCTGCTGGTGCTGCTGGTGTTTCTGTTCGTTTGCTTTCTGTTCCGGGGAGAGGTAAACGTGGCCCCGTCCCAAACGGCCTATGATGTTGCCCCCTTCCTGAAGGGCTTTTCCGAGGGCTACCAGACCATGGACACCATCGCCGCCCTGAACTTCGGATTGGTTATTGCCACCACATTGGGTTCCTTCGGCATGACGGAAAAGCGGGATCGGATGCGGCACACCGTTCTGGCAGGTATCTTCGCCGGAACCATTCTGGCGCTGGTGTATGCCATGCTGTCCTACATGGGGATGTGCAGCTCCGGAGTCTATGCCATTCAGGAAAACGGCGCATGGACCCTGCGGTGCATCGTCTACCAACTGTTCGGTGCGCCGGGAGCCGTGCTGCTGGCGGCCATCTTCACGCTGGCCTGTCTCACCACCTGCGTGGGGCTTATCAACTCCATCTCCCAGTATTTCTCCACCCTTTTCGGAAAACTCTCCTACCGCCAGTGGGTGCTGGTGATGACGGGCTTCTCTTTTTTTGTGTGCAATCTGGGACTGAACGCCATCCTCAGCATCTCCATCCCCATTCTCAACGCCATCTACCCCGTGGCCATTGTGCTGATCCTGCTGGGGCTGACCCACAGCCTGTGGGTCAAGAATCGTTGGGTCTACTCTCTGGTGGTGGCGGGCACCGGAATCGTCAGCGTCATCTATGCGTTGGATGCCGCACAGCTGTCGCTGGGCGCTGTGACGGAGCTTTGCCGGAAGCTGCCCCTGTACGATATGGGCTTCTGCTGGGTCAGTGTGGCGGCGGTGATGCTGGCAGTGAGCCTGCTGCTGGGTCTTGTGCGGCGGGAACGGGCGTAAGGGGCAGAAAAAGCTTGCCCTTCTCCTCCAAGGCTGGTAGAATGAGACATATTCTCCACCGAAAGGAGTTTTTCTCATGAAACTGATGATCGCCTCCGACCTCCACGGCTCCGCCGCCTACACCCGGCGGCTGCTGGAGCTCTATCGGGATACCGGCTGCCAGCGGCTGGTGCTGCTGGGAGACCTGCTGTACCACGGCCCACGAAACCCGCTGCCGGAGGGCTATGAGCCGCCCGCCGTGGCCAAGCTGCTTAACGACATGGCGGATGAGCTGCTGTGCGTCCGGGGCAACTGCGACGCCGAGGTGGACCAGATGGTTCTCCACTTCCCCATTCTCTCCGACTCCGCCCTGTTGGTGCTGGACGGCCTCACCATCCACGCCACCCATGGCCACATCCACGGGCCGGACACGCCACCGCCCCTGCGGCAGGGAGATATCCTGCTGTGCGGACACTTCCATGTGCCGGTGCGCCGGGACTGCGGCCGTTACACCTATCTGAATCCCGGCTCCGCAGCCCTGCCCAAGGAGAACAGTCCCCACAGCTGCATGGTGCTGGAGGGCGGACAGTTCACATGGCTGGACGTGGTGACGGGTCAGCCCTTCCAGCCCCGTGGATGACGGTGCTGCTTGACGCTGCATAAAAAAGAGGACTCTGAGCCGATGGCTCAGAGTCCTCTTTTTTATGTCTTACTTCTGGTTGGGCATTTTCCAGCCCTCGTGATCCGTATGGAGCAGGTGGTGCGAACGGCCGCTGAGGGGGGCACGCAGATACTCCCGGTACAGGGTCTGGATCTCCGGATTCTCGTGGGAGAACCGCACCGGGGACTTCTTGTCGATGCTCCACAGAACGTTTCCACGAGCCTCTGCCATCTCCGTGCCGTCGTGGATGGGCTGCCCGCCGCCGCCGGCACAGCCGCCGGGACAGGCCATGACCTCCACGAAATCGTAGTGGACTCTTCCCTCCTCCAGATCGGTCATCAGCTGGCGGGCGTTGGAGAGGCCGCTGACCACCGCCACGGAGAGGTCGCCCACCTTCGGAATGGTGAAGGTGGCCTCCTTCCACCCCTTCACGCCACGGATGGCGCTGAAGGCATCAGGGTCGGGATTGGAGCCGGTGACCAGATAATAGGCGCTGCGGAGGGCGGCGTCCATCACACCGCCGGAGGCACCGAAGATCACCGCCGCACCGGTACCGGTACCCAGCGGACTGTCGAAGGGAGTCTCCTCCATGGTGGCGGGGTTGATCTGCTCACCCCGGAACATCCGCACGATCTCACGGGTAGTCAGCACAACATCCACGTCGGGATCGTCGCTGATGGTCCGCATGGTGGGCAGGGCCGCCTCGCTTTTTTTTGCGATGCAGGGCATGATGGACACCACAAAGATGCGCTTGGGGTCCACACCGATCTTCTCGGCAAAGTAGCTCTTGGCCAGAGCGCCGAACATCTGCTGGGGACTCTTGGCAGTGGAGAGATTGTCGGTATAATCCGGGAACTGGCCCTTCAGGAACCGCACCCAGCCGGGACAGCAGGAGGTGAACATGGGCCACGTGTACCGCTCCCGATGGGTAAAGCGGTCCACGAACTCACTGCCCTCCTCCATAATGGTGAGGTCGGCGGTAAAGTTGGTGTCGAACACGTAGTCAAAGCCCATCTGCTTCAGGGCGGTGACCATGCGCTCCGCCGAGGCGAACTCCGGCGTCAGATGGTAGTACTCCGCCCAGGCCACCCGGACGGCGGGGGCCATCTGCACCACGGTGATCTTATTGGGGTCGGCCAGAGCATCGAACACCTTGCCGGTGTCATCGTGCTCCTGCAGACCACCTACGGGACAGTGGGCCACGCACTGGCCGCAGAAGGTGCAGTCGGACTCCCCCAGGGTGCGGTACTTCCCCACGCCGATGGTGGTGTGGGAGCCGGTACCCATCAGGTCCCATATGTGCATCCCCTGGACCTTATCGCAGATCTGGACGCAGCGCATACAGCGGACGCAGCGGTTCTCGATCCGTACCACGGGGTTGCTGAAATCCGTGGGGATATTCCGCAAGTCCTTGATGTAGTGCTCCCCCAGCAGATTATAATCGTTGGCCAGCTGCTGAAGACGGCAGTTGCCGCTGCGGGTACACTTGGTGCAGCGGATCTCATGCTGGCTCAGAAGCAGCCGAAGATTCACCCGGCGGGCCTCCCGCACACGGGGAGAGTGGGTATGGATCACCATGCCCTCGGCCACCACGTTGTTGCAGGAGGGGATCAGGCGCTCCTGACCCTCCACCTCCACGATGCACAGGCGGCAGGCACCGATCTCGTTGATCTCCTTGAGATAGCACATGGTGGGGATCTCGATGCGTGCGGTGCGGGCGGCCTCCAGAATGGTGGTACCCTCCGGCACGGTAACGGTCCGATTGTCGATGGTCAATGTTACCATTTTTCGTTTCGACCTCCTCTGAAAATTCCGTAGCCGAAGTGGTCGCACCGCAGGCAGCGGCCTGCCTCGGCGCAGGCCCCCTCTTGGGTCAAGCCGCACTCGATATCCTCGAAGTCGTGCTTGCGCTCACAGGCCTCCCGCTCGGTGGTATCGATGCGCCCGTGGGGGGGCGAGTTGTTCAGCTTGGGGCTGGGGATCTCCACGTCCACGGTGATCTCGTGGCGGAAGCCCAGATGCTCGTCGATGTTGGCGGCTGCCACCTTGCCGGCGGCAATGGCCCGGATGGCAGTGGCAGGGCCGGTAACGCAGTCGCCGCCGGCGAACACGCTGTCCATATCCCGCACCTGCCCCGGCAGACCC
>OLOW01001848.1_pt1 | contig 14708 bp, 14 predicted proteins | sample 1672801 | NCBI WGS metagenome assembly OLOW01 (sample SAMEA3136725, study PRJEB25190) | human gut metagenome | biome: human gut; feature: human-associated habitat; material: faeces | place: Austria | collected 2013 | reverse complement strand
CTTCTGCGCCCGTCCTCCCGCGTTCTCATAAGCGGATAGCTGCTCTTGGAGCGTGTTTGGACTGTTTGCCGCCGAGAAGCTGACCGCCGCTGACGGCAGCATCATTCCCGCCGACGGTCTGCTGGAGATCGTGTCGGTGGACAAAAACGGTCATGCCGTCTGCAAGACCGATCTGCCGTTTGGCAGCTACTATCTCAAAGAGCTGTCCACAGACGGACACTATATCCTCTCCGACGAAAAATACCCCATCGTATTTGAGTACGCCGGGCAGGACGCGGCGCTGGTGGACATCAAGGCAAACAGCGGCGCACCCATCGAAAACAAGCTGCTCTACGGAGAAATTCACGGACTGAAAAAGGACGAGAACGGCATCGGCCTTGCCGGTGCGCTGATCGGGCTGTTCCGTGCGGACTGCACCGAGTTTACGGCCGAAAACGCCATCCTGACTGCCACCTCTGCCGAGGACGGCAGTTTTTCTTTTGCCCGTGTGCCTTACGGCAACTGGATCGTGCGGGAGATCAAAGCTCCGACCGGTTTCGTGCTGTCGGAGAAAACCCATCCTGTGACCGTCGATGCGGACGGTGCGGTGATCGAGGTAGAGATCGAAAATACCCGTATCCGTGGCACGGTGCAGCTCACCAAGACCGACCGGGACTATCCCGACAGCAAGCTGACGGGTGCGGAGTTCACTATTTACTGTGACAGCAACAGCAACAAGGAACTGGATGCGGACGATGAACTGGTCGGCACGCTGACCGAAACCGGCATCGGCGTTTATGAAATGTCCGACCTGCTCTACGGCGGCTATTTCGTCAAAGAAACGAAAGCGCCGGAGGGTTTCTATTTGGACGATAACGCCTACTATTTTGAAATCGTCGAGGACGGCAAGATCGTGCCCGTGGAGAACGAGGCCGGAAAGGGCTTTGTCAATGCGCCGCAGGTCGGCTCTCTGAAAATCATCAAGACTTCCTCGAACGGCAAAATTGAGGGCTTCTCGTTCCGTGTCACCGGACCGAACGGATATGTCGGCGTATTCACTACCGACAAAAACGGCGAGATCATCATCGAAAATCTCCGCATTGGTGAGTATGTGGTGTCCGAGGTGTCGGACGGCGCATCTTCCGCCTATGTGCTGCCCGCCGACAAGACGGCATCCGTGTTTGAAGGTGCGGTGACGAAAGTGGAGATGCACAACGAGCTTCGTGACACGCCGAAAACCGGGGATGGCAGCAACCCCGCCCGCTGGCTTGCCCTGCTTGGCGTTTCCGCTGCGGGCGCTGCCACGCTGGGCGTGGTCGGATTCAGAAAACGCAGAAAGGAGGACGCGGAGTAATGGAGCTGAAAACCATTCTGGCGATCGGACTGGTCGTATTTATCGTCGGCGCTTTGATCTTCCTGAAGATCAGAGCCAAGAAGAAGTAAGCCTTGGGGCAGCGAAAACCGCTGCCCCTTTTACATATCCCGAAAACAGAAAAGGAGGCAAAAATTATGGTTCATTTCTTTGATGCGGACATAGCGAAAAAATACGGAGTCAATGCGGCGGTGCTGGCCTGCTTCCTTTGGGATTGTATTGAGCAGAAAAGCACCGAATCGCCGCAGCTCCATGAGGGCAAGGTTTGGGTACGCTGTTCGGTGCAGATGATGACCGGCTTTTTCCTGTTTCTGTCCTACGATGAGATCCGCTATGCCCTGAAACGGCTGGTCAAGGGGCGGGTGCTCACCAAGGGACAGTTCAACGAGAGCCGTTTTGACCGCACGAACTGGTACGCCTTTACCGAGTTCGGACAATTCCTGATGACGGAAAGCGAGGGACGGACGCAATGAAGAACGGCAGACACATTATTTGGAGCAATGACATTGACTACGACGACTGGCGGGAGGACTTGGAGGAGCAGTACCCCGACCTCACCGAAACCGAGCGTATGGAGCTGATGTATGAGATGAACGGCGACTATCTGGACGACGAGCGCTCCAATCTGGACATTCAGCTTTCCCGTCCCATTCTCGTTGTCGGTGATCTGGGGCTTTGGCACGGCCGCCGCATGGGATATAAGGAGATTCCGAGCGGCAATATCCGGGACTGCCTTTACAGCGAACGAGACATGGATTACAGCACATGGTATGTGGATAAAAACGGCGACTTCCGCTGTGATGCCATCCATCACGACGGTACGAACCATTATCTTTACCGTGCCTACAAGGACAGTGTGAGCGACACGCAGATCGAGAATCTGAAAGAAAAACTCTACCGGGGCATTGCGACCCGTGCGGACATTACAAGAGTGACCCGCAGGCTGGGCGACGAGATCGCCCATGTTTACGGTTTTCCCATTCCCCGCAGGCGGGTGCCGGTACAGGAGCGATAATGGAGGCAGCTATGATGAATATATCAGATACAAGGGACTGCGCCTTTGAAGCCTTTATTACCAACCTCGGCAAATACAACGAGGGCTTTTTGGTGGGCGAATGGGTGAAGTTTCCCGTGACCAATGAAGAAATGCAGGCGGTTTTCCGGCGCATCGGCATCGGGCGGCGCTATGAGGAATGGTTCATCACCGACTATGACTGCCCGGACGCAGCCATCGGCAAGGTGCTCGGAGAATATGAGAGCCTGAGTGAGCTGAATTATCTCGCCGGGCAGATCATGGAACTGCGGGAGAGCGACGATTTCTGGCAGGCGGTTTTGGATTTGGGCGAGAACACCGGCAGTGTGCAGGAGGTGATCAACCTGACCGAAAACTTGGACTGCTTTGATTACCTGCCCGGCGTGCGGAATGACTATGACCTCGGCTATTACTGGATCGAGGAAAGCGGCTGCTATGACACAAGCAACCTTGGCGCACTGGCAAACTATATCGACTATGAGGGCTTCGGGCGGGACATTCGGTACGAAGAAGGCGGCGTGTTTGGGGATAACGGCTATGTGCGGTCAAACGGCAGCCGCTTTGTGGACATCTACGACGGCGACATTGAGAACATCCCCGAAGAATATCGGATCAGTTCACCCGCCGTTCCCGTCCGCTCCGCAGCCCCACGGCAGACGGAGCAGCCTGAACGATAAAATTTGCACCTTTGATATTGTCTTGCGGTTTGGGTATAGTATAATAAAAACGATAAGGAAGTGAGCACCATGAGCGACAGCTATTTTGATCTGCCATCCCGCATTGAGGATGCTTTTGCGGAGATCGACAGTGATATTGTGATGGATCTGCTGAATACCGACGAGGACTACGCAGAGCTTTCCGACCGTATGGACAAGCTGAAAACGCAGTACCCCGTCATCGACAAAATGAACGAGGGCAGCGGCGAGATCCGCATGACCGCAGAGGAGCATCGGGCGTATGTGGACTATCTGAACCTTGCCCGGCAAATGGAGGACATGGAGCGACAGCACATCTACTTCTGCGGACATACCGACGCCGTGGCCTACCTCAAAAAAATCAAAGCGCTATAAGTACGACGAAAGCGGTGCAGAGAGATCTGCGCCGCTTTTTTGTTGGCAGAAATGCAAAGCGAGTCGAAAAAGATGCTCTGTATAAAAAGTTTTTCTGAATTTTAAGTAAAAACTATTGACCAAAACGGCGTTTTTGGCTATACTAATAGCAAGGAGGCGATACCATGATCGTTAGACCCTACTATTTGGATATATTGAAAACCTATCGGGATGTTCCGCTGGTGAAGATCCTTGCCGGGATTCGCCGCTGCGGGAAATCGACCATTTTGGATATGCTGAAAGACGACCTGATTGGCAGCGGAATCTCCGCAGACCATGTAATCTATATGCGATATACCTCGGAGGAACTGGATGACAACATAACTGACAAGCAAATGTATTGTGAAATAAAGGATAAAATGACCGACAGTCAGCGTTACTATCTTTTGCTGGATGAAGTACAGGAAGTGGACGGTTGGGAAAAGGCAGTCAACAGTCTGTTAGAGGATTGCAATACCGACATTTATGTGACAGGTTCAAACTCTAAGCTGATGTCCGGTGAAATATCAACCTATCTTACGGGGCGTTATATATCAATTCCGGTTTTTACACTTTCTTTTGCAGAATATCTGGAGTTCAAAAAAGAAAGCGGACGCACGCATAAGGAGCTTTTGAACGAATATATCCGTATGGGTGGTTTCCCTATTGTTGCCCTCGGTGACTTCGACGAGCGTTCGTCCTATCAGATTGTAGAGGGAATCTATAATTCCGTTATCACCGGAGATATTACCAAACGCCACAACATCACAAACTTTGATATGTTCAACCGTGTGGTAAAGTATGTTGTTGAAAATGTCGGGAAAACCTTTTCTGCCAACGCGATTGTAAAGTTCATGAAAAGCGAGGGGCGTTCTTTATCGGTAGAGTCGGTATATAATTACCTTGAATGGCTGGAAAAGGCGTTTGTAATCTATCGTTGCCAACGATACGATATGCAGGGTAAAACCGTTTTGAAAACTCAGGAAAAGTTCTATCTTGCAGACGCTTCGCTAAAATATTGCATAATGGGCTTTAACCCGAAGTCCGTTGCCGCTATGCTTGAAAACATTGTGTACTTTGAACTTAGGCGGAAGGGCTACGATGTATATATCGGGAAAAATGCCGCCAAAGAAATTGATTTTATAGCCACGCGGCGTGACGAAAGAATATATGTGCAGGTCTGCCGCAATCTGCCAGAGGAATCCGATAGGGAAATTGCCAATCTGCTTGAAATTAAAGACCACTACCCCAAATATGTAGTAACGCTTGACGAACTGGCTGCAGGGAATATAAACGGAGTTAAGATTGTGCATTTGGCAGATTTTCTATTGAGCAAGGAATATTGAAAATTTGAGAGGATGTGGCAAGAATGTCGGAAAATAAATATCACTTTGAACGATTAACGCCAATAGACAGCGTCGACTTGAATGTGTATGAGGAAGCAATAGACTTTGTGTTCAATCATTCTGATGTTAGAAATGTCGCTCTTTCCGGTGCATATAGTGCCGGAAAGAGCAGTGTCTTGGCTTCTTATAAGAAAAAGCATAATGATTTGCACTTTTTGCATATTTCTCTTGCACATTTCAAATCGCCGAATGAGGAAGATACAACAGAAGTAAAGGAATCTATATTAGAGGGGAAAATTCTAAATCAACTGATACATCAAATTCCATCGGATAAAATTCCGCAGACCAATTTTAGAGTTAAAAAAAGAATTAGCCGTCTGCATATTATAATACAGACATTAAAAATCATTGCTTTATTGGTTGCAATTATTCATTTTTTGTTTTTTGAATCGTGGAAAAGTTATGTATCTGCCTTACAGGCTGATTGGTTAAAATCAATTTTAAAGTTTTCCGTACAATCGTATGATCTAATGATAGATGGTATTATTATAATCATTTTAGTATATTCTCTTATACATGGTTTAATTAAAATTCAAAAAAATAAGAATGTTTTTCGTAAACTAAATTTGCAGGGCAATGAAATTGAGATATTTGAAGAAAGTGATGATTCCTATTTCGATAAATATCTCAATGAGGTGTTATATCTTTTTGAAAATGTAGATGCCGATGTTATCGTTTTTGAAGATATGGATCGGTTTAATGCCAATAGAATTTTTGAACGCCTTCGAGAAGTAAACACACTTGTCAATATTCAACTGCAAAAAGAAAATAAAAAAGATAAAAAGATTCTCCGCTTTTTCTATTTGTTGCGCGATGATATTTTTGTATCAAAAGATAGGACGAAATTTTTTGACTTTATTATTCCTGTTGTCCCTGTTGTAGATAGTTCCAACTCCTATGAAAAGTTTATTTCTCATTTCAAAGAGGGCGAAATATTTGAGAAGTTTGACAAAAGTTTTTTACAAGGTTTATCGTTATACATTGACGATATGCGTCTTTTGAAAAATATCTACAATGAATTTATAATTTATTTCAACAGGTTGAATATTACAGAACTTGATTGTAATAAAATGCTTGCCATTATTGCATATAAGAATCTGTTTCCGCGTGACTTTGCTGATTTACAGCTTAATCAAGGATTTGTATATACTATTTTTGCTAACAAAGATTCATTCATAGCAGAAGAAATAGAAAAACTTGATAAGCAAATCTCTGAAAAAAGCAATGAAATTGATATGGCGAAAAGCGAGCATCTTTCTACAATCAAAGAATTAGATGCCGCATATGAAGACAAACGACCTGTACGATATGGATGTAGGCAAGATTTAAGTGATGCGGATAAGGCTAATTATGCAAAACGCAAACAGGCGATAGAGAACCGATTAAACAATAGTATTCCTAAATTGGAAAATGAAAAAGTGGTTCTCGAACAAAAACGGATTTCCATGCAAAATAGGCAACTCTGTGAAATTATAACGAGAGATAATATTGACTCCATATTTAGTATTACAAGTACAAATGAAATTGGAACAGTAACCTATTTTAATGAAATAAAAAGTAGCGAGTATTTTGACCTCTTAAAATATCTCATTCGTAATGGATATATTGATGAAACCTATGCAGACTATATGACTTATTTTTACGAGAATAGTCTAAGCCGTATTGATAAAACCTTTTTGCGCAGTATAACAGATAAAAAGGCAAAAGAATACACTTATAAGTTAAAAAATCCGAAATTGGTTGTTTCACGCCTTAGATTAGTGGATTTCGATCAGGAGGAAACTCTCAATTTTGACCTGTTCACATATTTGCTCCAGACTTCTCATATCGACTATGTCGAAAGATTGATCGATCAACTAAAAAGCACAAAAAACCTTAAGTTTATTGGTGCTTATTTTGATACGACAATTGAATTATCAGCCTATATTAAACACCTTGATATGAGATGGCCAGAAGTATTTTCAACAGCCCTTAGTGAACGGTTACTGACTGAAAATCAAATACGCAGATATTCAATTGCTTCTCTTTATTATTCTAACGATGATATTATTGAATTAGTCAACAAAGAAAACTGCTTATGTGACTATATCTCCAATGCGCGTGACTACCTTGCAATAGATAATCCTAATATTGATAGACTGATTCATTGCTTTACTCTACTTGGCGTGTGTTTCATAGGTTTTGATTATGCAGAACTAAACAAGGAGTTGTTTCAAGCTGTCTATGAGAAATCTTTATATGAAATCAATGCTGAGAATCTACAGCTTATTCAGAGAGAAATTCTTGGCGTGAAGAATGATGAAGAAATCGTTCATAGGAACTATACACTCTTGCTTTCACACCCCGACTCCGCTGTAACTGAATATGTCAATCAGAATATCAATAAGTATTTTGATGTTATTCTACAGATAAACGCAGGAACTATTCAGGATGACGAAAATGTTGCTATTGCTGCATTAAATAATCCCGATCTCACAGTTGAACATAAGCGTTCATATATCTCTGCTTTGAAGACTTCCATTGTGAGTATAAATGAAATAAAAGATATTGCTTTGTGGTCTCCGTTATTGGATGTTGATATAGTGCAATATTCAGTGGGTAATATAATGGACTGTTTCAATGAAGTGGGTCTCAATGATAGCCTCATAAGATATATCAACAGATGTGATATAGATTTGGATTTTTCAAAAATGCAATATGATGAAGATGCCAAAGAAAAATTTTTCAATAGTGTAGTTATATGCAATAATTTAGATAACTCAAAATACGAACAAATATTGGTATCATTGGGGTTAGTTTATGACGTTTTTGACATCGCAGAGATTTCTGAAGATAAGCTTACTATCTTGATCGATACAAACATTGTTAAAATGTCAAATGATAACTTGAAATTTATGCGTGAGAACTATTCCAAACAGACATTTCATTTTATACGTAAGTGCATAGACGAGTATATTGATATAGTGGACAAAACTCTGTTTTCACAAAAAGAATTGTTAGAAATACTTACTTGGGACATCAGCGACGAGCTAAAAATCAGATTACTTGGGATTTCTGACGAGGAAATATCGATAATCGGAAAGAATTATTCTCCTGCTGTATGTTTACATATTCTCAACAATAATTTTGCTGAGTCAGATCTACCGGATTTATTTTCATCATTTGAGCAATGGGACAATTCTGTTCAGTCAAAGATTTTTGATTATGCTGTAAAACATATAGGAAGCATTACAGATGATCCAAAGTCCGTTTCTCAGAAGTTGATAAACAACCTTATCAGTTCAGAAAGCGTAGACAGGGACGAAAAAATTGCTCTTTTCATAGCAATAATGCCCATTATAAGCAAAGAGAGTATAAGGGTGATTCTTACCTCGCTTAGCTTAACGGACTATCTCAAAATATTTGATATGCGTAGCAGACCCAAATTTGAAATCAATGATGAAAATGAGAAACTACTCACTGCTTTCAAAGAATGTAATTTGATTGATAATTACACAGAGAGTTCAGAAAAGCAGGGATATTATAAAATTATTAAGCTTAAGTCAACAACAAAACCATTGCCTAAAGAACTATAATGGTTTGACCCTGGAATATGCATAGCCGACAAGCTTTCGTGACAAACGCTTGTCGGCTGTTTTGTCTCAGAATAAAAAATGTGTTTCATATCATTTAATCACGATGATAGAGAAAACCTATAATATAGATTGGTTCATCAACTGTATAGTATATCTTTGTTTCAACAGCAATATAAAAATGCTGGGGAGAGAATAGAGCAGCTGTTGCCGCATACAAGCGATATAAGCTATCGGACATATTACCGTAAACGCAGGGACGCCATAAGCTCTCTTTCCTGCATTCTTTGGGGATATACGGAAAGAGAAAGCCTTGAGGTTACGAAGAAATTCTTGCAAGACAAATAGATATTATTGTCAAGTAAAAATCAATTTTACTTGACATATCTGTTTGATTCAAGTATAATGATAACATAGAAATCAGGAGAGAGGTGTGGAGTAAGTGAAAAGAAATCCTGTGGTAAAGAACGCGCTTGCCGAGTTTAAAGAAAACGAACTGATTGTCGCAAGCAAGCTGTATAAAGAAAAACTTGCTTCACAAATCAGCGAAGCGGCATATTATAAAACGCTTCAAAGAATGTGCGAATCGGGTGAACTTGTAAAGATTGCAAAAGGCACATATCATTTGCCGAAAGTAAGTAAGTACGGGATCGTTCCGCCGTCAGAAAAAGAAATCATATCTGCCTTTACTGAAAATGAAACCGGAACGGTTGTAGGTTACTCATTATACAATTCACTGAATTTAACAACTCAAATATCCAAAACTGTCACTGTTATGTCTTCTGCACTTGAGGGACTGACTAAATCCATTCGTAATGTTATTGTGCATCAAGTGCCGTTAGAATTTTCAAAGGAAATAACAAATATGGTCCACGGTCTGGAAGTTCTGCAAAACTTTAATGAAATAGAGGATATAAATTATTCTGCATTTCTTGCGTATACAGAACGATTGGCAGAATCTTTCAGCGCGGCGGCGTTTGAAGAAATTGTTTCTGCTAAAGCCTATAAAAAATCAACAATAGCGTTTTTGCGCGAGATATTGAATTATTATAAGGTTCAGAATAACCTAAGCAGTCACTTGTCAACCTTATCGGAATATAAATATCCCAAAATGGAGGAACTGCATGAAGCTGCACGAATTTACAAAGCCTTGGGGTCTTAAAATGATTTTTTAACAAATAAAATTTATAATGATCACAGTAAATTTCAGGAGAAAGTTATGTCACCAAATAAAATTGAAAAGCGCCGGAAGGCAGTTAAAGTCGCAGATGCGATTAACAATATTGAAGGCGTGCCGATATCGGAGAAAGCCAAAGAATTATCAACCTTATGGGTAAACGGCGAGTTATCTTCATCTGAAATGAAAAAAATCCTTATAGATGCTCACAGAAAAGGTTAAAGCGCACTTTGAAAAAGGAAAATAAGGTGCCAATTCACTGATAATAAACCGATTTTAAAATATTGACTATTCGTTACGAATATGATAATATATTTGTGGTGATAGTATTATGGAAAAACGGAATGTGAACATTATTGTCGGAACTGCCGGGGGTACAGCCGGAGGAAATTCCAAAACATATAAAATCTCGTTGCCTACGAGATGGGTGACGGAATTAAAGCTTGCAGATAACGGAGCAGAGCTTTGTTATGATGGAGAAAAAATCGTAATTCTGCCTCGCCTTTCGTTTGAGGAATTTTACGCCGATAAAAAAGCAAAGGGTCATAAGCTTTTGCATATGGCGTTTTATGACAAAAATGTACTGTGTACGGAAATATGTGCAGATCAAAACGATAAAACTCTTTCCGTAAAGAATTATACCGATAATATAGTTAAAACGGCATTCGGCAATAATTTGTTCCCCGATTGGAAGGATTTTGAAGGCTTTTTAGAGGAGCGTTGTGTTCCTGAGAGTCGCAGCGGTATAAGAGAGTATCTTGAAGCATTGGGACTTGATAGGTACGAGCCGCTTGAAATAATAAAGAAAACAGGCGGCAGAATGGCGGAGGATGAGCAATGGATAAAAACAGAGGAAATAAAATGACCGTGAAGCTTGTAAGCAATGAGAAAATTGCGGAAACCTCCTCAAAGGGCAATCAGGAAAAATGGTTTGATAAAGAAACAAATAAATGGTACAAATTAGATCAATTCGGTTATGAGGCGCTTGCCGAAACCTTAATTTCAAGGCTGCTTGAAAAAAGCAATATAAGCAGTGACACGCCGTTTTCTTTTGCAAAATATCAAATGGAAAGACTGAATGTTCACGGCAGGGACAGAACAGGCTGCTCAAGTGAAAGCTTTTTAAAAAGCGGTCAGTCAATCATCACGCTGAGTCATCTTTTTTCAAGACAGCTTGGGATTTCCCTTAAAGATAAATTGACGAAACTGACGAGCGATAAAAAGCGGATAGAATACTTGGCAACAGCAACGGCGGAGTTTACGGGTCTTAAAGAATTTCCAGAATATTTGACACTTTTGTTTGAAGTGGACGCACTTTTTCTTAACGATGACCGACACCTTAACAATATTGCTGTGCTTGAAAAAAACGGGAGCTTTGATTATTGCCCGATATTTGATAACGGCGCGGGATTGCTTTCTAACACGCAGTTTTCGCCTATGGATATTGAACCCAAGGGACTTATAAAGTCAGTAATTGCCCGTCCGTTTAATACCACATTTAACCGTCAGATGAATACTGCGAGAGCGCTTTTCGGCAAACAACTGAAAATTCCGCAGTTTACCGGGAAGGAAATTACGGCAGAGCTTAAACCGATGCTTGAATTTTACGCCGAACGCGACAGAGGACTGATTTCTGACCGTGTTGTCGAGTGTATTCTTGAAAGGCAAAAATTTAACAAATAATATTTTATCATTAAAGCTAAATAAGATTATAGCTGAATAAGTTTTTGCTAAGTATTATTTATCATAATATAATGCTTTTTATTGCGCATGTTCGGCTAAATAATTGACTAATATTGATTCGTTAAATTCATCAAGTTTAAGTTCATAAATATGTGTTGCATTGAGATAAATTATATGCTCAGGCAGTTCTTTTAATGTAAAGCCAAACGGCTCCGGTCGGGGTTGCGTAATAGAAATGTTATTTTTATTAGTTAAAACATACCAGTCTCCGTATAATGAGCCATTGGCTTTTAATAAAAGGAGATTAAAACCTGTTTTTTTAGAATCGGTAACTTGGCTCCATGCTAAAACATCACGGTTTTGGCATTTGGGTGTATAATTTATAATTCTATATTCGGAATCTTCAAAAAAGATGCGATCTTTTGGAACACGCTTTTGGAAATTTTCGGGGAACACAATTTCTGTTTCTATTGAAATTTTGTCAAAAGAAGGTGTTGTGATTTCCAATGAGAAATTCTTTTGAGCTTTCAGACCGGTTTTGTTAATACCAAACTTTTTATCACCGGAATACTGATTGTTAAATTCCCTTATAAAACTATAGATAGGATTAAATATAGTTGTCTTATATTGGGAGTATATCAAGTTTATGTGTTCTTCTCGCTCGTTAATTGCTTTTTCTTTTGCAACGCGATGACTTTGTTCTATAAGATCTGCTTCGTTCCGCTTAGTTAATGCACGAGTGACTGCTATACCAATATTGTCTGAGGTGGGTTGAACTTTATTTATGGATTCAATTATATCGTCCCAATTTTCAAATCTTTTTTGTGTCGGTTTCTCTATCATTTTAATTAACACAGATACTAAGTTTTGAGGTAAACTGGGGTTGTATTTAATTGGATTTTCCGGAGCTTTATATAAATGAGCATCCCGGTAGTCACTGTGAGTAGGATTTTGTTTTAATGAATAAGGGTAATTAAGTGTTGCTATTTCATAAAAAACGATTCCCATAGAATATATATCCATTTGAACCGTATTTTCATCGCCTTTCCATCCTTCTGGAGGCATATATTTGGCTGTACCATAACCTTTAAATGTAATTGTTTTTGTACTATCACCCGAATTTTTTGACAATCCAAAATCACTAATTTTAAAAACATTATTCTCAATTAAAATATTTTCGGGTTTAATGTCTCGGTGAACGATATACTTGCTTATTTCGCGCATGCCCTTGGATAATTGTAACATGGCATCATATATAAATTCTAAATCAAATGGTTTTCCTTTATTTCGTTGCGTTTCAATAATATCGGCTAATGTACCGCCATCAGCATATTCCATAATAATATATGGCGGATATTCATTATAGATTGTTCCGTCGTGTATGTAAATATATTTAATTGCATATTTAGAATCAATCAATTTAGCTTGGTTAATTTCCCTGTTAAATGAGAGCATGGCTTCCTGACTTGCGAAGGAAGATAATAAAGTTTTAACCGCAACAACATATCCGTCTTTTTCTCTATGTGCTTTATATACGCATCCAAATCCACCTTCACCTAAGACGCTGTCTAGTACATATACATTTTGCTCATCGTCTTTGACTTTACTGCCGATCGTTATATTCATTTTTATAATTCCTCCATGAAAATATTTTTTATCAGTGCATTAGTGCACTGTTTTAAATCAAAAATATTGAAAAGATATTACATCAATTTGCTAGATATATTATAACATAATTCTATCATTATGTAAAATTATTTCTTTAACCCTTATTGATAGTCGGATAAATATTCAAATGAAAAATCACTCGCTGATGATGAATTATTTTATATCCCGAATAATTGGCACAACATTGGCACTGAATTGCTATTGAAATGTAAAAAGCTATATGTTAAAATTGATATGCTCAAAAAAGTATCACGAGAAAACAGCAACGGCATCATCTTTACAGATGGTGCTTTTTTGTTGCGGAAAAACGGAGGTAATTAAGTGAAAAAAAGAATATGTAAGGATATGCCCGGCAGATGTAAGCACATCAATGTCGGGCGATTGCTTTTTCTGTCATTTTTATGCGTAACGCTTACGGCGTGTTTCTCGCTTAACGCGTGCGCCGCGGGCGTTACGGTATGGCAAAAGGCAGAGGAAATAATGAAGGATGTATATAACCATATACTTGCTATTTCAACAATAGCGGGAATTGTGACGGCGGCTATCGCGCTGCTTATGCTCAACTTTTCAAAATCGGACAGAACCGTAACGGAATCGCGGGCATGGCTTAAAAGAATTATTGTAACTTGGGTAATACTAAACGGCCTCGGCTTTATTATGGCATATATCACGCCGTTTTTCGCAGACGGCCGCTGGAACGGATAAGCGGGTGACATATGGGAATATTGGACGGAATTGTTGAATGGTTTGCAGAACAGGTAATGAAATTTCTTGATTTAATCAACTCGTCGGTACTCGGAGCGCTGGGCTGCAATATGTCAACCTTTAAAAGATATTTCCCTGCTGCCGAGACTATGTATAAGGTGTTTGTGGCTCTCGGCATCGGTCTTATTCTGTTAAATCTTGTGTGGCAGCTTTTTAAAAACTTCGGCGCGCCGCTCGGCAGTGAGGCGGAAGATCCGCTTAAACTCACCCTGCGCTCGGCGGTTTTTATTATGCTTGTATATTTCGCGGATGAAATAGTTGACCTAATACTTAAAATAGGCGGCACGCCGTATAAATGGATACTTAATTCCGAGCTGCCGCCGCTTAATTTTGAAAACTTCAATTCGGTGCTGCTTACCATTCTCGGCGTGTGCTGCAACGGAGCGGTGACCGTTATAGGTCTTGTTATTCTGCTTATACTCGCCTGGAACTATATAAAGCTGCTGTTTGAGGCGGCTGAAAGATATGTACTGCTCGGAGTGCTTGTGTTCACGGCGCCCGTGGCTTTCGCTATGGGCGCATCCAAAGCTACGGGTAATATTTTCGCCGCTTGGTGCCGTATGCTCGGCGGACAGGTGTTTTTGCTTATTATGAACGCATGGTGTTTAAGAGTATTTACAAGTATGGTCGGCGCGTTTCTCGCAAACCCGCTGGCTGTGTGACGGGGGTAAAATATGAAAAAGTATTTTAGGTTTATAATATCTGCGGCGGTTCTTGTCGGTATATTCTCCGTATCGGCTTTTGCCCTTACCGAAAACGAGGTGCAGGAGGAAGTCTCACGCATAGGCAGAGAGGGCGTTACAGGAAACATTTTTGTCTGGTTTCTCTGTGCGGTCGCATTCCTAAAGGTATCGCAGAAGATAGACAGCTTTATGTCCTCACTCGGAATAAACGTCGGGCATACGGGCGGGTCTATGTTAGCCGAGGTTCTTATTAGCGCTAAAAGCATCGGCAGCACATTTAGG
>OLOW01001838.1_pt1 | contig 14740 bp, 10 predicted proteins | sample 1672801 | NCBI WGS metagenome assembly OLOW01 (sample SAMEA3136725, study PRJEB25190) | human gut metagenome | biome: human gut; feature: human-associated habitat; material: faeces | place: Austria | collected 2013 | reverse complement strand
CATTCCTTCCCGCGACCGGACATATGACATGGATGTTCACACCTTTGCATATGCGCGTATAATAAATGTATCCGGTTATTTCAAGAAAGGATGATCCTTATGACAGAAGAAATCAGAAACACACTCACCGAAGAAGTAAAGAAACTCATCGCGGCTCCCTCTGCTTGCCCGGAAGCAAAAGCCGCTTGTGAAAAGTGGCTCGCAGCAGCCGCTACGGCTGACGAAGAAGCTGCCACGGCTGCGCTGAAGGAAGAAGTAGAAGCAGACATCATGCCGATCGATGGCCTGATCGGCTTTGCAGGCTCTGACGCCGGAAAAGCACTCTTCGGTCAGGAAACAGCCGACGCCATCCTCGCCCATGCGAAGGACATCAAAGAAAAGGGCGCCCGCTTCTGCGACTGCCCGGCCTGCAGCGCCTGCGCCGAGATTCTCGATACATTGAAATAATGGATAAGGAAACACTGATTAAATCGTTGTCAGATTTTACTCTTGAATTGTTATGCATAGCGAGGAATAGCCTGACGCGAATAGCGAGCTATTTAAGGAAGGCTATGACGAAGCTATGCATAACAATTCTTGTAGAAGCTGACTCTGCGATTGAATCAGCGTTTCCTTAAGTAAAAAAAGCCCAAGTGTGGCTCTCTGTCCATTGCTTTTCGTAAGGAAATGCCGCTTCCCTCGCATTTTGTTTTACTTAGTCAAAAAACTGTGAGCTTTCATTCGTAAGCTCACAGTTTTTTATTCCCCATCATCCACAAATGTGCTATGATAAGGAAATCGACTGTCTTGGGGAAAAAGATTCCCCAGTCCCCAGTCACTAGTCCCCCTAAGGAGCCGCCCATGGAAACACTTCTTCAATATGCTGTCATCTGCCCGCTGGTCATGCTCGCGGGCTTCGTCGATGCTATCGCCGGAGGCGGCGGGCTGATCTCCCTGCCGGGCTACCTGCTCTCCGGTCTCCCCGTCCATAACGCCATCGCAACAAATAAGATGAGTTCGACAATGGGAACGGTGCTTGCGACATTCAAATTTGCCAAAAGCGGCTTCATCCCGTGGAAGCTCTCGCTCTCCTGCGTGGTCTGCGCCTTCGTCGGCTCCTCGATGGGCGCGAATCTCGCTCTCATGATGGATGCGAAGATTTTCATGACCTTCATGCTGATCGTTCTCCCCGCGACAGGGCTTTACCTTACACGCGGCAATGTACTGGTCACTGAGAAATCACCATACGCTTATAAAAAGACAGTCATCCTCAGCATGGTGACCGCCCTCTTCCTCGGCGTGTATGACGGCTTCTACGGCCCCGGCACCGGCACTTTCCTGCTGCTGCTTCTGACAGGCATCGCGCATCTTCCTCTGAAAGAGGCGAATGGTGTGACGAAGGTCATCAATTCGACGACAAATATCGCTGCGCTCTGCATCTTCCTCCTGCATGGCAAGGTACTCTTCCCCTTGGGCATCATCGCCGGCATCTTCGGGATGGCGGGCAACTACCTCGGCGCGCTCTACTTCGAGAAAGGCGGCGCGCGCAATGTAAAGCCGATCATTCTCTTCGTCCTTGCGATCTTCTTCTGCAAGATCGTGTATGAAATGTATATCAAGTAAAAAGCAGCCGAAAGGCTGCTTTTTGGTATGTGCAGACTCATTGAATCGACAGCCTGCTTTCGTGGTAAAGGTTTGCTCATAAGGGGGGACTACCCTAATCCCTAATCCCTAATCCCTAGCCACCAGTCACTAGCCACCAGTCACTAGCCACCAGTCACTAGCCACCAGTCACTAAAAAAAAGCACGCTCCTTTCGGAGCATGCTTTTTTTGTGGCAAAGATTATTCACCCATTTCGGTGAGGACATGCGCGCAGCGAGCGCAGACGCCCGGGTGTTTCGGATCGGCATCCACATCTGCCGAGCGTTTCCAGCAGCGTTCGCACTTCGCGAGCGTGCAGACAGCGACAGCTGCTTTCACGGTGCCTTCTTCATTCGAAGCCGCATTTTCCGGAGCCGCTGCTGTACCTTCTACGATGTGCGTCTGGGACACAAGGAGGAAGTCGGCGAGTTCTTTTTCCATCGCTTTGACGACGTCATAGGCTTCGCCGTCCGCATAAACGGTGACTTCCGCATCGAGCGGATGGCCGATGACTTTCGCCTGACGGGCTTCTTCGAGTGCCTTCATAGCGACGCTTCTCACAGCGAGGCGCTTCTTCCATTTTTCATCGAGTGCTTTGTCAAGGTATGCTTCATTGACCTTCGGCATATCGGACATATGGACGGACCATTCTCTTTCTTCCTTATTTGGAAGAGCCTGCCATACTTCTTCGGAAGTGAAGCAGAGGACCGGAGCGACGAGACGGACCAGCGTGGTCAGGATCTCATACATCGCGGTCTGTGCGCTTCTTCTGAGCTTGGAGTCAGCCTTTTCTGTGTAGAGACGATCTTTCAGGATATCGAGATAGATCGCAGAGAGATCGACCGTGCAGAAGTTGTGGACAGCGTGGTACATGACATGGAATTCATAGTCATCATAGGCTTTGAGGACAGTCTCCTTGACCTGTTCCATGCGCAACAGTGCCCAGCGGTCGAGTTCTTCCATATCCGCATAAGCGACGGAGTCGGTCTTCGGATCAAAGTCAGAGAGATTGCCGAGCAGGTAGCGGAATGTATTTCTGATCTTTCTGTAGACGTCGCTCATGGACTTCACGATCTTGTCAGACAGACGGACATCGCCCTGATAGTCGACCGAGGAAATCCAGAGTCTCATGACATCCGCGCCGTACTTGTTGATGACATCCTGCGGAGCGACGACATTGCCGACAGACTTACTCATCTTTCTGCCTTCGCCGTCCATAGTGAAGCCATGGGTGAGGACAGCCTTGTATGGCGCATGGCCATTGACAGCGACAGAAGTCAGAAGAGAGGAATGGAACCAGCCGCGGTGCTGGTCAGAGCCTTCGAGGTAGAGGTCGCACGGATAGGACATATCCTTCCAGGACTCTTCATGCGGATCGCGGAGGACGCCGTTCCATGTGGAGCCGGAGTCGAACCATACGTCCATGATGTCTTTTTCTTTATGGAAATGTGTGCCGCCGCAGTGCGGGCATTTGAATCCTTCCGGCAGAAGTTCTTCTGCGGAATGCGCCCACCATGCATCGGTGCCTTCTTTTTCGACGATTTCTTCGACCTTCTTCATGGTTTCCGGAGTGATGATCCACTTGCCGCAGTCATCGCAGTAGAAAGCCGGGATCGGCACGCCCCAGGAGCGCTGGCGGGAAATACACCAGTCCTGACGGTCGCGAATCATGTTGTACAGGCGGTCATGTCCCCAAGATGGGATGAAACGGGTGTCATCGACGGCTTTCAGTGCTTTGTCGCGGAAATCATTGATGGATGCGAACCACTGATCGGTCGCTCTGTAGATGACCGGCTGCTTGCAGCGCCAGCAGTGCGCGTACTGATGGTGCAGGGATTTCTTGCCGAGGAGTCTGCCTTCATGCGCGAGGGTAGAAATCACCGGGCCTTCTGCTTCCCAGATGGTCTTACCGACGAGGAATTCGCCAGCTTCTGCCGTCATGTGGCCTTTTTCATCGACCGGGCAGATGATCGGCTGGTGGAGCTTGCCGGCATTTTCATAGGTCTTGTAGACTTCGAAGTCGTCGACGCCGTGTCCCGGTGCGGTATGAACGCAGCCGGTGCCGGCATCCAGCGTAACATGGTTGCCTTCCAGGACATAGATGGTGCGGTCGCCGTAGGTTTCCGGAGCGAAATGTGCGAGCGGGTGTTCGAATTTCGCAAGGTCAAGTTCAGAGCCCAGCATTTCACGGCCGACAAATTCATAATCCTCGACTTTGCAGTCAGCAAGGGACGCCGGAGCGAGCTCCTTATTCATGAGGTAGTATTCATCTGCGGCCTTGTTGTGTACCCAGACGTAGGTGAATTTCGGATTCACGCTAATGTAGCAGGAAGCCGGGATGGTCCACGGGGTGGTGGTCCAGATGACGGCAAAGACCTTGCTCGGATCTACGCCTTCCGGCTGGAGGCCATGGACGTCGACCATCGGGTATTTGACATAGATGGACGGAGACTTTCTGTCCTTGTATTCGATTTCTGCTTCGGCCAGTGCCGTCTCACAGTGGGTGCACCAGTAAACGGCCTTCTTGCCTTTATAAATGTAGCCTTTGTTCGCCATTTCGCCGAAGACTTCCAGTTCCTTCGCTTCCAGATGCGGGTCGAAAGTGACATAGCGGTGAGCGAAATCACCGACAACGCCCATACGGATGAAGTCTTCCTTCTGGATTTCGATCCATTTCTTTGCGTAAGCCAGGCACTTCTTGCGGAGTTCCAGCGGAGTCATGTTTGCGCGATCTTCACCGGAGTCTTTGAGTACGGCGTATTCGATCGGCAGACCATGGGTATCCCAGCCCGGTACATAGATGGCTTCATTGCCAGCCATATGGTGGTATCTGACGATGATATCTTTCAGGGTTTTGTTCAGCGCATGGCCGATGTGGATCTTGCCATTCGCATAAGGCGGGCCATCGTGCAATACGAAGGTCGGTGCGCCTTCTTTCTTTCTCTTTTCGATTCTTTTTTCATACAAATGATTCTGCTGCCAGAATTCTACGAAGCCCGGTTCCTTTTTCGGAAGGTTGCCGCGCATCGGGAATTCGGTTTCTGGTAAATGCAGGGTCTTGCTGTAGTCCATGACGAATTTCCTCCTGGGGTCATACAAATGACCAAAATAAAAAATTCCCGCCCGATAAGGGGCGAGAATTGATTTCCCGTGGTACCACCCTCATGACCTTATGGCCACTCGGTACAATTAACGATGTCCCGTCGGGGCTTTTCTTCCCCGCAGCTCTGAAGTGATCCATCCGCAGCCTCAACGCTCTCCTCCCACCATCGGAAAGCTCTCTGTGCATGAGGTCCATGCGAAACGTCTTCATCCTTGCCTTTACATAACTTTTGTTATTATAGGCTGATTGGAAAGGCAAGTCAAGAGGGAGTTTTAGGGTTAGCCCGTGGGACGGGCTGCCCTTTGATTGCGTACAAAAGAGGGGAGCGGGTTTTGTGGGTTCTACGGGTTCAAAAGGGGTGGTGCGGCGCATAATGCTATAGAAGCGCCGCAGAGTATAAATAGAGCAATGCCCGAAAGTCTGCGGATAGCAGGTTTCCAGTTTTGATCTTTCTAATCATTGCCCACCTAACCGCGAATGACAAAGATTTCTCGCTTTCGCTCGAAATGACGATACGAGAGTCTCCTAGTCACTAGTCACCAGCCACCAGTCCCTCATCCCTGCTTTCAACCGTGAACCCATCAACCTCACCCACGAACCTTTTCATTCAAAGAATGAAATCTTCACACGCCGTCCCCTCACCCACGGGTGGTTCGCTCGGCGGTGATGGATACGGCGGCGCGCCCACGGAGAAATCTCGCGGCGAAGAACGCCGCCGATTTCTTCTTTATGAAGCTCATCTACATGCGGAGCCGGCTCATTCTTTCGGACCAGCTGGTGGATCGGCTTTAGGAGCTTCTTCAGATGTTCCAGGATTTTCACCGGGATTTCCTTCTTTCTTGGCTTCTGCCTGCTTCTGTGCGGCGCGTTCTTCGATCTTGGCTTTGTATTCACTGGCAGTCTGCTTGAAACTTTCTTTTGCTTCTGCGGCTTTGGCCTGAGCGGCTTCTTTGTATTCTGCCGCCTGTGTTTTGACTTTTTCAGAAAATTCCTGGGCAGAGGCTTTGGCGGTTTCCGCCTGCTCTTCCGCCTGTTCTCTGAATTCTTCGGCCTGCACCTTCAGCTTATTCGCCTGAATCTTCGCTTCCTGCATCTGGACGCGTGCCTGCGCTTTCAGCTTTTCCGACTTGAGCTTCATCTGCTGGGACTGGACTTCAGACTGACGCTTCATTTCTTCCCGCTTCTGCTGGAGCACTTCCATCTGGTCTTTGGCCTGCGCTTTCACGACCTCCGCCTTCTTCGCCGCGTTCTTCTTGAATTCTCTCGACTTGATGCGCGCGATGGCCTGCAGATCCTTCGCCGCTTTTTCCGCCGTTTCCTGAGCGATTTCCGAGGCGCCGAGGGCCGTGTACTTCGCCTTCTCGATCTGTTCATCGGTCACGCCGACTTTTTTCAGGGCAGAGAGGAATTTATCTCCGAGCACCGTCACGGATTCCGAAAGCTGATCTGCCAGTTCATTCATCTTGGCATGTGCCTTTTCCGGGTATACTTCCTCCCAGTTCTTTTTCAGTTCTTTGGTGAAATCCTTCTTCTCATCCCCGAGCGGTTCATCTTTCTTCGGATTGTCTTCCAGCTCCTTCTCTTCGGATGCTGCCGCCGCCTTTTCTTCCTCAAAGACAGCGCGATACGGGCGGGTATCGTCCGGCATGCCGTCCTTGATCCAGCACTGCGCCGCCTTGCCGACGCCATAAGTGACGGTGACACCGATCGGGATCTGCATGATGGAAATCGGGATCAGTGTCGCAAGCGTCGTACCGATGACCGTCCCACCAAGTGAACCGATGAAGGAGAGAATCGCAGTCTGGTTCACTTCGACATCATACACCTTCGCGACCTTCGCGATCATGTAGACTTCATTGGCGACCAGAGCGACCGTCCCGAGGACAGGAGCCGCCACGATCACACCGGCGCGTCCTGCCGCCCAGCGGATGAGGCTCTCGGCTTCTTCATCGCGGTTATCAATGATATGGATCTCTACATCCGCTTCCGGAGAGTCGACATGGGCTTCTTCCTTCGCTTCGACGACAGCCGGCACTTCAGCAGCTTTCTTCTCCGCCGGCAGCTGCGACTCCTTCACGACAGGAGCATTCTCCGCACGGACAACCGGTGTCTTTTTCATTTCTTCACTCATAAGTCCCTCCTTCTCCGGCCTTCCCGGATTTTCAGGTTGTAATTTATAAGGATCAGGCTGTCTTTATTATAACGTATTTCTCAGGGAGTGGGTAGTGGGAAGGTTCGGGGTTAGCCCTTAGGCGGGGCGTCCCTTGATTACGTTTGAAAGCCTCGATCGAATGAGAAATGAGAAATGGTGGTGCGGCGCAAAAATAATGACGCGCCGCAGAATTTTGATAGCGCTTCGCGCCGTCATCATCGGAAGCTCAGCCGAGAGTCTTTCTTGCACTACTGTCAGTATCACATAGGCACCGGTACAGAAACAACGCCTTGGTGCTACGTATTTCTGCTTTCACACATTCTTCGTTTAGCGGTCTGCAAGAAAGATTTCTCGCTTCGCTCGAAATGACGATATGGTAGTCTGATGTCTCCTAGTCCCCAGTCACTAGTCACCAATCTGTCAGTCCCCCATCGACAGGGATCACCGCTCCTGTTATGAAGGAAGATTTCTTGGAAATCAGGAATGCGATCACTTCGCCCACCTCAGATGCCTTTGCGATGCGACCCAAGGGGTACCACTCTGCCATTTCCTCTCGGCTGCCGCCATAAGCTGCCAGCTGCCTTTCCAGCAGCGGCGTATCGACATCTCCCGGGCAGACGACATTCGCACGGATCTCATCGACAGCAAGCTCTAAAGCGAGCGAGCGGGTGAACGCGGTGAGCGCCCCTTTGGTCGCGCTGTAGAGGCTGCACTGCACATTTCCTTCAAGCGCGGCATCCGAAGCCACGGAGACGATGCTCCCCCTTGCACCGCGCATCTTCGGTATCACGGAACGGGCGAGCTTCATCGCGCCGAATACATTCACGGCAAACATAGTTTCCATATCCGCGTCTGTCATATTATCCAAAAGCCCTTCTGCATAGATACCGGCAGAAATGACAAGCCCGCGAATCTTTCCCCGCAGGGCTGCTTCTTGGGCCGCGCGCTCACAGTCTTCTGTCTTCGTCACATCGCAGCGGATGAAATGACTGCCCGCTGCCTGTTTCTCTGCGAGCTGTCCCCTTTCCTCATCACGGCCGAGGAGAATCGGCTCATAGCCTTCCAGAGAAAGGATCTTCGCCGCCGCGAGGCCGATGCCGGACGTACCGCCGGAAATGAGGACGAGATTTCGTGTATCTGACATGGGTGGGTTGCTCCTTTGTATGGAAAATAGTTTTTGTTCAACGGGGAAGGCGGGGAAGTGACGGCTTTTTTGAGGGGTCGAAGCCCGAAAGCCTGCGGATAGCAGGTTTCCCTAGATGAGTGACACCATCTGTTTCGCCGCTAGTGACAAAGATCCCTCGGCTACGCTCGGGATGACGATAAAAGAAAAACGGTAGCGCAATCGGTCTGCTGACCGCTGGCATGTCCCATCTCACTGCGCTCAAAATGGCGTCTCACTTGATTTTCGCGTCGCTTTGCCCCTAAAAATCAAGTTCGCTTGCACAAGCCCTTCGGGTAGCTCCCCCGAAGGAGGAAGCAAGACGCGGCGTCGCTAACGATTTCCTTAGCACGAGCCGCCCTAGTCACTAGTCCCTAGTCACTAGTCCCCAGTCACTAGTCACTAGTCACTAGCTACTAGCTACCAGTCACTTTTTCAACGACGACAGGTATATAAATTCGATCCCCTGCGTCTTGAGTTTCGGCACCATCTGGCGGAAGGCTTCGGCGGTATGCGGACGACAGTGGCCGATGATGATGTACGTGCCCTGCTTCTTGGCGCGATCGGCTCCCTCTTGGATCATCGCGCAGATGTCAGATACGGAGGCCGAGTTATCGACGAAGAGGTCATTTCTTACATAGGGCACGCCGTAGGTCTTCGCCGCCTTGTCCGCCGCCGTCATGCTGTTTGTGTGACTGTCGAAGAAGAAGAGCCCGCGATGGTGGAGCTCATTCATGACGATATCCATGGCTCTCGCATCGATGGTGGCTTTCGAGCCCTGATGGTTATTGATGCCGATGGCTTCCGGCAGCTGCGAAAGCGAGTTCCTCAGCATCTGGCGGATGGCCGCATCGCTCATGGAGGTCAAGATGACCTTCGGCTCCATGCCGATACCCGAGACGGACTCCATCGGCTGATGGAGAATGACGGGAAGTCCGTGTGCGCGCCACGAGAGTGCGGCATCTCTGGTATGCACCTGATCCGGCATGACGGCCAGCGTGAGCGGGATGCCCATCTGTTCATAGATGTGCTGGGAGTCCAGATCGCGCCCTGCATCATCGATGACGATGGCGAGGCGTCCGGTCACTTGCCCGCCAACGTTTTCTTTCGGCGGCAGGATGGATGTCGCTTTGGCCGGCAATGCTTTTTCGGAGCTGCCATTCGCACGGGCTTCACTCTTGCCGGACTTGGCAGGTGCTACTTTTGCGGGCTCCGTCTTCTTTACGGAGGAAGGAGCCGGCGCAGATTTCCTCTCACGAGAGACTGCGCTCTCTGTCCTTGCGGAAGAAGCAAAAGCCTCGACCGTTTCTTTCGGTGTTTCCGCCTTCAGCTCTTCTCCGCCTGTGATCTTAGAGACGACACGGCTGATGCTGAAGACTTCCTGCGTCGGCTCTGTCTCTCTCGCCTCATCCTCTTTCATGCGCTCTGTCTTCCCGTCAGCTTTCGTGACTTCTGCATCTTTCGGCTTCTTCTCATCGTCCGCTTTGGCTTCGACGACGACGGTTTTATTGATGATATCCTTGATCTTTTCTTTCACGCTCTCGGGCGTCCCCTGGTCTTCCTTCGGGACAAGCCCCTGCATTTCCTTGTCATTGAAAATATGACGGATCGCCGTCACCTGATTCGCATTGTCCGCCGTCGGTGCATTCGTCATCCGGTCTGTCATATATGCCGAGCCCACCACGAGGCCGATAAAGAAGAGGAGAACCAGAAATGGATGTCCATTGCTCTTTTTTACTGCTCTTTTTCTTCTGACTGCCATGAAAATCTCCTTTGGGAAATGGTTATATCTTTTCGTCTCTATGGCTTTAGTATAAAGGTTCAAGGTTTCGGGTTCAAGAGTCAGGGTTCAGGGTTCGCCCGTGGGGCGTGCCGCCCTTTGATTGCGTGCGAAAGAGGTTCAGCGGGTTCAACAAGTTCAGAGGGTTCATCGGGGGGTGCGGCACATCATCATATGGAAGCGCCGCGGAGTATAGATGGTGGCGATGCCCGAAGGTGGCATTTCAGTCGCTAGTCACTCGAGGCTTCTAATCCCTAGCTACCAGTCACTAGTCACCCGCCTCCCAAAGTCAAAACCCGCTCGGCTTTCGCCGAGCGGGTTGCTTCGTTCAGCCATGTACAAAAGGCTACTTCTTCGCGAGCCTTGCGATCGTCTCGATCAGAAGAGCGGTATCGAGAGGTTTGGCTAGATGCTCATTCATACCGGCGGCAAGGACACGCTCACGGTCTTCGGCAAAGGCATTCGCCGTCATCGCAATGATGGGGATGGTCTTCGCATCCGCTCTCGGAAGAGCGCGAATGGCGCGCGTGGCCGCGATGCCGTCCATGACAGGCATCATGACATCCATCAGAATCGCATCGTAGGTGCCTTCTTTCGCCTCTCCGAAGAGACGCTGCGCTTCTTCCCCATTCATGGCTTTGGTGATGGTGGCGCCTGCATTTTCCAGCAGAAATTCCGCGATTTCCATATTGAGCTCATTGTCTTCCGCGACGAGGAGATGGAGACCTGCGATGTCTGCCTTCACCTTTTCTTCGATCTCAGGCTTCTCCGAAAGATCGAGTGCGAGCGGCAGAGTGATGATGAAGGTGCTCCCCTTACCGGAATCGCTGACGCAGTCGATACGGCCCCCATCTGATCGAGCATGCGCTTCACGATGGAAAGCCCCAGCCCTGTACCGGTATAGGAGGTACGGGCGTCACTCATTTCCTGTGAAAATGGATCATACATTTACTGCTGGAATTCTTTGCTCATGCCGATGCCATTATCCCTGCAGGTGAAAATGATGCGCGACTCGTTCTCTGAGAGACTTTCTTCCGAAAGAGATACATTCACCTCGCCACGGTCCTTATTGTACTTCACTGCATTGCCGATGATATTCATAAACATCCGCTTCACATGGAGCGGACTGCCGATGAACCAGGCATGCCGGCAGTCATTTCTGAAGGTGATAGAAATCTGCCTCTCCTCCGCCTGCCTTTCTACGATGGTCCGGATTCCCTCGAACATTTCTTTCATATCGAAGGGTTTATGCTCCATAAGGATCGTACCGGACTCGAGCTTGCTGATGTCAAGGACTTCATTGACAAGCTCCAGAAGGTATCCGGAGGCTTCATACACTTTCTTCCGATACTCATTCTGCTTTGCTGCATCATCGCTGAAATGCTCCGCGATCTTAATCATGCCGCGAATCCCATTGATCGGCGTGCGGATGTCGTGGCTCATACGTCGCAGGAACTCGGTCTTCGCCTGATTGGCAGCTTCTGCCTCACGCGCTTTTTCGAGGAGCTTGGCCTGATAGCGCCGCTCCTGCGCCTCTGCCTGAAGCGCGGCTTTCTCATCTGACTTATGGCAGCTCCATAAGACCATCGCCCCGAAAATGATGCATACGATGGCTACATAGAGGAGGTGTCTGGTGCGATCTTTGAAAACATGAGATTCCGGAACAAACTGGTAGATGAAATAGTTTCGGCCATTGCTCATGGACGCATAGTAATTCACCCCATTCACGCAGATCGCCATAGGCTCATCCACATTTTCTCTTTGGGAAGCCGCTTCTTTGATGGCCGCGACGATGGCCTCATACCTCGCCCGATTCTCGGAAAGATCCTGCGTATTGCCCGCAATGATGGTATTTCCTTTCGCGACGACAACCTCCATCGAGGCGTAGGTATGGAATCCGGAGAGGATCTTCTGCAGATTCAGATTGTAGCCATCGGCATAGGTGACCGGCGTATGGTAGTAGGCGATGAGCACCCTGTCATCCTCTTGCGTGTGTCCCGATGCGAAATCAATGAAAGAGCCATCGGCAAGCCGGATCCGGTCTGCATACGTTTTAAGCGGAATATCTGCGACATCCAAGATGACGTGATTTCTGATATGCTTGACAAACTCCTCCGGCGCCATTTCCTCTCGTGTCGCCTGTTCTATGACCTGTCCCTCCCGATCCACGATGAGAAGTCCGGTCAGTCGCAGCACATGAAGCCGCTCTTTCAGCATGTCCTGCGTGGGTACACGTTCTCTTGCAAGCGTCCGCTGGACATTATGCAATTTGTCGATGGTACGTTCCAGGCTCTGCATGACCGTCACCTGATTGAACTTTTTCGTCATGGCATACTCGGTATGCACATAGTCGGCCGTATCCTTCATCTCATCCTTGAGACGCGCTAGATCCGATTTCCCGGAATGAATATATACAGCCGTCATGACCAACAGGGAAAGGATCAGCATCAGATACAGAAGCGCCGCTTCGCTTCGGCATGCTTTCACGACTTTATGCATCATGGCAGTCCCTCCAGATAACTCTTCGGCTGATCCACGTAGTGGCTCAGGATTTCCTCCGTCGTGCCATCGCGGCCCATCTCCCGGATCACAGGACGGAGCGCCTCCGCGATGCCTCGCTTGTCATTTTTGTCAAAAGCCACGCCGACGCCGACCACCATCAATGGTTCATCCAGGATGCGGAAGGCCGTATGATAATCCTTCATATACTGGACGATCACCGTCTCATGCGCACCGATCGCATCCACATAGCCCTTTGAAAGGTAGGTATAGATGATGTCTCTGTCAAAGAAACTGTAAATCCCTTTCACGACCGGTATGCGCCCGCCCGGATGAGCGAAGATCCCCTCCGGCTTCGTCGTCGACTGGACTGCGATGACTTTCCCCTCCAAATCAGCGAGTGTACGGATATCGCTGTCTGAATTCACCGCCACCACCTGACGGCTCATGAGGTAAGGCCCGGCCCAGAGATACTAATCCTCGCGTCCCTTCATCGAGAAGCAACTCCATATGCAATCGATCTCACCTGAGGCAAAGAGCGCATCCTTCTTCTCCCAGTTGATGCGCTGAATTTCTGCGTGATAGCCCATGCGCGAAAAAGCCGCCCGCGCGAGCTCGGCATCGATGCCGGAGCTCTTTCCATTCTCGTCGATGTAACTGAAGGGAGGGTACGCGTCGATCCCGACAACGATCGTCTTCCTCTCCGCCTCCTTCTTCACCTACATTCCCGCAGCCGCAGATAACAAAGAGCAAAAGTGCGATAAGAAGAAATCCCATCCCGTATTTGCGTAGTTCCGTCAAACTCATAAACTTTCCCTTCAGATGTAATAGTCCTGTCACTAAAACATTAGATTTTTTTACCTTTCCATTATACAGGATGGTCAGAAAATCAGCCAGGGGAAATGAAACGGACTGGAATTCTTGAAGACTTTGAGCCTGGAAGACTGGAAGACTGAGAGACTGAAAGACTTGTAGACTTTAGATGTCGGATGTCAGACTTCTGACTTCTGACTTCTGATATTTCCCAGTCTCTCAGTCTCAATAAAAAAGAGCCCGAAGGCTCTTTTTATTTCCGATTTCTCCACACATGCCACGCGGAAAGGACGAAGCAGAGTGTCACCATGCCTGCCGTCACCAATGTCATGGCATCATCATGGCTTCGCGTCCGCCAGAGCGCTCTGAACGCTCTGTTCTCCGTCACCTATGACTGCGATGAGGCATGTGGTACTGAGTATCATGCAAGACTGCAGAAGTACATCAAGTACTGCCAGGAGAAGGATCTGATCTGCAACTGCGCGCAGACCGACGTAAAGGGTTCCCGTAACCCCAAGTACAAGAGAGCTCATATGCAGCCCGACCCCGATCAGTTCGTCCATGTTGTTGCCACCGACGTTGACGGTGTTGACATCGACGGCACCCCCACCAAGGGCATCATCGTTCGCGGCGCTAAGATCTGCAACTCCAACGCTCCCTACGTTGACGAGATCATCGTGAACCCCACCAAGTTCATGGATTCCGAGGACGCTGAGTATGCTGTTGCTTTTGCTCTGCCCGCTGACTGGGAAGGCATCAAGCTGATGGCTCTGCCCGGCCAGCATCACAAGCGCACCCGTCTGGCAGCTCCCTTTGCTCAGATCGGTGACGTAGAGTCCCTGACCATCTTCGACAACGTTTTCGTTCCCAACTCCCGTGTCTTCATGAACGGCCTGGAGAACGACGGTGTTTGCCGTTACGCTGGTTACCTGGCTCTGATGTTCGCTCATTATCATCGTCACTCCTACACCGGCTGTAAGACCGCTGTATCCGAGGTCATTGCTTCCCAGGCTGCTCTGGTAGCCGAGGTCAACGACATTGCAAAGCAGTCTCACGTCCGTGACAAGCTGTGCGATATCATCCAGACCGCTGAGCTGGTATTTGCTGCCGGCCAGTGCTCCGCTTACCGCAGCCAGAAGTTCCCCTCCGGCCAGCAGGTTCCCGATGAGATCCTGACCAACGCCGGCCGTCGTCTGGCTGGTCACAACATCTACCATGAGTATGAGACCATGGCTGACCTGACCGGCGGTGTCTGCGCTTCTCTGCCCCCCGAGGAGAACTTCTTCATGGAAGAGGACAACGTGGGCGAGCTGTGCAACAAGTACATCGTCCGTAACCCCGCTTGGAGCGCCGAGAACACCCATCGCGTTATGCGCATGATGGAGGACAAGCTCTGTGATGCCTTCGAGGGCGCTCAGGCTGTCGCCGGTGTCCATGGCGGCGGCTCCCCCCTGATGGAGGAGATCACTCTGATGAGCCGTTACGATCTGGAAGAGCTGAAGAAGATCGCCAAGTATCTGGCTGGTCTGCCCGGCTATGAGGAGTGCCCCCGCTATGAGCGTGCCACCAAGACTCCTCGCGCTATGCTGGATAAGTTCAAGACTTATCAG